>Ga0209836_100134_pt1 | contig 12490 bp, 9 predicted proteins | sample ElbSprsedimmetaG_FD_184147 | JGI IMG/M metagenome (GOLD analysis project Ga0209836, IMG submission 184147) | Hot spring sediment bacterial and archeal communities from California, USA to study Microbial Dark Matter (Phase II) - Elbow Spring... ... | reverse complement strand
GACACAACGCCGGCGCCGACGGTACGGCCACCTTCACGGATGGCGAAGCGCAGACCTTCTTCCATGGCAATCGGGCTGATCAGGCTGACCGTTATAGCAACATTATCTCCCGGCATCACCATTTCAACACCTTCCGGAAGATTTATCGTACCCGTCACATCCGTAGTCCGGAAATAAAACTGCGGACGATAGCCATTAAAGAACGGCGTATGACGACCACCCTCTTCCTTGCTCAGCACATATACTTCCGCTTCAAACTTGGTATGCGGCTTAATCGTACCCGGCTTACACAAAACCTGGCCACGCTCAACTTCGTCACGCTTAGTACCACGCAACAAGACACCAACGTTGTCCCCAGCCTGACCTTGGTCCAGCAGCTTCCGGAACATCTCAACACCCGTCACCGTGGTCTTCTGGGTGTCGCGAATACCAACAATCTCAACCTCTTCACCCACTTTAATAGTGCCGCGCTCAATACGGCCCGTCACCACCGTACCACGACCTGAAATCGAGAACACATCCTCGATCGGCATCAAAAAATCGCCATCAATCGCACGCTTCGGCTCCGGAATGTATTCATCCATCGCCTGAACCAGCTTAATAATCGCCGGAGCACCAATCTCAGACTGGTCACCTTCCAACGCCTTCAACGCCGAACCAACAATAATCGGCGTGTCATCACCCGGAAAATCGTAAGTATTCAGCAGGTCGCGAATCTCCATCTCGACCAGCTCCAGCAGCTCCGGGTCATCAACCATGTCAGCCTTGTTCAAAAACACCACAATGTACGGCACACCAACCTGACGGGCAAGCAGAATATGCTCCCGGGTCTGCGGCATCGGACCGTCTGCAGCAGAACAAACCAAAATCGCACCATCCATCTGCGCCGCACCGGTGATCATGTTCTTAACATAATCAGCATGACCCGGACAGTCGACATGCGCATAGTGACGCTTGTCAGACTCATACTCCACATGCGAAGTAGAAATGGTAATACCGCGCGCCTTTTCCTCAGGTGCCTTGTCAATCTGGTCAAAGGCCACACTCGTACCACCGTACGTCTCAGCCATCACCTTGGTCAACGCCGCCGTCAACGTGGTCTTACCATGATCAACGTGACCAATCGTGCCAACGTTTACGTGTGGTTTACTACGCTCGAACTTTTCCTTGGACATTGCCAATTCTCCAGAAACAAGATCACCTGAAAACATGGAGCTCATGACCGGAATCGAACCGGTGACCTCGTCCTTACCAAGGACGTGCTCTACCAACTGAGCTACATGAGCGCTTTTGGAGCGGGTGATGGGAATCGAACCCACGCCATCAGCTTGGAAGGCTGAGGTTCTACCACTGAACTACACCCGCTAATCCAAGGCGTCGATTACGACCAACACCTGAAATATGGTGGTGGGGGAAGGATTCGAACCTTCGAAGGCAGTGCCGGCAGATTTACAGTCTGCTCCCTTTGACCGCTCGGGAACCCCACCAAAGGTGGACCATTCTAGCCACGACCGAACGCATGTCAACAACAAATTGCTGACAAGTTTGGTGCCGGCTGTGGGACTCGAACTCACGACCTACCGCTTACAAGGCGGTTGCTCTACCAACTGAGCTAAGCCGGCCTAGAGCGTGTATTTTAATGATCTTTTGCGGATGAAGCAACCAAAGGCAAATTTCCCGTCTTTCAAACCCAGCAAAAGCACTCAGACTGAGTGCTTTTTGGTGTATCTTTAGGAGCACACTTAATTCAAGTACGGCTCTCCCCGATGATGACACTGGAAGAGATACGCATTCTAACCAACGACGACATGTCAGCCGTAAACCAGATCATTACTAACCGACTGGCATCAGATGTCGCGCTGATCAATCAGTTGTCAAACTATATCATCGGGGCAGGTGGCAAACGATTTCGCCCACTAATCACGGTACTCAGCGCCCGTGCCGCAGGGGATAATAGCGGATGGGCACCGCAGCTCGCTGCTGTCGTGGAATTCATTCACACCGCCACCCTACTCCACGATGATGTCGTGGATGAATCGAGTCTGCGGCGCGGGCGCGATACGGCTAATGTATTGTTTGGCAACGCCGCCTCGGTACTCGTTGGTGACTTTCTCTACTCCCGCGCCTTCGAGATGATGGTAGAAGTGGGAAATATGCGGGTTATGGAGATCTTAGCCCACGCCACCAATGTGATTGCCGAAGGCGAAGTATTGCAGCTTATGAACTGCGGTGACCCAGACACTACAGTAGAACGCTACATGGAGGTCATTCACTGCAAGACCGCAAAGCTGTTCGAGGCCGCGGCCCGACTTGGGGCCGTGCTGGCGGATCTACCCCAAGAACAGGAAGCTGCCTTGGCTGCTTATGGAGCACATCTAGGCACAGCGTTCCAGCTGATGGATGATGTACTGGACTATGATGGAGATGAAGGAAAGACCGGCAAACACCTCGGTGACGATCTGGCTGAGGGCAAGCCGACCCTCCCCCTGATCATTGCGATGCAGCGCGGTAACCACCATGAAGCTAACCTCATCCGCCGGGCCATTGAACAGCAAAGCAGGGACGAGTTGCCGAAGATCAGAGAGGCTATTGAATCCACTGGCGCGCTTGTCTATACTCGTAAACTTGCTAAACAGGAGGCCCAAAAAGGTATCAATTCCCTGAATGCGATACCCGCCTCCAAGTACCGCGACGCATTGATTGCGTTGGCGCATTTGGCAGCCAATCGAAATAGCTGATATCCTATTCAGCCCATGCTTTCGGAGTGTAGCTCAGCCTGGTAGAGCACTACGTTCGGGACGTAGGGGTCATAGGTTCGAATCCTGTCACTCCGACCAATTTCCAAGTCAGATCAACAAGCCAACCCACAAAACCCCGCGATAGTGACCACGTCGCGGGGTTTTTGTTTTAGCCGAGAGTCACTGGGCAATCGCCCGACCCACCTCAGGGATTGAGTCGGATTAGCAACAGCTCGATCGATGCCTGCCGCAACTGGGATTCGATACGACGCGCGTCATCCAATCCCACGGGGCCAATCTTCACCCGGTAGTAAGTTTGGCCCTGCACCTGCGCGGCAGTCACCACCGATGCATGCCCCAACAGCGCGACCTCCGCCTTACGACGCTCGGCATCCGCTTTGTTCCTAAACGAACCGACTTGGATCTCAAAGCGCGCCAAATCAACGGATGGGGCCGGTTCGGGGGCCGGCACAGCAGGCGTGGGCGGGGTCGTCGAACCGGTAGAGCGCTCCACAGACTGTTCCGGTAGCAATCGATAAAACTCAAAGCGAGGTGGCGGTGGCACAGCTGTCTGCTCCGGTTCCTTGCGCACCTCGCGGACATCGCGCGCTGTCGGCGCTGTCTCCTCACTCACCGGAGCCGCCGGCATGCGCATCAACAACACAATCAGCACGGCCGCCAGTAGTAATATCAACAGGCCCAGCAGTATCCAGATACCCAGCGGAACGCTGGCATCGCGCCGCTTGGCCGCCGGCTTACGTCGCGCCGCCATTGCTTACATCTCTTCCGGTGCGGTCACGCCCAGCAACTGCAGACCATTCGCCAGCACCTGCCTGGTAGCCGCCACCAGCGACAGACGAGCATTACGCAACCCAGCATCATCAACCAAGAAGGCATGGGCGTTGTAATAGGCATGGAAGTCATTGGCAAGATCGCGCAGGAAATGGACGATCTGATGAGGTTCGTGCGCCAGAGCGGCTCGCTCGACAAGCTCCGGGTACTGCGTCAATCGCTTGAGCAAATTCTGTTCGTGACCCTCCGTCAGACGGCCGAAGTTAGCCGTGGCATCCTGACGATCATGCGACCATCCCCGCTGCGCTAATTGCCTGAAGACGCTGCAAATCCGTGCATGGGCATATTGGATGTAGTACATCGGATTATCATTGGACTGACTTTTGGCCAGGTCAAGATCGAAATCCAGATGCTGCTCGGACTTGCGCATGACATAGAAGAAGCGCGCTGCATCGTTGCCAACTTCCTCGCGCAACTCACGCAATGTCACAAAACTGCCCGAACGTGTGGACATCTGCACCCGCTCGCCGCCACGATACAAGATGGCGAACTGCACCAATAGCACATCTAGCTTAGCAGCATCGAAACCCAGCGCAGTCAGCGCGGCTTTGATCCTTGGCACATAGCCGTGGTGGTCAGCACCCCAGATATCGATCACCCGATCGAAACCGCGCTCAAATTTCTCCATGTGATAGGCGATATCGGAGGCAAAATAGGTGGTCTGGCCGTTGTCACGCTGCACCACCCGATCCTTGTCATCGCCGAAGTCAGTCGAGCGAAACCACAAGGCGCCATCCTTCTCGTAGATATAACCTCGCTCACGCAGGCGCTCGATGGCCAGATTGACCAGCCCCCGATTCACCAGCGACTGCTCGGAATACCATTCGTCATAGTTGACGCCAAAGTCTGACAGGTCGTCACGGATATCATCGAGGATACGATTCAACGCCAGTTCGAACAGGTAACGGTAACGGTTATCGCCCAGCAAGCTCTTAGCGCGGTCGATCAGTGCATCGATATGCGCTTCCTTATCGCCACCAGCCGGCTCATCTGGCGGCACGCCCTCGAATACCTGCTCCACTTCGGCTGCATAGTCATCGCCATGCTCCTCGCGCAGCAGCCGGGCGATATCGTAGATATAACCTTCGGACTTATAGCCGCTGGATGGAAAGGCAAAATCACGGCCACACAACTGCAGATAACGCAGCCAGACACTGGTTGCAAGGATATGCATCTGCCTACCGGCATCATTGACATAGTATTCGCGGTGCACGTCGAATCCGACTGCTTCCAGCAGATCCGCGACCACCGCGCCATAGGCGGCACCCCGGCCATGACCTACATGCAGCGGGCCGGTAGGGTTCGCCGAAACGAACTCAACCTGCACCCGCTTGCCTTGACCAATCTGGCTGCGGCCATAGCGCTCACCGGCATCGAGAATGCGGTCGATCACCCCAAAACTGGCTGTCGGATCCACAAAGAAGTTGATAAAACCGGGACCGGCGATCTCCACCTTGGTCACAGCCGCATCCTTGGGCATGACTGCCAGCAGCCGACTGGCCACTTCGCGAGGCGGCAGCCCCAGCGGCTTAGCTAGTTGCAGCGCGAGATTGGTCGCAAAATCCCCATGGGCGCGATCCTTGGTCAAGGTCACCACAATGGTGGGGTTGATATCCACAGGCACTTGACCACTTGCTTTCAGGGAGGCCAGTGCCGCTGCCAACGAAGCTTCAATTCTGTCTTTCACAATTAATTCGGATAGAAAGATGAGTTTTGCGAGAAGCTACTTTAAGCACTAAAGTCGAGGCGAGAGCGACACGATGACGACCGCGGCCGCCTAAAACGATAAACATTCTAACCATCGAACTGATAAGACCGCAAAGGCGGAGAAAGCTTTAATGAAAACTGACACGACAAACTCAAGGGTTTTCCTTGTACAGAAATTGTATACAGACTGCTAGACTACGCTGAGAAACCCATCAATGAGATTACTTTCGCCATGACCGCCCCTCACGAAGACGACTTCCCCGAACCACCGACAGAGTACGCTGACCGGGTCCGTCGGATCGCTGACGCTTACCGCATCATCCTCTCCGAGCTAGGAGAGAACATAGAACGAGAAGGTCTTCGTGGCACCCCGGAGCGAGCGGCCAAGGCCATGCTCTATCTAACACAAGGACTGCACAAGTCGGTGGAAGATGCAGTGGGCAATGCATTGTTCACCTCGGACAATGACGAAATGGTCGTGGTGCGCAACATTGAGTTTTACAGCCTTTGCGAGCACCATATCTTGCCGATCATCGGACATGTGGACATCGGCTACATCCCCAATGGCAAGGTGATCGGGCTGTCGAAGCTCGCCCGGATCGTTGATTTGTATGCTCGCAGGCTGCAAATTCAGGAAAACATGACCCGCCAGATTGCCGACACTGTCCAGGAAGCGACTCAGGCATTGGGCGTAGCGGTACAAGTACGTGCCGTCCACATGTGCATGAGCATGAGGGGTGTCGAGAAGGACCACGCGGAAACAGTGACCTCCATGATGTTAGGGGCGTTTCGCACCTCGGCAAGCACTCGCAATGAGTTTCTCCAATTAATTGCCCGTTCATGAGCCCAAGATCCAACCAACCCTGCCTGCTGATCACCGGCGTGGGACGCCGGATAGGCGCTCATCTCGCCGCCCATTTCTTGGAGCGAGGCTTTCGCGTGATCGGCAGCTACCGTAAAGAAACAACTGCACTGCGCTCGATGGTTGAACGGGGCCTTGAGGCCGTGCGCTGCGAGCTAACTGACCACGATGATGTAAGCTACCTGATCGAGCAGGTGCGTCAGCGTACGCCAGCCCTGCGAGCGATCATCCACAATGCCTCGGTCTGGCACACCGATGCCGAGATTGCGCTGACACCTGCGAAAGCCGATGAGCTATTCACTGTTCACGTCATGGCACCGCAACGTATCACCGAGGCGCTATCGGCCCTGTTTTGCCAGGATGGCGAGGTGAGCAACGTGATCTTCATTACGGATGCCAATATCCCCCATGGCAAACCCGACCGCATGCTGTACCTGGCCTCGAAGGCCGCGGCCGAGTCACTAGTTCGTTCAATGGCCAAAAAATATGCGCCCAAAGCACGAGTCAATGCTATTGCACCCGGACTGATCCTGTTTCACCAGCATGACGATGATAACTATCGGCAGCGACGTCTCGCGAAGCGTCTGCTAAAATTCGAGCCAGGCCCTGCCGTTATCTCTCGTAGTGTTGACTATATCCTCGACTGCCCGTACCTTACGGGCAGCGTTATTACGGTCGACGGCGGCAAACTCTGAGCGGTTTCCCTCCTTACCTCGCCGAAGGCAGCACCCCCAGCGAACGGTAGATCTCATGCCACTTCATAACTCTCATGTCACTTCGTGCCGCCACCATATCGTGACGGACGGTACCAGACGAGCGTCATGATCCAGATTGTCACCGCCATCCGCTCCCTGCTGCTTGGCATGGGAATCTTCCTCGCCGGGTCCGGCCTGCTCGGTACCCTTCTAGGTCTGCGCGCCGGTGAGGAAGGCTTTTCTGAGGCGGTCATCGGCCTAGTCATGTCAGCCTTCTTTATCGGTTACATCCTCGGCTCCTATTTCTGCCCTAAACTGATCCGCCGAGTAGGCCACATTCGCACATTTGCTGTCATGGCAGCCATATCCTGCGTAGTGGCCTTGCTGCACGGCCTGTTTGTGGACCCCTACGTCTGGTGGATACTCCGCATTATCAACGGAATGAGCATTCTCGGTTTGTATATGGTGATCGAAAGCTGGCTCAATGAGCAGATCACGCATTACCGGGGCCAGATTTTCGGGATCTACATGACCGTCAGTCTTCTGGCCCTCGGTGCCGGCCAGTTCCTGATTGTGGCCTATGGTCCTAACGAGCTAGCCTCTTTTGCACTGGTGGCCATCTTGTTCGCCATTGGCCTGCTGCCCATCGCTCTGACCCGCACAGCCCAGCCCACGCCGATTGCCACTGACAGTCTGTCGCTGAGGACTCTGTTTAAGAAGGCCCCGGTGGGCGCAGCCGGGGCGCTGATTTCGGGTTTTGTGACCGGCACATTCTGGGGCATGTCTGCCGTGTTCGCTCATGCGCTCGGTATGAGCAATACCTTGATCGCCACCTTCATCGCCCTCACCATTCTGGGTGGGGCCTTGCTACAGTGGCCACTGGGCAAGCTGTCGGACAACCGGGACCGCCGGCAGGTACTAAGCTGGATTGCGCTGGCTGGGGCCGGGACCGTACTGCTGTTCCCATTGCTGGACAGCGTATCGGTCACGGCTTTCATGACAGCTGCGCTGCTCTATGGCGGATTTTCGTTCTCACTATACTCGATCAGCGTGGCACAGACGCATGACCGGCTCAGCAAAGGACAGGTACTGGAGGGCACCCGTGGCCTATTGATGCTCAACGGGATCGGCGCCTCAATCGGTCCGATGATGACCGGCCTCGTGATGCAGTTGCTTGGCAGTCACGGCTTCCCTGTCATGCTGGCAGCCACCCTCGTCGGACTCGTGATTTTTATCCAGTGGCGCATGCGGGTCGACCGTCCGGTACCGGAAACGGAGCGCGGCGAATTCGTGCTTGTTACCCGCACATCGGCAGTGGCGGCTGATTTAGATCCGCGCACCCATCCCGAGCAAGAACTGGAGCTGGAGGTGCCCCCCAAATAACCTGCTGAATAATCTTCAGAGCGTCGTCGCGCCAAGCCAACGGCGTAGCCAACGCATTAGGCTGCCCAACACCGGCACGCGCTCGTATCGCTGCCGCGCAGGATCCCAATAGTCGATATGCTCGACCACAGGCCCATCGGGGTCGAATCGGATGTAGCTGGCCCCGTCAACAACCAAGCCCCTTTGGTCTTGGCAATCCATGCGGCAACGCAGTAGTGCCACCGGCTCGCCCCGGCTCATAGTACGAACCGATGCAACACCAAGGCCAGTACTGGCCCCACCACCCAGACGACAGGTGGATCAGCAGCGACCCTGTTCTCGTGAGCGCACAACATAACCAACGTCCCTAGATAGCATTTGTATAAATTCCAGCGCGCAATCCCGGATATTTTCGATACAATAATTGTACAAATTGATATGGACAGACATTGGTCGCCCAGCATGCCCGAGACACCATCTCCAGCCGAAGAAAATGGCCTGTACCCAATCAGGGCTGTGGCCCAGATGACTGGAATCAACCCTATCACCCTACGCGCCTGGGAACGCCGGTATGGGCTGATCCAACCGGTACGCACCGAGTCCGGACACCGGCTGTACAGCAAACGGGATGTGGAGCGGATCCAGCAGATCATAACTCTCTGCGACCAAGGTGTCGCACTGGCCAAAGTCGCTAGCCTGCTCGACTCGCCAACCACGCCGCCCCTCGTTAGTAGCCCCCATACCCCGTCCGTACTAAAGGACGTGCCCCTGGATGGTTTGCTCTCCAGTGCCGTTGAGCAGATCGACGATATCGAGCTGGAGCGCTTCTATCGAACCGCACTGGACTGGCTCGCCCCGCAGACCATCCTGATAGACTGGCTTTACCCAGCCGCCGAAAGACTGGCCCAACTGCGCCAGCAGTCCTCGCTGGACGAACTGCGTTATCATTGGCTGGCGAGCCAGTTGCAGCACCTAACCCTCGATTGGCTAAGCAAACTGCCTATGCAGCCCGGTGCCCAGACGGTGGTCATCGGCACGCTGGTTCCCGACCGTGACACTTTAGCAACGCACCGACTGGCCATTGAAATCAAGCTGGCCGGACTCGCGCCCCGGATTTTCGCGCAGCCAACCTCACTGGAAACCTTGTTGACAGCTCAGCAGCATTGGCATGGCAAGGCACTGGTACTGATAGCCAAAAGCAAGCTGCCAACATCGATTTTTGACCCCTATACCCAAGCCCTAGCAGCCATGGACACACCGATAATCCTCATTGGATCGAAAGACAACCAGCGGAATCTGCCCCCCTCGGTCCAGTTCCTTACGCAGGAACTCCCCCCCGTCGAACATGCCCGCCACATTCTGCAGGCAGTCCGGCACTGAACCGGCTCTCCGCCGGCCGGGGATTAATTCAAATCCGACGCAGGAACATGCTTAAGCCCGAGTTGCTACTTAAGGCCGTCAATGCCTCCAATGACGGCACCGTGATCGCCGAACAGGAAGGAGATGACAACATCCTCATTTACGTCAATCCGGCTTTTGAGCGGCTGACTGGCTACCAGCGTGATGAGATCCTTTACCAGGACTGCCGTTTCCTGCAGGCTAATGACCGGGAGCAGGCCAGCCTCAAAGAGATCCGGAAGGCCATTCAGGCCGGCAAACCAGCACGGGTCGTTCTTCGCAACTATCGCAAAGACGGTAGCCTGTTCTGGAACGAGCTGTCGATCACGCCCGTATACAACGACGAAGACAATCTGACTTACTATATTGGCATCCAGAAGGATGTCAGCGAGATCGTCGCGCTGCGGGCCGAAGTGGAGCAATTGCGCAAGCGTATCGCACAGTTGGAAAACGCAGGTAAAGTAACGGATTGATCACGCAGGTGCCGTTTGTTCCACTTTTGCGAAAAAATGTTGCGTGATAGCGTTAGCAAGAACGCTACACTTCAAGCACTAAAGGATTGACTACTCATGTCAACACGCCCCCTTTCTGGACTGATTCAGGCGCTGATCAAAGCAGGCAAGCTTGACACTACCAAGGCGAACGAGATTCAGGCCGAGGCGCATCGTCAGCGAGTACCGGTGGTAGAGAAACTGCTGGCCGCTGGCATCCGCCCTGATGAGCTTGCTGAGCTGGCCTCCCAACATTTCGGTTTCCCGCTGATCAGTCTCGAGAGCATCGACACCAGCGATCTGCCGGTTAAGTTGGTTCCGGAGGGGTTGCTACGCAAGCATCAGGCGCTGCCCTTGTTCAAGCGTGGGCGACGGCTATCGATTGCGGTGGCTGACCCCTCGAACCTCGATGCGCTAGATGAAATCCGGTTTAGCACCGGCCTGACCATCGACGTAGTGGTGGCCGAGGCACCCAAAATTTCGGCCCTGCTTGAAGCCAGCTTGGAAAGTTCGCTGAATGCCTTCAACGAGGAGCTGGACGACGACCTAGAGAACATCCAGCTCGAAGATGACGACGACACGGGTGAGCCGGACCTGGAATCAGACGTCCAGGACAACCAGATCGTCAAATTCGTTTACAAGGTGCTGACTGACGCCATCCAAAAGAAAGCCTCGGATATTCACTTTGAGCCGTACGAAAAGCAGTTTCGCATTCGCTTTCGGATCGACGGCATTCTCCATGAAGTGGCGTCGCCACCACGAGGCCTGGCTGACCAGATCATTGCCCGCATCAAAGTTATGAGTCGCATGGATATCTCCGAGCGACGCATTCCCCAGGATGGCCGGATCAAGCTGAAACTCACCCGCAGCCGCGCAATCGATTTTCGTGTCAACACCTGCCCGACTCTGTTTGGCGAAAAGGTCGTGTTACGTATTCTCGACCCGAGCAGTGCCCAGCTAGGTATCGACGTGCTCGGTTTTGAGGAAGACCAGAAGCAGCTGTATCTTCAAGCACTCAAGCGCCCCTACGGCATGATTCTGGTGACCGGCCCTACTGGCTCCGGTAAGACTGTGTCGCTCTATACCGGCCTGAACATCCTCAATACCATGGAACGGAATATTTCCACAGTCGAGGATCCAGCTGAAATCGTGGTACCCGGCATCAATCAGGTTAACGTCAACCCCAAGGTCGGGCTGACCTTCGCTGAAGCCTTGCGAGCCTTCCTGCGTCAGGATCCGGACGTAATCATGGTCGGTGAGATCCGAGATTTAGAAACCGCCGAAATCGCGATCAAAGCCGCTCAGACAGGTCACTTGGTACTGTCTACACTGCACACCAACGACGCCCCCCAGACGCTTACCCGACTAGTTAACATGGGTGTACCGGCCTACAACATCGCCTCCTCGGTCAACCTGATTATCGCCCAGCGACTGGCGCGACGGCTCTGCCCCCACTGTAAGGCCGTTGATGAGGTCCCCCGAGAGGAACTGCTCAGGGAAGGCTTCACCGAAAGCGATCTTGCCGAGGACTTCACCATTTATAAGGCCGTCGGCTGTGACCAGTGCACCAATGGCTATAAAGGTCGGGTCGGCATCTACCAAGTCATGCCAGTTTCTGAGGAAATGGGGCGGCTGATTATGAAGGGCGGCTCCTCAATGGATCTAGCCGATCAGGCTAAAAGGGAAGGAATTGCCGATCTGCGCACATCAGGACTCCGTAAGGTCAAGGCCGGTATCATCAGCCTGGAAGAACTCAACCGCGTAACCAAAGATTAAAGGATTCACGCCATGGCCATTGCCACTACAAAGACCAACAGTAAACCCAAGCCTCAAGAAAAGCCCATCTTCCTCTGGGAGGGCAAGGACCGCCAGGGCAAAGTGGTCAAGGGTGAGCTTGCCGCAGCGAATGAAACCCTGGTGCGTGCCGAAATACGGCGCCTGGGCATCACCCCTCTGAAGGTTCGTAAGAAGACTAAACCGCTGTTCAGCGGCGCCAAGGCGATTGAACCCAAGGATATTGCGATCTTTGCCCGCCAGCTGACCACCATGATGACCTCCGGCTTGCCGATCGTACAGGCCCTGGACATCATCTCCCAGAGTGCCGAAAAACGCTCGATGCAGGAGCTGGTCGCTGAGATCAAGAACGATGTCGAAAGTGGCAACAGTCTGGCCGACGCACTGAACAAACACCGCAAGTATTTTGATGAGCTATTCGTGAACCTGGTCCGAGCTGGTGAAGAATCCGGTTCCCTCGAGACCGTGTTGGGACGCGTTGCCACCTATAAGGAAAAGACCGAAAGCCTAAAGGGCAAGATCAAGAAAGCCTTGTTCTATCCTACCGCGGTTATCATTGTGGCGTTCATCGTTACTACCATCCTACTGATC
>Ga0209836_100133_pt1 | contig 12543 bp, 15 predicted proteins | sample ElbSprsedimmetaG_FD_184147 | JGI IMG/M metagenome (GOLD analysis project Ga0209836, IMG submission 184147) | Hot spring sediment bacterial and archeal communities from California, USA to study Microbial Dark Matter (Phase II) - Elbow Spring... ... | reverse complement strand
ATCCGCAGGGTTCCAGTCTGGCTTGGGAGCGGCACCCGTAAAATTACGTCGGCCAAAGAGTAGGTTTGGATCGTAGCAGGCGCGGGAAAGAACTGGTATTCCAGAGTTTGTCCAGTAGGCTCCCAGACTACGCTTTCGATCTTCGTCCAGGCCGGATCGAACCCGGAGACATAGATGGAGTCGAGGACCAATGGGGAAACGTAAGGGTTCTTTTCCCGGCCGAGGTTGGCCAAAACCATAAACCACGCCTCATCTTTGGGCTCGTCGAACTTGATCCACTCGGATCCGTAAATCTCGTGGGTTTTGGGGTCAAGCTCAACGGCGATGCGGATCTCCGCGGCGCTCACCACCACGCAAAAAGACAAGGCCAAAAACAAAAAACTTCTCACAGAATCCCCCTTTAGCTAGCGTTGCTCGCGGTTTCCGGAACAATGATAACCCGTACGGTATGGATTTCCCGTTCCGAGGCCTCCTCCACGATGAGCTCCACAGGACCAAAGCGGAGCTTCGTTCCGGGTTCAGGGATATCCCCTAACTTTTCGAGGATGACGCCGGCGATGGTTACTGCCTCCTCCTCGGGCAGGGAAAGCCCAAGGGTGCGATTCACCCTTTTCACTTCGGCGTCACCATCCACAAGGGCCTCGGTGGGCGAGAGCCGCCGAATGAGGGTGCGCTGCCTTCTTCGGTCGTATTCGTCCTCGATCTCCCCCACGATCTCCTCGAGCACGTCCTCTAGAGTTACCAGGCCCGCTACTCCTCCGTATTCGTCCACCACGATGGCCATATGGGCCCGCTCCTGCTGAAACTCGCGAAGAAGGGCACTAACGGGTTTAGTAGTGGGCACAAAGATCACCGGCCGAAGAAGGGGGGCCAAGGAAACGTTGGCGCCCTCGGCTTTAGCGCGGGCCAAAAGGTCCTTGGTGTGGAGGATCCCGATCACCTGATCCAGGCTTTCCCGATACACTGGGTAGCGGGAGTGCCCATCGCGGACAACAAAATCGATGATTTCGGGCAAAGGGGTTTTGATCTCGATGGCCTTGATCTCAGTGCGGGGAACCATGACTTCCTCGGCGGTAATTTGGTCCAAAGCGAGGACGCGGCGCATCATTTCCCCGAACTGGGCGGTGATGGCCCCCCGCTCCTCGGCCACTTCGATCACGGAGAGGAATTGATCGCGGGTAATGGGCGGGCCTTCCCGGACAAGGAGATCCGCCCCAAACGGCTTTACAAGACCAGTGGAAGTGGCCTGCAGCACTCGCACCAGGGGCCGGAGGGCCCGGGTGAGGTACCACACCGGAACCACCACCCTAAGTCCAACGGTCTCCGGCCTGTTTTTTGCCAAAATCTTCGGGGTCACCTCCCCAATTAAGAGGAGAAGCACGGTCATTACCGCTGTGGTCACAATACCGACGAGATACTCCGGGGTTTCTTTGGGAAGAGCGCGGAGGAAAAGGAGGGTACCCAAGGCTGAGGCCCCCACATTCACGAGGTTATTGGCCAAGGCCAAAGCGGTGATGAAATCGTTGGGATCGCTCAGAAGATGGGCGAGGGCCTTGGCCTTTTTCCCCTTACTGGTCTTAATTAGATGCCGAATGCGCAGCTCAAATAGCGAGGTCAAAGATATCTCAGAGCTGGAACAAACTGCAGAGAGGATGAGAAGGATAAACAGCAGGAGAACTTGCGAACCTATACTCACCCTCTACGTCACCTCACGGGGGCTATTATAGGGCAGGTGGGAAAGGTTTCAGGCTGAGCTTAGGAGGAACGCTATGGATCTGGAGGAGATTAAAAAGCTTTGTGCCCTCATGCGGGAGGAGGAACTGGTGGAGCTGACCGTGGAGGAAGGGGGGCGGAGGATTACCCTGCGGCGGGCGCCTGGTCCCCGGGGTCTCCCGCCCGAAGCCCCGGCGAAGGAGGGGATCATTGTGCGCGCGCCGGTGGTCGGGACTTTTTGGCCCCGCCCGGCCCCTGGTGAGCCGCCCTTCGTCAAAGTGGGCGACCTCGTGCAGCCCGGGCAAGTCCTGTGCATCGTGGAAGCCATGAAAGTGATGAACGAGGTACGGGCGGAGGTTGCCGGAGTGGTGGAGGAGATCTTCGTGGAGGAGGGCGAGGCCGTGGAGTACGGTCAGCCCCTCTTCCGCCTGCGGCCAGCCTAGGGAATGGAAAAGGTTCTCATCGCCAACCGCGGAGAAATTGCCCTCCGGATTGTGGAAGCCTGCCGGGAGGAGGGCCTTTTTTCCGTGGCCGTGTACTCCGAGGCTGAGCGGGAGGCCTTGCATGTGCGGGAGGCCTCGGAGGGGGTGTGCATCGGGCCGGCCGATCCTCGTCGGTCCTATCTTTCCATCCCCGCTCTCATCGCGGCCTGCGAGGTCACCGGAGCCGATGCCCTCCACCCCGGATACGGCTTTCTCTCGGAAAACCCGGACTTGGCGGAGATCTGTGAGGCCCACGGAATCACCTTCATCGGTCCCTCAGCCCGAGTTCTCCGGCTGTGCGGAGATAAAGTGGCCGCCAAAGAGGCCGCCCAGGCCGCCGGCCTTCCAGTCCTCCCAGGAAGCCCTCCGTTAACCGCGGAAAACGAGGCCCAAAAATGGGCGGAAGAGCTCGGTTATCCCCTCCTTCTCAAGGCCGCTGCAGGGGGCGGCGGCCGGGGAATCCGCCTCGTCCGCACTCCCCAGGAACTCAAAATCCTTTTCCCTCAGGCCCAAAAAGAGGCGGAACTTGCGTTTGGCGATGGCCGCGTTTATCTGGAGCGCTACGTGCCTGAGCCGCGGCATGTGGAGGTCCAAATCCTTGCCGACAAATTTGGAAACGTTGTGCACTGGGGAACGCGGGACTGCACGGTGCAACGACGGCACCAAAAGCTCGTGGAGGAAGCTCCGGCACCAGCCCTGTCCCCTGGGCTTCGTGAACGAATGGCCCGCGCGGCGGTGCGCCTGGCGGAGTGGATAGGCTACGTGGGCGCCGGAACCGTGGAGTTTCTCGTGAACGGCGAAGATTTTTACTTCATCGAGATCAACGCCCGCATCCAGGTGGAGCACCCGGTTTCCGAGATGCTTGTGGGGCGGAATCTCGTGCGGGAGCAGCTCCGGGTGATCCAGGGCAAACCCCTCGGATACCGCCAGGAGCAGATCGAGCTTTACGGTCATGCCATCGAGTGCCGCATCAATGCCGAGGACCCAGACCGGGATTTCCTCCCCTCCACTGGCCGGGTCTGGATCCATTCTTTGCCCGGGGGGATAGGGGTCCGGGTGGACACCCACATCTACCAAGGGATGCCCGTTTTGCCTTACTACGATCCCCTTTTAGCTAAGGTCATTGCCCACGGCGAGGATCGAGAAGAGGCCCGCACCCGGCTTTATTCAGCCCTACGGCGCTTCCAAATAAGCGGGGTCAAAACTAACCGGGACTTCCTTCTTTCGGTGATCAGTCACCCCCAGTTCGCCAAAGCCTTTTTGGCCCCAAGCCTCCTTGAGCGGCTAAGACCAGGCAAGTAGAATGCTTTTGTGTTCGAATCTTTAGCGGACCGCCTTGTTCAAGTTTTTCAGCGCCTGCGCGGAAAAGGCCTCCTCACCCAGGCCGATGTGGATCAGGGTCTTCGGGAAATCCGGGAGGTTTTACTGGCCGCGGACGTGCACCATGCGGTGGTGACCGAGCTTCTGGCGCGGGTGCGGGAAAGAGCAGTGAGAGAAAGGCTTGGGGAATCCCTCTCCCCAGCCCAGCAGCTTTTGGCCGTTGTGCGGGAGGAGATGGCCAAGGTTATGGGCGGGGAGGCCCAAAAACTCAGGCTTTCCGGGAAACCAGCGGTGGTGGTGCTGGTGGGTCCCGCCGGGGGAGGCAAAACCACTACCGCGGGAAAACTCTCCCACCTTTTACGGAAGCGGGGAAGGAAGCCCCTTTTGGTTTCTGCCGATCCGGAGCGGCCAGCCGCCGCAGAACAGCTTAGCACCTTGGCCAAAAAAATCGGAATTCCTTTTGCTTCCGCCGATCAGGATCCCCTAAACCAGGTCCCCCAAATCCTCATCCAGGCCAAAAAAGACCTCATGGACACGGTGATTTTGGACACACTCGGAACCCCGCCAGGAGTTCTCCCACCCCCGTTCCTCGCCGTCCTCATCCAAAAGGTCAAGCCCAGCGATGTCCTTCTGGTCCTTGATGCCTTGGTAGGACAAGAAGCAATTCGTCTGGGTGAGGCCTTTTTGAGTTTGGGGGTCTCGGGGATCGTGCTCACCAAACTCGACGGTGATGCCCGCGGCGGCGCAGCACTCTCCCTCCCCTCCCGGTTGCACCTTCCCATCCTGTTTGTGGGCGTGGGCGAGCGGCCAGAAGATTTGGAGCCATTCGAGCCCGGCCGCATGGCTGACCGCATCCTCGGCCTGGGCGACCTCTCCGGCCTTGTGGAAAAACTCCGGGAAGCCGGGGTCACCGCCAAGACCGAAAAGATCTTAAAAGAGGAGTTCACCCTTGAGGATTTTCTTGAGCAGCTTGAGGCGGTGCGCCGGGCTGGACCGCTTTCCCAGCTTCTTTCCCGCATTCCAGGGCTAGCTCGCCCCGAGGAGGACGAAGTCGAGCAGGAGTTCAAAAAAATGAAGGCCATCATTCAATCCATGACGGTTGAGGAGAGGCACAATCCCAATATAATCGGGGCTAGCCGGAAACGCCGAATTGCTCGGGGATCCGGCACAACGGTCCAGGATGTCAATCGCCTCCTGGCCGAATATGAGCAAGCCAAAAAGCTCCTCAAGGGGCTGAAACACGGGAAGATCCCGGGTGGGAAAACGCGGTTTCCGAGGTGATAACATGGCTGTAAAGATCCGTCTTATGCGGGTGGGAAAGAAAAAGCAGCCGCACTACCGTATCGTGGTGGTGGAAGAGGCAAGGAAGCGAGATGGTGCGGTGATCGATGTCGTTGGCCACTATCATCCATTGAATGCCCCGGATGAGCTCACCGTGGATGTGGAGCGGGCGCTTGCGTGGCTCATGAAAGGAGCGCAGCCCACGGAATCCGCACGGCACCTCCTTTCCCGGGCGGGTGTGATGAAGCTTTGGCACGAACGGAGGTTTGGCAAACCCAGTGATTCTGGAGCTCATCCGGTATCTGGTTAGGGCCATCGTTACCCGGCCAAGCGAGGTCAAGGTCGAGCACATCCATTCCGGCGGTGTGGATCTGCTCTTTTTGGAGGTAGCCGAGCCCGATCGAAAAAACCTTTCCGAACGGGATAAAGAGGCTTTGAGTTTGGTGGTGGAGCACATCGGGAAAAGGCTCGGCCGTGAAGTCATCGTGGACTGGAAATGAGATTCGACATCGTCACCGCTTTCCCCGAGATGCTTCGCCCGTTTTTCTCCCAGGGGATCCTCCTGGGTGCCCAGGAAAAGGGCCTTATTGAGATCCATCTTCACGACCTGCGGGTCTTTTCCCCGGATCCTCGGGGAATTGTGGACGATCGGCCTTTCGGCGGCGGAGCGGGGATGGTCATGCGGCCCGAGCCCTTTTTCCGGGCGGTGGAAGCCATCACCCGGGAGATCCGGGCCAAACCTTTTGTGGTCCACCTTTCCCCTCAGGGTGTTCTTTTTAACCAACAGTGGGCCAAGAAATTCGCCCAAAAAAGGTGCCTGGTTCTTCTCTGCGGCCGCTACGAAGGGGTGGACGAACGCGTCCTTTCTTTCTGCGATTTGGAGCTTTCCATTGGCGATTTTGTTCTCGCTGGTGGGGAATTGGCCGCGGCGATCGTGGTGGAGACCACAGCCCGCATGGTTCCCGGCGTGGTAGGCCGTTACGACTCCGTGGCCACTGATTCTTTTTATTCCGGCCCAAGGTTAGGCTTTCCCCAGTACACCCGGCCCCGGGTTTTCCAAGGTATCCCCGTTCCCGAGATCCTCCTTTCCGGTGATCATGAGCGGATTCGGCGCTGGCGGGAAAAGGAGGCCTGGAAGAAAACCCTCCGCCACCGGCCTGACCTTTTGGGCCTTACCCTTCCCCAAGGATGCGAGAAATCCAGTCCTGAAGCTTAGGATAATGGGTGCCGGGCCAGAAAATGCGGCCGCAGGAGGTGCAGCGCAAAAACTCTGTGCACCACTCCCGCACCTTCGGCGGAACCAAGGGCAAGGCTTCCTCGGGCCCTAACGGCTCCAAAAGGCCGTTACAGGAAAGACAACGGGTGAACGGAGAAATTCGATCCCGAAGATCGAACCTCCGCACCACCTCCCGCGCCTGCTCCAAAGGCTCAATCGCTCGCACCCAGTATCCGTGGGTTACCCCGCCGTGTTTGAGGAGCTGGCGGTCTCTCGTAAGCAGGATCCGGCCGCTCCGGGAAAGGGACACAAGCTCTTCGTCGGTGATCCCGGAGTTGTGGACAGCATCAAATCCCAAAAGGCGCAAAAGCCGGGCAAGCTTACCAAGATGCGCATCGCAAGCAAAAGAAATTTCCCGAAGGGGCGCACGCCGAATTTTTAGGACCGGCGCAATATCCAGGGACTCGAACATCGGATAGACCGCAACCCGATCACCATCCCGAAGGTGATACGAGAAGCCTACAGATTCGCCATTCACGATGATGAGCTCCACTTCCACATGGGGGACGCCCAAAGCCTCAATGGCGTCTTTGACCGTGGGCTGGCCGGAGAACTCGTAAGGGAAAGACTTCGCTCGGAGCTCTTCGGGCAGAAAATCGTTGAGCTCCGCGTAGAACCGAAATTCCGCCTTCCCCATTACAGCCGGAAAATGGCTTTAGCCCGGGCCAAATCGTCCACCGTGAAAAGGATCTGGTTTTTCTCGGCGGAAAAGTAACAGGAAAGAACGTTAATTCCATCTCGGGCAAGGCGGTCTAAAACCGTGGCGAGTTGCCCAGGTTGATGCGGAAGGCTCATGGCCAAGGCTTCACGCTCTTCATAGTCCACGCCGAGCTTCTTCAGGACTTTGCGGGTTTTATCGGGAGCATCGGTGACCATAGCCACCACAGCCTCGTCCAAAACGGTAAGGGCAGCGATGGCCTCGATATTGACCTTTTCCTCCGCCAAGGCCGAAGCCACTTCCAATAGGGCTCCGGGCCTGTTTCCCAGGTAAAAGGTGAACTCCTGCATGCCCACCCCTTTTTGCTAATGGTACCCGTACCGACGGCTCTCAAGCCAAGCCTGGAGGATTAGGACCGCGGAAAGGGTGTCCACCTTTTCTTTCTTGCGGCTTAGGTGCTCGCCGGCCTCGCGCATGGCCCGCTCCGCTTCCTCCGTAGTCCAGCGCTCATCCACGTAAAAGACCGGAACTTTCACAACCTCGGCCAATTTTTCCGTGAATTCCCGCACCTTTTTCGCCTGTGGCCCCTCAGTCCCATCCATGTTTAGAGGAAGGCCGATCACCAGAGCCTCGACCCTAAGCGTTTGGCAAAGCTCGGCTAAAGTAGCCACGTCCTCGGCCAAATTTTTCCGGCGGTAGACCCTGTAAGGAACGGCTAAAGTCCCGGTTTCGTCAGGTTTGGCGATCCCGATCCGTTTTTCTCCTATATCCAAAGCCAAGACCCTCATAAGCCAGCGAGGACGGAGAGGGCCCGGCGGAGGAGTTCTTCCACCGAGGCATCCGGGCATTCTTTCCGCACAAGCTCCAGGGCGCGGCGGGCCTCCTCCATTTTGAACCCAAGGGCCTTGGAAGTGAGGGCTTGAAGCACGATCTTTTCCTTTTCGCTTGGCGGAGGGGCTTCTTCGGGAGCCCATTTTTGGACCCGCTCGGAAAGCTCTAAAAGGACGCGTTGGGCAGTGCGGCGACCGATGCCCTTCACCGCATCCAGGGCGGAAAGATCGCCGCGGCGGATGGCGGAAACAAGCTCCGCGGGCGGCAGGGCCGCCACCAGCTTGAATGCCAGACGCGGCCCAACTTGGGGAACGGAAAGGAGGGTCACAAACATCTCCCGTTCTTCCGGCGTGGCAAAGCCATAAAGAGAAAATTCGTCCTCAGAAAGGAGAAGATGGGTGTAAAGCTTGGCCTCTTCGCCCAAAGAAAGGGTCGCCACGGTGCGGCTGGGGACACTCAAACGAAAACCAACCCCATTAACGGAGAGCACCACGTTCTCTTCTGCAACCTCCATGACCTTGCCCTGGAGGAAGTCGATCATTCTTCCTCCCAAGCTGGTTCCTTTTCCGTCTCCGCAAGAGAAGACAATTCCTCGAAGGCCTTTTTCACTTTTCCCTCTTCGCCACGCAAAAGGAGCAATACTCCCCCTTTTCCTTGCCCCACCCCGCCGGTCCCTAGGTGCCAAGCCTCCACACCGTAGAGGAATTCCACAGCCTCCGTTTCCGTAATTACTGTGCCCAAAACCGGGAAAACGCCAACTTTGGTGCCGCTTGCCCACTTTAGCCGTCCCCTTCCCATCTCGCCCGCAATTTCGCTTACGGGAACGTGCACAGATTTGACTCGGGAGATGGGGATGATCACCTCCACCCCCCGGGCCAGGGCCGCGGCGTAGAATTTCCCTACGGTGCCTCCATCGTCCGCAGCCACGAAAACGCCCACCACTCCCTCCGAATCCAAAATGTTTCCGCCTTTGATGACCACGTCGCCTGGGGAGAGCCGGGCCAAAATCTCCGGCCAATCCAGGGTTTTGGGCTCGCCGCGCTCCAAAACCACCATGTTTAGGCGGCGCTCCGGCCGAACCACTCCGAGCTTTTTCCCCACGTATCCTGCGCAGTACCTTCCCTTTTCCACCGGCGCTCCCAGGAGCTCCTCAAGCACGTAGGCGTTAGTGGTGCCGAGCCCGACGACGATTAGGCCGTCCCGTTTGGCCTTTTCCACTTGGGGAAGGCGGGCTACAGCCCGGCCGATGAGCCTTTTTGCCGCCACCTGCGGCAACACCACCAGCGCCCGAACCACTTCCCTTGCCTCGCTCCTCATGCTATAACACTAGCCGGAAGGAATTCTTCAGGCAAAAGGAGGGGTCATATGAAAGGAAACGGAGGAATTTCCGCTGGGATATTCCCGAGAACTACAACATTGCCGCGGTGGTGGATGCCCACGCCCGCGAAAAAGGGGATAAGCCCTGCATCCTTTGGGAATCGGAAACGGGCGAGCGCCGAACACTCAGTTGGCGAGAGCTTTCCCAACTTTCTTCTCGATTTGCCGCGGTCCTCATGAGGCTTGGGGTAAAGAAGGGCGACCCAGTCATGCACATTGTGGAGGTTTCCAGTGCCCGGGTGGTGGCCCATATCTCCGGGGCGGAGGAAGTGGGAGCCACCTGCGGGCAATGTCCCTTGGAGCATTTCATCCTCATTGGCGGGAAAAGGCCAGGCTGGCTCTCTTTTGACAACTGGAGCGGTTCTGGGGCCCTAAGGGCTTTGGCGGAAACCGCGGGGGAATGGTGAAGGACCTAGAAATCATGGCTTTCGGGTTTTCGCCCCTTTCCGATCGGGAAATCCTTAGAGCTTTGTCAGCGCGAGCGGCCCATGATCTCGCCGTTTGTCCCGCGACAAGAGGGAAGGCCCTCATATGGGCTTTCGTCCTTTGGGTACGACATCCGCTTGGGAAGGAGGTTTCTTGTTCCTCTGGGTGGAGTGAATGCCATCCTTAAGGAAGCGGGCAGCCTTTACCAGGACCAGCCGGGCGTAACTTTTCCTCGCTAGCCATGATGAATGAGGCGGAACTTGTAAGGAAAGCGGTGGAGGCGCGAAAGCTCGCGTATGCGCCCTATTCCGGGTTTTTGGTGGGTGCAGCCATTTTGGCCAAAGATGGTCGAATCTTTACCGGCTGCAACGTGGAAAACGCCTCGTATGGGCTCACCATTTGTGCTGAAAGGGTAGCGTTGTTTAAAGCTGTCTCCGAGGGGGCTCGCGAGTTTTTGGCCCTCGCAGTGGCTTGCGGAAAAGGGCCATGTGCGCCATGTGGGGCCTGCCGGCAAGTGCTTTATGAGTTCGCCCCTGATCTCCTGGTGATCATGGCCGATGGCGAGGGAAAAGCTTGGCAAACGCGAAGACTTGTTGAACTCCTTCCCCAAGGCTTTGGCCCCCGTGATCTAGAATAATCCGAAAAGTAAGCCCAAGGCCAGAACCAAAGCGGAAATTAGCGCGAAAAGAGGTGCCCAATCGAAGGTAATGCGAGGCAACACCCCCGCCCGCAGGCCAAAAAAGCAGCCATTGTGTAACCGAGATCTTCGTGGGAGCCAGGCCATGAAGGCCCGAGAGAAGAACACCGGTCTTGACTGCTTTGCCGGAAAGCAAAAGCCCGCCGACTGCGCACGGAAAAGGGCCCGCGCAAGTTCGGCCGTGTCCTCGTAGGTGAAGGAAGCTATTTCTTGCCTGATTTGTCGGCGATCGTGCCGACGGACCATCACCAAGCCTAGGACAAACCAGCTTTGCGGGCGCAATCGGAGAAATCCACCGGTTCCAAGGTGCACCTCCCCTGTTTGGAGGGCCGCGGGTAACGTCGCGGTGACACACCGGGAGAAACGCGCAAGGATTTCCCATTCCAGGCCGGTAATATGTTCACCCCTCTACTCCGGCGACTTGCAGCCGACAATAGGGTGAGCGGTAGCGCAACGTCCCTATGGATCTGATCCAAAGAAGGAAGAGCCCAAGAAAAATGAGGATGTTCCCGATCACTGCTCACCTTTGCCGAAACGCGCGAGTAAAGCCGTGCCCAGAAAACCGAGGACGGCGTAAACCAAGACCACATCCCAGGCAAGGAAGAGGGTTATGCGGAAGTTCATGGAAGCCGCGCCAGCCAAGCGGTCCCAAAGGTGTGGCCCACGTCAGCTCACCAAAAACGGCAGAATCGCGCTTAGGACTTCTAGGAAGGAAGAGCGGCCCCGCCGGGCAAACTATACCGGAAGCGACCACGGGCCATTAGGCTCCTGCCAAAGAGAAGACCGCCCGCCACAAATGCCACAGGAACCATCACCATGGCACTTGTAGTTTCCCCCGATGGGCCAGCTTGACTTAGAGGGCCGGTTGGGGGTAGATTTTGTTAAGCCTATAAAGCTAAAGGAGGAGCCTATGGAAAAATGGTGGCGGGATTTTCATGCGTTCAGGATCTTTATCACGCCTAAAGTGATGCCCGGGGTTTTTTGGATCGGGGTAGCCATTGCCGTGATCAGCGGGATCCTCACCGTAATAGAAGGAGCGGTGGCCAGAGATGGCCGGACCCTCTTTTTTGGCCTCCTCACCCTCTTCCTTGGCCCCCTCTTTGTACGTATCCTCTGTGAGTTCGTGATGGTGTTTTTCCGGGAAAAAGAGTAAGCACGAGAGTTTTGCCCACTGAGCCCATCTTGCCCAGAGGTGTACAATTGTTTGAGTATGCCAAGGTGGTGGGTGTTTTTCCCGTTGCTTTTTGGTCTTGCCGCTTTCGCTAGCGAGGGAATCAAACTTACTCTAGACAGCACGGTGAATCCGGCGACGAGCGCGTACATTGTGCGGGGAATCAAGGAGGCCAAGCGAAGTGGCGCGTCTCTAGTGGTGCTAGAGCTTGACACACCCGGTGGCTTGGACACCGCCATGAAGGAGATCGTGGAGGCCATTATGAATTCTGAGGTTCCAGTGGCAGTATGGGTGGGGCCGGCCGGGGCCCGCGCGGCCTCCGCAGGAACTTTCATCCTTCTTGCCGCACATGTCGCGGCTATGGCCCGTGGTACCTCTTTGGGCGCAGCCCATCCCGTGGGTTTAGGGGGCACAGCCGCCGATGAAGATAATCCCGCGATTCAAAAGGTCGTGAACGATGCAGCTTCGCGAATCCGGGCCATCGCCGAAGCCCGGGGCCGCAACGCGGATTGGGCAGAAAAAGCCGTGCGCCAGTCCGCCACCGCCACAGCTACCGAAGCCCTGGAGCTAGGGGTGATCGATCTGCTCGCCGATTCCTTGCCTGAACTCTTACAAAAACTTGAGGGCTTTAAACTCCGTGATGGTCGGGTACTTACCACCAAGGACCTTCAGCTCCGCGAAGTTCGCATGTCCTTCAAAGAGCAATTCTTCGCGTACTTAGCCGATCCTAACTTGGTCTACATCCTCCTCATGCTCGGGATTTACGGCCTCATCTACGAATTCCTCACCCCGGGGATCGGATTAGGGCTCGTGGTGGGAAGCATCTCTCTTCTCCTTGCCTTATTCGGGCTACAGCTCCTGCCCATAAGCTTTGTGGGGGTGGGTTTAGTGCTCCTTGGGTTTGTTCTCATTATTTTGGACGTGTTCACTCCCTCCCATGGGCTCCTCACCATCGGCGGGTTAGCTAGCCTGGTTTTGGGCTCGCTCTCCCTCTTTGAGGTGGAATCGCCGGCAGTGCGCCTTTCTTGGACTACTGTGGCGGCAACGTTGGGGACCCTCACGGCCATCCTTCTTTTCATCCTCACCAAAGGGCTTGCGGCTCAACGGCATAAACCGCATCCGCTCACGACTTTGGTTGGGTTAGTAGGCGAAGCAAAGGACGATCTCAACCCCGAAGGTTGGGTCTTGGTCCGTGGCGAGCGCTGGTGGGCCGAAGCTGAGGACTCCTCTATTGCTCGCGGTGAACAGGTGGAGGTGGTGGCCCAAGAAGGACGGAAGTTACGGGTTCGCCGCTGGAAAATTCGCCAAAAA
>Ga0209836_100132_pt1 | contig 12612 bp, 13 predicted proteins | sample ElbSprsedimmetaG_FD_184147 | JGI IMG/M metagenome (GOLD analysis project Ga0209836, IMG submission 184147) | Hot spring sediment bacterial and archeal communities from California, USA to study Microbial Dark Matter (Phase II) - Elbow Spring... ... | reverse complement strand
CAGGGCGAGCACCCCAATGCCCTGTTCGGCATCGTCCAGGGCGGTATGTACAAATCACTGCGGCAAGAATCGGCCGCCGGGCTTATCGACATCGGTTTCGATGGCTATGCCATCGGTGGTCTGTCGGTGGGCGAACCGCCCGAGGAGCGCGAGGAGATACTCGACTACACCACCCCGCTGCTCCCTGCCGACCGCCCCCGCTATTTAATGGGCGTCGGCAAGCCTGAGGACATTGTCGAGGCGGTGCGCCGAGGCGTGGACATGTTCGACTGCGTGATCCCAACCCGCAATGCACGCAACGGCTATCTATTCACCCAGTGGGGTGACTTAAAGCTGCGCAATGCCCGCTATTCTCGGGACACTCGGCCGGTGGACGAGGACTGTGGTTGCTACACCTGCCAGCACTACAGCCGCGCCTATCTCAAACATTTAGATCGTTGCAACGAGATCCTCGGCGCGCGGCTGAACACCATTCACAATCTTTATTACTATCAGCAACTGATGAGCGAAATCCGCCAAGCGATCGAAGAGGATCGCTTTGAGGAATGGCGCAAGGACTTCTACGCCCGGCGCCAGCGCGGCATTTCCTGATATCCAGAAAACCCTGACCTCAACCTCACTGAAACCCCTTCTTAAAGACTGAGGTTTGCGGCCAAGCCGGAGCGGGCATGGACACCAAGCCCTAAAGTAATGCCGATACATTCCGTCTGTGGCATACTTGGTAGCTTACAATCGTTCTGACTCAATGAGGAGTTTTATACATGTTCTTCATTTCCGATGCCATGGCTGATGCAGCCATGCAAGCCGGCCAACCTAGCTTGCTGGCCACCTTTCTGCCGCTCATCCTAATCTTTGCGGTCATGTACTTCCTACTGATCCGCCCGCAGATCAAACGTCAGAAGGAACACCGCAAGCTGATCGACTCGCTAGCCAAGGGCGACGAAGTGGTCACTGCCGGCGGTCTACTAGGCCGCATCGTCAAGCTACATGATAACTTTGTTACCATCGAGCTGGCGGATGGTCTGGAAGTGAACGTACAGCGTCATGCGGTGAACGCCATCATGCCCAAGGGCACGATCAAGGATCTCAAGGAAAGCAAGGGAAAATGATTCCTTAGGTCCGGCTTTGACCGGACCGCCCAGGATTTCGATCACCGAATCAAGCCACTCTTAAGTGTGTAGCCTATAACTGATGGCAACTCGTTCGTGCCCATTTGGAGGGGCGCTTAAAACATGAATCGTTATCCACTCTGGAAAAATCTGATCGTCGTGATCGTGCTGCTGATGGCTGCGTTCTATGCGCTGCCCAACCTGTTCGGCGAAGATCCGGCGCTGCAGGTGTCCAAGCGTGGTGCCGAGATGACCCAGGCTGACCTCGACCAAGTCATATCAGTGCTGAATGCAGCCGAAATCCCCTTCCGCCAGCCTGAACTGGTTGGTGAAAAGGCGCTGATTCGCTTCTATAGCACCGATGACCAGCTGCGTGCCGCCGATGTAGTGCAAGCCCAGCTACCGTCACGCTACATCGCCGCACTCAACCTGGTTCCAGCCGCTCCGAAATGGCTGACCAAGCTCGGTGCCCTGCCGATGTACCTCGGTCTCGACCTGCGCGGCGGGGTGCACTTTTTGTTGGAGGTGGACATGCCGGCGGCGATGCAGCAGGCCCTGGACCGCAATGTGGATGCCATGCGCTCGGAAATGCGGGAGGCCCGTATCCGCTACGTGACGGCCAACGCCGAACCGGGGCAGATCGCGATCCGCTTTCAGGATGCCGCCGAGCGTGACCGGGCACATGATCTTTTATCACGCAACTACGAAGAGCTGTCCTTCACAAAGGGCGAGCGCGACGGCCGCCCAATGCTGTTTGCCACCTTGACCGACTCGGCAGCTGAAGCCGAAAAGAAAGCCGCCCTTGAGCAGAACATCACCACCCTGCGCAACCGAGTCAACGAGCTGGGTGTTGCCGAACCGCTGATCCAGCAGCAGGGCGATTCACGCATCGTGGTGCAACTGCCGGGTATACAGGACACTGTGCGCGCCAAGGAAATTCTTGGCGCCACCGCCACTCTGGAGTTTCGTCTGGTCGAGGGCTCGCCGGTAGACTGGCATGATGCCGCCGAAAGCGGCCGCGTGCCGGTGGGCGCAAGACTCTACCGAGAGCGCAACGGCAACCCGGTGCTGCTCAAGCGTCAAGTGATTATCACCGGCGACCGCATCATCAGCGCTGCCGCCGGCTTTGATCAGCAGTCTGGTTCACCGGCGGTATTCATCAACCTCGATGGCCAGGGTGCCCGCCGCATGAGCGCCATCACCCGTGAGAATATCGGCAAGCCAATGGCGGTGGTCTTTATCGAGCATCAGACCGACGTGAAGATGGTCGATGGTGAAATCGTGCGTGAGCGTCGGATTGTCGAGGAGGTCATCAATATCGCGACCATCCGCGACCAGCTGTCCAACCGCTTCCAGATCACCGGCCTGAGCTCCAGCCGCGAAGCCCGAGACCTGGCGCTGCTACTGCGTGCTGGTGCCCTGCGCGCGCCGATGGAAATCGTCGAAGAGCGGACCGTCGGCCCGAGCCTGGGAGCTGCCAATATCGAGGCCGGCGTAAAGGCAGCCATCCTAGGCTTTGTGCTAGTGGCTATCTTTATGGTGGTGTACTACGGCCTGTTCGGGGTGTTCTCCAATATTGCGTTGATTGCCAACCTGGTGATCATCGTAGCTGTACTCTCCATGCTGCAAGCCACCCTCACCCTGCCAGGCATTGCTGGCATTGTGCTGACCCTTGGGATGGCGGTGGATGCAAACGTGCTTATCAACGAACGCATACGGGAAGAATTGCGCAACGGCATGACGCCACAGGCGGCGATCAAGGCCGGCTATGACCGCGCCTTTCTGACCATTCTGGATGCCAATATCACCACTTTGTTGGCCGCATTAGCGCTGTTTGCCTTCGGCACCGGGCCCATCAAGGGCTTCGCCGTTACGCTATCGATTGGCATTCTAGCCTCCATGTTTACCGCGATTATGGTCACCCGTAGCCTGGTCAACCAGGTCTACGGTCGTCGCGCCCGCGTCAAGTCGCTGTCCATCGGAGGGTACTGAGCCGCCATGAATATCATTCCAAACAATACCGATTTCGATTTCTTCGGTAAGCGCCGCTTCGGCTATATCCTCTCGGCGATTTTGATCGTGCTCTCAGTCGGTTCGCTGGCAATCAAGGGCTTGAACTATGGCCTGGACTTCACCGGCGGCGTATTGATCGAGGCCGGCTACCAGCAACCAGCCGACCTGGACGCCATCCGCGATACACTCGCCCAACGAGATCTCAATGATGCCGTGGTGCAATTCTTTGGTTCATCGACCAGCGTGATCGTGCGCCTGCCGCCGGCCCAGGATGAAAACCAGGCCGAGCTGTCAAGCCGTGTCCTAAGTGCCCTGCAAGCCCAAGATCCCAACGTGGAAATGCGCAGGGTTGAATATGTTGGTCCAGCTGTCGGCAAAGAATTGATCGAAGCCGGTGGTTTAGCCGTGATTATGGTGCTTGCCGGCATCCTGATCTACGTGGGCTTTCGTTTTGAATTACGCTTGGCTGCCGGTGCCATCCTGGCACTGATCCACGACCTGTTAATCGTATTGGGCATCGTCAGCTTGCTGGGTATCGAGTTTAACCTGACGGTACTGGCGGCATTTCTGGCGCTAGCCGGCTACTCGATCAACGACACCATCGTGATCTTCGACCGGATCCGTGAGACCTTCCAAAAACTGCGCAAAGGTACCGAGCAGCGAGTCATGAACGTCGCCATCAACCAGACCCTGGCCCGGACAGTGGTCACCTCCGGTACCACCATCCTTACCTTGCTGGCGCTGCTCATCTTTGGTGGCGAGGCCCTATTCGGCTTTGCCCTGGTACTGCTAATGGGCGTGATCCTCGGCACCTATTCCTCAGTGTTCGTGGCCAGTGCCCTATCATTAGATATGGGACTGAAGCGTACCGACCTGATCAAGGCCGAAGTCAAGGAAGAGGGCAACATCGACGACCGCCCCTGACCCGACTGCCACACAGGTACGAAAAAAGGCGGGCCCCATAAGGAGCCCGCCTTTTTGTTGGGGATTAGAAACGGTCTGCCTCAGCGTCGTGCCTCTTCAGGCAACACCTGTGTGATCGCTCGCAACATAGCATGCACGACTTTCGGGTTGGCCGCAATTACATTGCCGCTGGTCAACGAATTCTCGCCACCGGCGAAGTCCACCACCACGCCCCCCGCCTCGCGCACCAGCAGGATGCCAGCGGCGATATCCCAGGGCCGCAGGTCAAATTCCCAATAGCCATCTAGGCGACCAGCCGCCACATAGGCCAAATCCAACGCGGCCGAACCGGCGCGGCGGATGCCAGAGGTGGGGCCATACAATGCCTTAAAGGTTTCTAGGTATAGATCAATATCCTGTTCTGGGCGAAATGGGAAGCCCGTGCCCAGCAAAGCACCTTCGAGATTCTTTTTACCTGCCACTCGCAGGCGACGATTGTTCAGGAACGCGCCACTACCGCGTGAAGCGGTGTAAAGCTCCTGATTAACCGGGTTATAGATCACCGCATGCTCAAGGCGACCACGGTACTGCAGGGCTATGGAAATCGCATAGTGCGGCAAACCGTGCAGAAAGTTAGTAGTACCATCCAGCGGATCGATAATCCACAGGTAGTTACTATCCTGTCGGCCAGATTCACCGGTTTCCTCAGCCATAATGGCATGATCCGGATAGGCCCGCAGAATGGTCTCAATGATGGCCCGCTCTGCCTGTCGATCCACCTCTGATACGTAGTCGTGGCGCCGCTTAGTCTCGACCGTCAAGTCGGGAACATGGTCGATCGAACGCAGAATAATATTACCGGCGGCACGAGCGGCGCGCACGGCAATATTGAGCATGGGGTGCATAACAGGCATGGTGACAACCGTTTTAAAGAAACATGAACAACAGGCGTCCCTTAAGGGCGTATCCACTCGGAAGCGCCCATAAAAACCAGCCCGTAAAAGAACAGGGGCCGGGTTTCAATTACAATTATTGGAGCATTATATCGCAAACGTCGTTGTCTGGAGCTGTCACGTGTCTGACACCCTTCCCCATCTCGATCCTTCCCGCATCCGGATCGTAATGATCGAAACCAGCCACCCGGGCAATATTGGCTCGGCGGCCCGCGCGATGAAGACTATGGGCCTGCAAAAACTAATACTGGTAAGCCCGAAGAGCTTCCCGGATCCGGAAGGACGTGACTACGCCATGGCCTCAGGAGCGGTAGATCTACTGAACCGGGCGCAGAGAGTCGATAGTCTAGACGAGGCCCTGCGCAATGTGGGCTATGTGCTGGGTGCCACCGCTCGGTTGCGGGCAACAGCCATGCCGATGTTCGATGCCCGTCGCGCTGCCAAAGCCGCTATCGAACAGTGCGCCCATACCGAAGTGGCGATCCTGTTTGGTCGAGAGCACAGCGGCCTGACCAACGAAGAGATGAACCGCTGCCATGCCCTACTGCACATCCCCGCCAACCCGGACTATAGTTCACTGAACATCGCGGCGGCGATCCAGATCGTGGCCTATGAATGCCGCATGGTCGCCTTGGCAGACAACCTAACCGGCTTCAACGGCCAATTTCCCAAGCAGCCGGCACCCGTCGAACAGCTCGAGGGCTATCTGGATCAATTGCGCAAAGCGCTGGAGAAAGCCGAGTTCCTGAACCCGCAGAATCCGCAACAGCTCATGAAGAAAATCCGAGCCTTATATCTGCGCGCCCAACCGACACCCAACGAAATCAACATTCTGCGTGGAGTGCTTACCGCCCTGACTCGTGAACGCTCAAGAATGCAGACAGGGGAACACTGATGTTCAAGCGCATGCAAGAGGACGTGCAATCGGTCTTTGCCCGCGACCCCGCAGCCCGCAATGCTCTGGAAATCATCTTCACCTACCCGGGGTTACACGCCATATGGTGGCATCGTGTTGCGCACTGGTGCTGGCGTCATCGGCTACGACTACTTGCCCGACTCATTGCCAATATTTCGCGGTGGCTGACCGGCATCGAGATCCACCCTGGGGCAAAGATCGGCCGGCGGTTCTTTATCGACCACGGCATGGGCGTCGTCATCGGCGAAACCGCCGAAATCGGCGATGACTGCACCATTTACCATGGCGTCACTCTCGGTGGCACCAGTTGGAAAGCCGGTAAGCGCCACCCGACACTGGGCAACAACGTAGTGATTGGTGCCGGTGCCAAAGTGTTAGGCCCGATCACCATCGCAGATGGCGCTCGCATCGGCTCCAACGCCGTGGTGCTCAAGGACGTACCGGAAGGTGCCACCGTAGTCGGCATTCCCGGCCGAATCGTACAACGAACTCGTGAAGTGGACCCGACCCGCGCCCGTCTGGCCCAGCGGCTTGGCTTTGATGCCTACGGAGTAGCGCGCGACATGCCTGATCCGGTCGCCCATGCCATTGACTGCATGCTCGACCATATCCAGGCGCTCGATAAGAAACTAACCACCCTGTCCGAATCGGTCAAATCCCTCGGCGGCGAGGTGGACGAATCTGATCTGCCCAACCTCAGCGGCTGCAACCTGGAACCCGCCATCGACGAGTCCCCCACTGCCGAACAGCCGGCTCCCCGCGACAACGACGGCAAGCCCTGAAATCAACCCGGCATTCCGTTGCCACCAGCTCAGCTTTTTAAAAGCATCCGCCACGTACGGGGAAGCTGTGACGCTAGAGCTCAAGGGCGAGCGCTCTAAATGGGCAGAAATCCGCGATGTGATGACCGAACACGGCCAGGATTAGCTGCTGCTCGCCGATGGCAAGCGCGTTGCCGTTTCCTACCTGCGCGATATCCTGACCGCCTGACCGCGGTTATTGATATAGCCAATTACGTTGAATGAATCTCTGCTGAGCCGTAATCACACTGGCTCGATATACCGGCCGTCCCTCCACAATGACGAACCCGATCAACTCATGACCGTTTCCGAATATGCCTGGCTGCTCTTGATCATTGGCGCCTTCATCATCGGGCTACCGGATGGCCTGTTAGCGGCGGCGACCCGCTACTGCAACTTGGGTGCAGTGGCCGACTGGGTCAATATAGGCGACATGGGACGGATGAGGGCCTGGCTGCTTTCGATCGCCGTAGTCGTGTTCGCGGTAGCGCTGCTAGATTTCACCGCACTGGTGGACTTCGACCAGACCCGCGTCAACTACCGCATGGCCGAATTTCCCCATCCCCCGTTATTTGCTGGGTGACCTGCTGTTCGGCATCGGCATGTCACTGGCTGGCGGCTGCACCACACGCACCTTGGTTAATATCGGTTCCGGCAATCTGCGCGCGCTATGTGTCTACCTCATGGTTGGCTTGGCCGCCGCCCTGCTCTATGAGCCAACCCTGCGCGGTACGCTCGAGCAATTCATGACGTGACCGGAATTCAGCGTACAGTCACTGGGGGCCACCGCGCAAGATTTGGGGGCGCTGCCCCAAGCTGGTCTGGGCCATCGTCTTGATTTAAATACCACCCGCCTCCTGGTCGCACTGGTGGTGGTGTTTACACTAATCACACTAGTAATTCGCATGGGCGCAGCGCCGCTCAAACGCATGCACTTGATTGGCGGCACGGCCATAGGTGCACTGGTCGCCGCCGGCTGGCTGCTGACCGGCTCACCTGCCGGCCAGACACTGATGGAGCAGGCATCCCTGTCATTCGCACCGCCAGCCGGTCTCGGCACTCAGTCGCTGACCTTCGTCGCCCCGGCTGCCGAGACCCTGCGTTTGGTCACCCATGGCCCTGCCTTTTCGCTGCTGACCTTCGGCATCATGGCCATGCTAGGCGTGATTCTTGGAGCCTTTGTCTGGTTCGCCTATAAACGACAGCTACGCTGGCAGGGCTTTGCCTCGAAAGCCGATTTCGTACGCCACAGTATCGGCGCAGTATTGATGGGGGTCGGGGGTATACTCGCCATGGGTTGCAGCATCGGCCAGGGTGTCACCGGCGTATCTACCCTGGCGCTGGGCAGCATTCTGGTGCTGATCTCGATGATCTTCGGCAGCTGGCTGACAATGAAGGTGCTGTTCTACCGAATCGTATTCCCGCAGGCCGGTTGGCGCATGCAAATCAAAGCCATACTGACCGATCTGAAGCTGCGCCCTGCTCAGTCCCATCCGCTGCGCGAGGCCCCCCCAGAATCGCCCCACCAAAAATAACCAAATCCACACGATAGAAAGCCCAGTCATGTCGTGCTTTTCAAGGAGTTACAGACGGATTCAATTTGTAAATGCAACGCAGTCGTATCTTAAATGATTGTAATGACACTAAGCGTTGGCCGATATTCTTTGCACGGGGCATCTTGCAGTTTATTCTTGATAAGTTATCCGAGACTGGGAGCGTGACCGCAACATGACTATGCACCTGCATAGATGAGCCGTTACTACATCAACCACCCTCGCCAAACTGGCCACTAACACGACGTTGCTAGCTGTCTCGCAAGTGATTGAGCACCAGAACAATTATCCACTCCCGCAGGCGACCAACCAAAGTCACACCCCGTCTGGGCAATGAAAGACTACTCCAAAAAAACCTTAATTTTTTAAGGAAAATAAATTGGTCATCCAAGATTTTACTGCTATACAGGTAATCACGCGATTGCTAATATTTTGGTGCCTGTATTTGATCATAAAAATGCACTGAAGAAGGCTTAGTCACCCGAAGATTCCAATTGACAGAGCGTTTTTATAACAAATCGGGCAGAACATGGAGCAACAAGAAAATGAGGATGAGAGAGTGAATATGGTATTTTCAAAAAAGTCGGTCACTGGACTGACAATCGCTGCATTGCTTGCTGTGCTCTCAGGGTGCTCGGATCCCAAGGCAGCCAACACCCGCAATTTTGAAAAAGCCGCACAAGCCTATCTAGATAGTAAGTATCCCTACTGCTACTTTACTGGCAACTTCCCAGCCGAGATAAAGCAGGGCAGCTTAGTGAGCAGCGACGCCGAAAAATTTTCGGCACTAGCTAGTGTGGGACTGCTCTCTACTCGCCAAGAGACCATAGAGGAAGCTGTTCCTTCGCTATTCTCCAGAAAAGAGCCGGAGATACGTGAAGTCGAGGTCACCATCTATGAGTTGACTGATAAAGGGCGTAAGTACTATGTGGAAAAGGCTAAGCGCAACTGGCGAGGTGAGATGATCGGCGGTTTTTGTTTTGGCAAGGCTAAATTAATCGGGGTTGATCGATACACCGAGCCGGCCGATGTAGGCTTTGGCTTAAGCTATGTGGCATCGAGTGTACGTTACCGCTACCAGGTCGGGGATTTTCCCGAATGGGCCAAAGATGAGCGTATCCTAGCACAGTCTCGCGAGCTGCGCCGTGATTTGGCCTCTCGGGATGAGCCTATTATTGAGGAGTACGCCATGATTTTGACTAATGAGGGCTGGATTCACGAGAAGAATATGGATTGATCGCTCGAGTCACCCTGCAGTCCATCCTTGATGTGATGAAATTCTCCGTAACTGGATATTTAGTCGCCCCCGAACAATTCTCTCGAAATCAGCAGCCTATCAGCTGACCGGCCCCGAAACGGGAGGCGACTTTGGGCGGCTGACGGGCCCAGCAAGGGCTCGATCAGTCCCAATAGTAGCGATACCCGCACCTGGCCGCCCCGGAGTCGAGCGCAAAAATAGATCGGCATCCGTATATTGTCTTCGACAGCTGCCAGAACCACGTTCAGGGCATCACCAAGTTGGCCCTTAAGCTGGTTGCACCGTACTCGATGTTTAGCCTCGAGGTGGCCGAATGGCCTTAAGCTTCTTGGCCGCCGAGATGGTCTGCGCCAGCAGCTCCTCAACCCCAGCCTCGCCGAGATGCTGGCGGTAGCGGGTCAGTGAGGACGGATCGCAAGGCAGGCGGGTCTGGAAGAACAACTCGCCGCAAAAGTACTGCCAGTAAGGATTTTCCATCCAGCGCTGGACGACTGCCTCGTCAGAAAGGTCGTAGGCGTACTTGAGGTACAGCAACCCGAGCATCAGGCGGGCCGGCAAGGGACGACGGCCGGCCCCGGCCGGTATGGCCGGCAATGACTTGCCAACCGCATCGATCAAGGTCTGCCAAGGCATGGCCTCACCCACCCGGACCAGTGGGTGATTCATGTCGATCATCTCGTCCAATCGAGAACGGAACAGATCTTGTTCTCGGCTGTGTACTGGATCGTCAGCGGGTGCTTGCTGGATTCTGGCCATGGGAAATCGTTTGTTTTTGCAAGGAAACTGCTCTTATGATGGCATTTTCTTGCAATTTATCAAGGCTAAATTCGCTACATTGATGAGAAAAGTCAGTGGGTTACGGATTTTTCAGGGCCGACTCATTAGCACAAAATACTCTACCAGCTCCCCCTATGCGAGATGCTCACGACGCACGCCGGTGGTCCATGGGTGGACACGGTTGGCGTGGCTGGGGTTGACTCGATGGCCGAACGAGAGAAAAGCGTCCAGTTTGTTTTGCTTGCGCTCGCGCGCTCAGGTCAGCAGCTCCGGGTTGACGGGGATGCGGGGCATTGTTGGTCTCCTTTCATCGCAAAGCAGGACTGCACCTTGGCGCAGAATTCCTCAAGTTTCGCTTCATCAATCTGATTGGTAGCATAGTAGTACAGCAAGTGTTGCGGCTTCCTATGACTGGAGCCTGGTGGGGTGACGCTCAACAATTTTTCAATATCTCCCGATATCGTGACAATCGACTGCGTAAAATCTGTGTTCTTCGAGTCCGTAATGAGTTGATTAAGCTCCTGATGCTCATTCGCGTTATTGTCATCGTCGTGCAGAACTGCATGGACAATACCGAGGCCACTCAAAAGATTCATGAAACGATGGATGTTGTACTTGCCGAGACAGTCCAGAACATACGTACCCTGTGGTAAGGTTAGCTTGCCGTCGTCAAGTAGCCGGTTGATCAATGCGGTCTCGCTTGGTCCTTCTACCAGCAGCACATGTTGCGCAAACAGCATTCCGGCTCGATCCGGATTAAGCCACAAGAAATACTTCACGGACCATTTCAGGCTTCAGATCATCGTCCTGCATGGTCTTCGCTACTTTAGGATAATTCTCAGCAAGCTGTCGAATGCTTTGATTGGCGTCCACAATGCGGGTCCATTGCGCATCATCAATTTGGTAAGTGGATACGATGCCGTTCAGCCGTCGTGCCCGGATGATGGCTGGAATGCGAGCGGCGTTCCGGCTCACGAAATGGGCTGAATGGGTGGAACAGATAATCTGCCAATCGACAGCCCCGCTCATTTTGATCAGGTTGCGCGCCAGATCCTCCTGTTGTGGTGGATGCAAAAATGCCTCGGGTTCTTCAAAGAGCACCAAGTTCAGGGAAGGCGAGAAGTCCTTTGCTTTCTTCGAGACCTTCTGAGGCACATACTTAGCACCGAGCTGAATCAGCGAATAGATGAAATGACGCTGAAAGCCGGAGCCAAAGTACTCTACCCCTTGTGGCTTTTCGTGGTGATTGTCCCGGATATCCCATCCGAGCATGGATTTGATGATCTCTGCCATGGATGGGGCGGTGAACCTTAGTTTGAAGCTTGTCTGCCATGGTGTAAGCAGTGCATTTAGGTCGCTCTCGAAAGCCGAGAGGGAACGCTTGTCCTCTGTTTCTATGGCCCGCACACTGTTCGCAAAGGTGGTGACACTCTCCGTCAGATTCTTATAGGCATCGCTTCCTTCCACGACATCCGACATGATATTAGTGATCAGGTCGCGTAAGGCCGATGGGCCGCTCAGTTTGGTGTATTCATCAACTTTGCTGATAGCCGGGATATAGATTAAATTGCCAAATTTGCCGCTCTGAACATTCTTCGCACCGTAAAACGGCTCGTTTGACAAAGTCCCGTCGGACTTGTAACCTAAAATTGATCCCCCGGCGTTCTTGCCATCGTGCAGTTTTTTGCTGGTCTGAAAGTATTTTCGAACCTTCAGGGACTTGGCTGCGGTTCTATATTCATCCTTCAAGGATTCATGTTCTTCGTCGGTGAGGGCGAAGGTCAGTTCGATCCACGATTCCTGGTCTACTGCACCTTTGAGGGGAAAGTCGGACTCCTTCTTGAACTTAAAACCATCTTTTTCGTAGAAGGCGCGAATGCAGTCAATAATGGTGCTCTTGCCAGAGTTGTTCGCGCCGACAAGGAGCGCGTAGGGGTGAAATGTCATCGACGTGTCGATGATGCCTCGAAAGTTGTGTATCGATACGTGTGTCAGCTTCATACTACGCCTCTATAAATTTATCGATATTCTTGATACGCAGCTCGCCGGAGATAAGCTTGGGCAGCAGGGTGTCGTGGAGTTGGGCGAGGGTGCGGGATTCGAGTGCTTTATGAATCGATTGCTCAACAAGCGGTGCCATAACAACGCCGAGTTTCTGGCGGATTCAACTTGTAAGTGCAACTCAACCGGTCGGAGTGGAGGGCAAGCTGCGTTAGCATCAATGCCTTTCGCTCCACCAAGAATGAGAAGCACTGATGAGAACCTACACACAGTTTACCCAGGAACAACGATATCAGATTTACGCCCTCTTGAAAGCCGAACTTAACCAG
>Ga0209836_100131_pt1 | contig 12635 bp, 14 predicted proteins | sample ElbSprsedimmetaG_FD_184147 | JGI IMG/M metagenome (GOLD analysis project Ga0209836, IMG submission 184147) | Hot spring sediment bacterial and archeal communities from California, USA to study Microbial Dark Matter (Phase II) - Elbow Spring... ... | reverse complement strand
ATATTGTGGTTATGAAAAATTTAACACAAAATCTATGGGTATTTTATGCGTTGTCCGTTTTGTAAGGCAGCTGATACGCGCGTTATAGACAGTCGCGTTATAGAAGATGGTAAAGTAATAAAGCGCAGAAGGGTTTGTGATGAGTGTGCAAACAGGTTTAACACATATGAGCGCATTGAAAACATTCCCATTGTGGTTATAAAAAACAATGGTACAAAAGAGCTTTTTGAAAAAGAAAAGATCATAAAAGGCATTGTAAAGGCCATCAATAAACGACCTTTAGTCTATGATGATGCCCAAAAAATAGCAAACGATATAGAAGATTACATAAAAGCAAAGGATTTGTATGAGATAAGCTCTAAAGAAATTGGTAATCTTGTGATGGATGCACTCAAAAAGTTAGACCAGGTAAGCTATGTAAGGTTTGCATCTGTGTATAAGAAATTTGCGGATGCAGAAGATTTTATTGAGCTTTTAAAAGAATTTAATAATAGATAATTTAGGAGGATTTATGGAAAGCAAAAAAATCGTAAACATCAACTTTGAAAATTACTTCAGTGGTGTTTCTGTAATAAAAAGAGACGGCTCTAAAGCAAGCTTTGACAAAACCAAAATCGAAAACGCGGTAAGAAAGGCTTTTTTAGCTACGAAAGAAGAAGACTACTCAAGCCTTATAGCGGCAAATGTGCTTTTTAATTTAAAGAGAAAGTTTGGCGGTCAAAAAGAAATTAACATTGAAGACATTCAAGACTGCGTTGAAGAAGAACTCATCAAAGCAGGTTTTGCAAAAACAGCCAAAGCGTACATTCTCTACAGGGAAAAAAGATCCACTGCAAGGGATACACAAAAAGCTATATTTGATGTAGAAAAAACTGTAAGCGAGTATGTAGATCAAACCGATTGGCGCATAAAAGAAAACTCAAATACCACATTTAGCTATCCCGGCTTGTACTTGCATTTAGCTGGAAGCGTTCTTGCAAATTACGTGCTAAATAATGTTTACCCCAAAGAAGTCTCTTACGCTCACACAAGCGGTGATCTTCACATACACGATCTGTCTCACGGTATTATCGCATACTGCGCTGGGTGGTCTTTGTTAGATTTAATATCAAGAGGCTTTAGTGGCGTAGAAGGAAAGATTAACGCAAAACCCGCAAAGCATTTATCTGCTCTAACAGGCCAGATGGTAAACTTCTTAGGTGTTATGCAAATGGAGTTTGCAGGTGCTCAGGCATTTAACTCGGTTGATACGCTTTTGGCTCCATTTGTGCGTGCAGATAAGCTAAGCTATGATGAAGTTAAGCAGCTTATGCAGCAGATGGTTTTTGCCATGAATGTGCCAAGCAGGTGGGGCTCTCAAGCACCGTTTATTAACTTTACATTCGACTGGACTGTCCCAGATGATTTAAAAGACAAGCCAGTAATTGTAGGTGGCGAGATTTTAGATACCACATACGGTGATTACCAAAAAGAAATGGATATGATAAATAAAGCATTTTTAGAAACAATGCTTGAAGGCGATGCTCAAGGAAGGATATTTTCTTTTCCTATACCTACCTACAATATAACAAAAAACTTCAATTGGGACTCTCCAAATGCAGATTTACTGCTAAAAGCAACCGCTAAATACGGTCTTCCATATTTCCAAAACTTTGTATCAAGCAGTTTAAACCCTGGAGATGTAAGAAGCATGTGCTGCAGACTGCAGTTAGACTTAAGAGAGCTAAAAAACAGAGGCGGTGGTTTATTTGGATCAAGCGACAAAACAGGATCAATTGGCGTTGTTACGATAAACTTACCCCGCATTGGCTATTTATCAAAAACAAAACAAGAGTACTTTGAGAGATTAAAATCAATGATGGATATAGCAAAAGAGTCGCTTGAGATAAAAAGAAAAGTTGTGGAGCAAAACCTAAAAAACGGTCTTATGCCCTATACTTTAGCTTACTTAGGACATTTCAATAACCATTTTTCTACAATTGGCATAGTAGGTATGCATGAGTCCCTTTTAAACTTTATGAATAAAGGCATAGAAACGCAAGAAGGCAGAGAGTTTGCTGTTGAAGTTTTAGAGTTTATGAGAGAAACGCTAAGAAGCTACCAAGAAGAAACAGGCAATCTCTACAACCTTGAAGCTACACCTGCAGAAGGCACTTCATACAGGTTTGCATACAAGGACAGACAGCTTTACCCAGATATTATAACTTCTGGCGAGAATGAGCCATATTACACTAACTCTACATTCCTTCCTGTAAACTACACGGATGATCCGTTTGAAGTTTTAGAACATCAAACACCACTGCAGGTTTTATACACATCTGGTACTGTTGTGCATATATTTTTACAGGAAAAACCCGATGAAAAAGCAATGAAAACATTTATCAAAAAAGCCTTCGAAAACTATCCCATACCGTATATGACAATTACTCCTACATTTTCTGTTTGCAAAACACACGGCTACATTGCAGGTGAGCATTTTAACTGTCCTATCTGCGGTGAGCCTGCAGAGGTTTACTCTAGAGTAGTAGGCTACTACAGACCTGTGCAGAACTGGAACAAAGGCAAGCAGGAAGAGTTTAAGCAGAGATTAGAGTACAGTCTATGAAAATCGCTGCAGTTCAAAAGGTTAGTTTTATTGATTATCCGGGCAAGATAGCATCTGTGCTGTTTTGCCCTTTCTGTAACTTACGTTGTCCTTTTTGCCACAACCCCGAATTGGTATTTTTTAAAGGCGAACTACTAAACGAAAAAGGCGTATTATCTTTTTTAGAATCCCGCATTGGCAAAATAGAATCGGTTGTTGTAACAGGCGGGGAGCCTACAATGCAGTCTGATTTAGCAGAATTTTTATCTACAATTAAACAAATGGGCTTTTTGGTTAAGCTTGACACTAACGGTCATTTTCCAGGTGTTTTAGAAACTACTCTAGATACTGTGGATATGATAGCACTTGATTTAAAAGCCACCTGTGATAAATACAAAACCTTTGGCGGTGATTGTGAAAAATTAAAACAATCCCTTGAAATACTAAAGCATTTTAAGGGAGAGCTAATCATACGTACTACAATGTATCCTCTATATACCAGCAAAGAAGATTTAGAAGCTATGGATAAAATAATACCAGAAGATTTGAGGTTCAAAAGGCAGTTTAATAAGTATAGGGATACTGTAACGCTTAAAGACTATGTAAAACAAAGTTATTAAATAAAAAAATTAGCAGGCTGTTAAAATACAAAGCAAAGACCCTAAAAAGAGTCTTTGCTTTAAGTGTGATTACTGCAGTAGCCTTAGTACTAATTGGTGAGTTGCGTTTGCTTGAGCAAGGGCGTATGTGCCAGCTTGGGCTAGAACTTGCAGTGTAGCGAATTTTGATGTTTCTGTTCCGAAGTTTACATCTGTAATAGCTGCTCGAGCTTGAGTTACATTGACTTGAGCAACTTGAATATTTTGCACGGTTGCGTTAATTTGGTTTTTAATAGAACCTAAATTTGCCCTAATCTTATCCAATGCACTTAGTGCAGAGTTTGCAATTGTAATGGCAAGGCCTGCTTTCTCTTGAGTTGTAACATCTACATTAGAGAGATTTACATTTGGACTGTATGTACCAGCTTTAAGACCTGCGTAAGCATTAAATTCCCCATTATTTGCTCCACCTACAGTAATTGCTTTATCAGAAATTAGTGTAATTGTGCCGTGGTAAGAGTTATTTGCAAGGTATGCACCGCTATTACCAATCGAAGTTAAGCCCAGTGCTGATAAGAGTTTTGCTTCATTTACAGCTACTATGTTTAAGTCGCTTCCATTGTTTGCTGTAATTCTAATGGTAGAAGTTGTACCAGTAGAAGATGCAACAGCTTTAACACCTGTTACACCTGCAGCTGCTAATTGTTGATTAATTAAATTAGCAGCGCTTGCAGCAGTACCTTCGTCACTACCAAATGCCCCTAAAACAATACGTGCACCATTAAGGTAGAAGCTTTGTGCACTATCTAAGACTTGATCAAGACTTCCAGTTGTTAAACTTGTTGTGCTATCCTGTATGTGCAATATTTTCGTAGTGTTGCTTGTTGCTTGGACTGCAATGTTTCCGCCAGTTGTGTTTGTTAGAACAAGCTGGCCATTATTATTTACGCTTGCTACTACACCTGTTTGGCTTGTGTATTGATTAATTGCGTTAACTAAATTGCCACCCGAATCTCCTACACCTACCGTTACCTGACCGATATTAACACCGTTAATTAACAATCCTCCAGCAGAAATAGTGCCTGCTTGAATAGCTTTAGAGCCAGTAACTACTGTTTGTGCAGATGCACTAACGCCTGTTTGACCACTTACGGCATTAATTGCCTTTGCCCAATTTCCTGCATCTAACTGCTGTGTTTGGCTTGTGCCAAAAATATTAACATTTACACCGTTAATTGTTACATTGCCATTTGCAATCGCAGCAAAATTATCTAAAGAAGTAGTTAGGCCAAAGTTTGCTAGATTTGCTGTTTCAGCACCAGTTGGAGACCCAACTGCACCTTTAGTCATTAGTGAGTAAGAGTTTTGATTAATACCTGGCGTTGGTGTTTGTGTAAACTGTTGGTTTGTAACCCAACCTATGGCATTTGCTGCTGTATTTTGGATACCAATACCAATAGTCTGATTTTGGTATGCGCCGATCTGAACAATTTTATTAACAAAACTACCGTCAAGCAAGTTAATGCCTTTGTAGGATGTGGTAGCTGCAATGTCGTTAATCTCTGCAAGTAAACCATTGATATTATTCTGTAAAGCGCGTCTTGAAGCAAGATCCTGTGTGGCGTTTGCCGCTTGTGTAGCCTGTTGAGCAATGTTTGTAACAAGGTTTATAGATTGCCGTAGAGCTTGATCTGCTATGTTTATCAAGTTTACTGTGTCGTTGCCGTTTGATATAGCTTGACCTAAGTTTGTTGCTTGAAAATTCAAAGAGTCAGCAATCGTCATACCTGCTGGGTCAACTGCTGCGCTTGTTATCCTCAAACCCGTTGATAAGCTGTTTAGAGAGTTTGTCAACTGCGTGGTGTTATTATTGAGTGTGTTGATAGCCTGCATCGCTGCTATGTTTGTGTTAATTTGAAGACTCATAGTAAACCTCCTTTTCATTTTTTTTTGAGCTTCTGTATACTGAATCGGATGAATTTTAAAAAATTAAAGCTTATTTTTTAAAACACTTCTTTAGTACTATGATTTTTTAAAAAAAAGCTTAAATTTATGTATATGGATATTTATGCATTTCTTGCTGACGTTGTAGTAGTTATTCATTTTTTATATGCGCTAACAATTGTTGGTGGGCTAGTAATCGTGTATGTTGGAAAGTTTTTAAAATGGAACTTTGTCAAAAATGCGACATTAAGAATTATTCATTTGATTATGATATTGATAGTGGCGTTTGAATCAATTTTTCACATAGAGTGTCCTTTGACATACATAGAGTATAAACTATTGAGTTTGGCAAAAATCCATCATCAAAATACGCCTTTTATAGCAGGCTTTATTAATAAAATACTTTTTTGGGACTTGCCAAATGAATTTTTTGATATACTCTACATTGGATTAGCGTTAGTTATATTAATGAGCTTTGTATTTGTACCCATAAATTTTAAGAAAAATCATTGACAGTGGTCATATGTTCATTATAATTAAACTTTAAGGAGGTTAAAATGAAAGTAATGTTAGCTACAAAAGGCCCTACTATGAATAGCAAAATAGACGATAGATTTGCAAGAGCCGCTTATTTTTTAATTTATGATGACGAAACTCAGCATTTAGATGTGATAGATAACAGCAACCAGCTCTCACATGGTGCAGGCCCCCAGGCTGTACAAATTGCTATTGATAATGCTTGTTGTTGCTTGCTATCGGCTATCCCCGGCGAAAATGCGATAAAAGCAATTAAGTCAGCTGGTATTGAAGTGTATGAGGCAGTGGGTTTAAACGCAAGCGAAGCATTAGAAAAGCTAAAATCAAACCAGCTAAAAAAACTATGATTATTGCAGTTTTATCGGGTAAAGGTGGAACGGGTAAAACCACAGTTTCTGTAAACCTTGCCTATGTGTTGGGAAAACACGGTTTTAAAGTAAAGCTTATTGATTTAGACGCAGAAGAGCCCAATGCGGATTTGTTTTTTGATGTAGATTTTACCAAAAAAGCTGACGTAGATGTTTATATACCTAAAGTTGACAATACAAAGTGTACGCATTGTGGCGATTGTGCAAAAGCTTGTCAGTTTAGTGCTATTGTGGTATCAAAACAATCTGTGATTGTATTTGCCCATTTGTGTCATGCGTGTGGGGCGTGTTTGCTTGCATGCAAGTTTGGCGCAGTACAAGAAATCCCAAAAAATATCGGTGTAATTTCAATAGGCAAGACACAAGATAACTCAATTGATTTTGTAAAAAGCGAGATGAATATAGGTGAGCCTTCACCGGTAAGAATAATAAGACAAGCAAAAAAATACATTGAAAAAGATAAAATAAACATTTTGGATTGCCCACCGGGTGTATCGTGCCCTACAGTTGAGTCAATACAGATGGCTGACTTTTGTGTACTTGTGACAGAGTCTACACCGTTTGGTTTGCATGATTTAAAACTTGCTGTGGATCTTACCAAACAGTTTGGTATGAAAATTGGTGTTGTAATAAATAGGTACGAAGAAGCTAATTTTTTAGAGCTAGAAAATTACTTGGAAGAAAATCACATACCGATTTTATTAAAAATCCCGTATGATAAAAACATTGCTCAAAGCTATTCTAAAGGAGAGTTGTTTTCAAAAACGATTGAGTATGAAAATGCTTTTTTGGAGCTTTACAATGAAATTATTAAAGATAGCTAAATGATTGTAAAACAGTTGGCAATTGTAAGCGGCAAGGGCGGCACAGGCAAAACCACTCTAAGTGCAAGTTTTGCCTATTTAGCTGAAAATGCCTTAATGGTAGACTGTGATGTAGATGCACCAAACCTTCATATCATACTAAAGCCTAGAATTGTTAGAACTATTGAGTATTTTGGCTCTAAAAAAGCATTTATTGACTACGACAAATGTACTAATTGTGGTATATGTAAAAATGTGTGCCGGTTTGAAGCAATAGATTTTGTTAATGATGCTTATGTGATTAAAGACTATGCATGCGAGGGTTGCAATGCGTGTGTTATTGCGTGTAAAAGCGATGCGATAAGCCTAAAAAGCGTGCTAAATGGTAAGTACTTTGAATCTGTCTGCGAAACGGGTAGTATGGCACATGCCATTTTAAATCCAGGTGAGGAAACCTCAGGTGGCTTAATATCTGAAGTTAGAAAACTATCGCTTGAGGTTGCCTACGCAAAAAAAATCCCATTAATTATAATTGATGGAGCACCCGGTATAGGTTGTCCTGCTACATCGTCTATCGTAGGGGCTAAGTATGTAATTGTAGTAAGCGAGCCCACAAAAAGCGGACTCCATGATTTAGAGCGCATTGTAAAAACCGTAAAGCACTTTAAGATACCACAAGCAATAGTTATAAACAAATTTGATATCAACCAAGCCCAAACAAACGCTATTTTTGATTACGCTAAAAGTGAAAATTTAGAAGTAATAGGCACAATTGACTATGACAAAACTGTTTTAGAAGCTACAAGAAACGCAAAACCGGTAATTGATTATGATTGCAAAGCCGCTTTAGCTGTAAAAAATATTTGGGAGCAAGTCAAACAAAAGCTAGATTTATCACCCCAAGGTTAACCTTGAGGTGATTTTTTTAGCAAATTAGGAGAGGAGCTCTTCAATTGTTACATAATCGCCAACTCGACCTGTCATTTTCTCTTCATCTGTATTGACAGGTAAGGTCTTTTTACCTGGTCTCCAGTTAGCTGGGCAAACCTCACCTGTCTTATATGCATGCTGATGAGCTTGGATTTGTCTAATGAATTCATTTACATTTCTACCTACAGGCGGTGCTTGAACCTCTTCAGCTACAATTACACCATCTGGGTTTATTAAAAATCTACCGCGCAGAGCGATACCAGCGCCTTCTATCATTACGCCAAATTTTCTTGAAACATCGCCTGTTGGGTCTGCGCCAATTGTTAATTTCAACCCTTTTAATAGTGGCTCTGTTTCTACAAAGCGTTTGTGTGAAAATTTTGTATCTGTGGATACTGCTAGTATCTCGCAACCTAACTCATCGTGTATCACATCGTACTTTGCATTCATTGCGGCAATCTCTGTTGGGCAAACAAATGTAAAATCTGCGGGGTAAAAACAAATAATTGTCCACTTGCCTGCATAATCCTGACTTGACACCTTTTTGTAGTGGCCGCTTTGTGCATCGTAAGCATCCATTTTAAATTCTGGCATCTTTTGAAGAACTAAACTCATAACAACACCTCCAAAGTATTTTTAATAATTATTATCATAAAATAAAAATTTGTCAAGAAAAAAAATTATTATTTGCAATTTTTTAAAAATTGATTATATTAGTATTTATGAAAAATAAAGTAAGTTACGAGTTTTTAAAAAACATACTTGTTAAAAAAAACCTTAAAGTTACACATCAGAGATTATTGATACTATCGCTTATAAGGCAGTTTGGTCATCTAGATATAGATGAGTTATATGCAAAAATCACCGTGGATTATCCATACATATCGCTTGCAACAATTTACAAAAATATTTCTACTATGTTAGAAAATGGTATTTTAAATGAGGTTAAAATTGGTGGAGCTAAAACCAAATACGAGTTATCAACAAACTCGCATGCTCATTTTATCTGCATTCAATGCAAAAAAATAGAAGATTTAGACATAAATGTCGATTGTGTTTTAGACAATTTTAACAAAGGCAGCGTAGCAAGCGTAAACGTTTTAATTTACGGCACTTGCAACGCATGCCAACCAAAAATATCAAAAAAACTAAGCTAAAAACACCATATCAATGGCTTTTACATCCCATCTATACTCAAATTTTTCAATAATTTCTTCTTTTATAGCGTTGGCAAACTGATTGTTGTCTTTTATGGTTCAAACTCAAGCAAATCTCTTATTTTGTTAAGTTTTAAAGCGCACCGAGGTTAGTGCGCCTCTTTTGAGGTTGTGCTAAAGATAGTGGATTGAGTTTGGTTTTTGTAAACATAATAAGAAATGGCAACAGAATTTAACATAAACAAAAAAGCCAAAACCCATGTAACTTTAGCAAAAAATGACATAGCTCCAGTTGCGCCAAAAAGCGTATCAGAAGCTCCGGCCCCAAACGACACACCCATATTTGCACCTTTGCCTTTTTGGAGCAAAATAAGTACAATTAATAAAACAGACAATATAACCTGCAGTATCATAAGAACAGTAAGCATCAAGTTACTCCTTTTGCTTTCTCAAAGCTCAAAACTATACTAAAAAATTTTTGTGCATCAAGACTTGCCCCACCAACCAAAAAACCATCAACATTATTTATAGCCGCAAGCTCTTGCGCATTTTGCGGACTTACGCTTCCTCCGTACAGCACTTTTGTATCTATAAACTTTTTTATAAATTCATGCGCTTCAAAAATCTGCTTTGCGTTTGCCACCTTACCACTGCCAATCGCCCATACAGGCTCATATGCAATTATAACAGAACCCTCAATGCCTTGCAAATCTTTAGCAAGTTGATTTTCCAGTACTTTAAATGTTTCGTTGTTTTCTCTTTGAGACAAACTCTCTCCTACGCATAGTATAGGCACAATCGAGTGTTGAATAGCGCTTTTTAGCTTTTTGTTAACAAGCTCGTCATTTTCACCAAAAATTTGCCTGCGTTCGCTGTGTCCTACAATTACATACTCACATCCTACAGATTTTAGCATCATTGCAGAAATTTCCCCAGTATAGGCACCTTCGTCTTTAAAGTACAAGTTCTGTGCGCCAAGTTTAATGTTGCTATCTTTAAAGCACTCAAATAGCTCTTGCAGGTAAAGATAAGGAGCGCATACGGCTAACTCCGCTTTGGCATTGATTAGAAGGTTTTTTATAGCGCACCCTGTTTGTAGAGCTTTTTTTGCATCAAAGTGCATTTTCCAATTTGCTACAATCATTTTATACCTCCAGTGCCTCAATGCCGGGTAATTTTTTACCTTCAAGAAGCTCTAAACTAGCACCGCCACCTGTTGAAATATATGTAATGTTGTCCGTTTCATGCGCGCGTGCTATTGCGTCTGCTGTATCTCCACCGCCTGCTACGCTTAGTGCATAACTTGCGCCTACAATGCGCGCCATCTCTCTTGTGCCGCGTGAAAATCTATCTATCTCGTATACGCCCATTGGTCCATTCCATACTATAGAGCCACAATCGTGCATAACTTCTTCAAATAACCTACACGAAGCGGGCCCTACATCAAGCCCCATATAGCCATCTGGGATTTCTTGGTAGGGTACAATTTTTGTTACGGATTTTTCGTCGATTTTTTCTGAAACCACAAAGTCAACAGGAAAATACATCTTGATCTTTTTGTCCTGGGCTTTTTTGTAAATATCTTTTGCTGTTTCTAAGTAGTCATTCTCAACAAGCGAGTTTCCAATTGATAAATTAAGCGCCTTAAAAAAGGTAAACACCATAGCACCGCCAATTATTATCTTATCTACTTTATCAATTAGATTGTATACTGCTTCAATTTTTGAGGATACTTTAGCCCCGCCAAGCACAGCAATCAAAGGCCTTACAGGGTTGTCTAGAATACGGCTAAAATAGGTAATTTCTTTTTTAAGCAGAAAACCTGCTGCTTTGACTTCACAAATTTTTGGGAGCGTATACACAGATGTATGCTTTCTATGGCTTACGCCAAATGCATCGTTAATATATACATCAAACAGCTCTTTTAGTTTTTTTGCAAACTCAATGTCATCTTTTTCTTCGCCTTCTTGAAATCGCAAATTTTCAAGCAACAAGCAATCCCCATAATTCATAGATTCAACTGCTTTTTTTACTTCATCACCTACGCATGAATCAACAAACTTTACTTCTTTGTTTAAAAGCCTTGATAGTCTTTTTGAAACATTGATTAGTGAATATTTAGGGTCTTTTTTGCCTTTTGGTCTACCCATATGAGAAGCTAAAATTACCTTTGCTTTTGAGTCTATGCAGTAATTTATAGTAGGCAGCGTTTCTCTTATGCGTTTATCGTCCATGATATTGCCTTCTTCGTCTATTGGCACATTAAAATCGCATCGTATAAAAACCCTTTTATTTGTCAAATTAAGCTCGTTTATGTAAATCATAAAAACCCCTTAAATCATTTTTAGCATTACATCTTTAAGCCTTGAGGAGTAACCAAATTCATTATCATACCATGCAAAAACCTTTACCATATCATCTATTATGTGAGTCATTGTACCGTCAAATATGCTTGAGTGAGGGTTTCCATTTAGATCGTGGGATACAAGGGGTTCTTCTGTATACTCTATGATACCTTTTAGGTTTGTTTGGCTTGCTTTTTTAAATGCTTCATTAACATTTTCGATTGTTGGGACATTTTTTACATTGCAAACAAAATCAATTAATGACACATTTGATGTAGGCACTCTTATTGAAATGCCGTCTAACTTGCCATTTAATTCTGGGATTACAATGCCTATAGCCCTTGTTGCGCCAGTGGTGGTAGGGATCATATTCACAGCCGCAGCACGCGCCCTTCGTAAATCTTTATGAGGCAAATCCAAAATCCTCTGATCGTTAGTGTATGAGTGCACTGTGGTCATAAAGCCTTTTGTAACGCCAAAGTTATCGTGCAGTACCCTGATTACTGGCCCTATGCAGTTTGTGGTGCAAGAGGCATTTGATATAATCTCATTGCTTTTAAAATCAAATGAATCGCTGTTTACACCAAGTACCACTGTAGGGATGCTTTTATCTTTTGGTGGTGCGCTAAGTAAAACTTTTTTTGCCCCAGCTTGAAGGTGCTTTTGAGCTAACTCTTTGGTCAAAAAAATACCCGTTGACTCTAACACCACATCTATATTTAAATCTTTCCAGGGCAGTTCAGCAGGGTCTTTTTTTGCAAACACTTTTATTTTTTTACCATTTACTATAATATTAGACTCATCAAAACCAACTTCTTTTTGAAAAATGCCGTGGTTTGTATCATATTTTAGTAAATGCGCCAGTGTATGCGTATCTGTAAGGTCATTAATAGCAACAATCTCTAAATCTTTACAATCGCTTGCAATGCGAAAAAATATCCTGCCGATTCTACCAAAACCATTTATAGCTACTCTCATAAAAACCCCCACGATTTTTTTAACTTTAGTATACTATTTAATTTATTTTTTTTCAAGCGTTTTTAGCAAAAATAACAAATAATTGATGTGTAGATAAATTCTTGCGCTACCCCTTGACAAAAAAGCTAAATTGTATTATTTTTAGCTGTAGGCTTGAGGTTAAGAGGAAAATTATTGCAAGCTAAATTTTTTTTTCTTGACAAGTGTGAAAAAAGTTGCTAAATTTAGTATTGAATTTAAAAAAGTTTTCAGTGTAGGAGGTTAAGTATGAAAAAAAGGCTAGTCTCACTCGTAGCAGCGGCTGCTTTATTGGGCTCTGTATCCATAGCAAGCGCTGGCACAGTCACCACGAAGGGTGATACGAACATTTCTCTTGGTGGTTTTATCCAA
>Ga0209836_100130_pt1 | contig 12669 bp, 13 predicted proteins | sample ElbSprsedimmetaG_FD_184147 | JGI IMG/M metagenome (GOLD analysis project Ga0209836, IMG submission 184147) | Hot spring sediment bacterial and archeal communities from California, USA to study Microbial Dark Matter (Phase II) - Elbow Spring... ... | reverse complement strand
GTTCTCCAGGGTAATTCCGCTTCCCACAAGCACAGGAAGGCCGCTCGCCTCTTTGACAGACTGGAGATCTGCGGGATCTGGGGGAAGGCCTGTGGCCTTACCGGTGACGATGAGGGCGTCCGCACCGTTTCGGGCCGCATCCCGCGCGGCATCAGCAATCTCGCCAAAATGGAAAGCGTGCTTCACATGAATATCGGCGAAGATGGCCACCTTCGCTCCCAAAGCCCGGCGGAGAGCCAAAACCTCGCGGGCACAGCCCTCGATCAGACCCTGGTCCGTGAGAGCCACTCCGGAGAAAACGTTCACCCGAATAAAAGAGGCACCGGAAGCAAAAGCTACGGAGAGGGCAGCCACGCCATCGGAGCGCAAAACATTCACACCTATTGGAATTTTGGCGGCTCGCACGAGTTCCCGGGCAATCACGGCCATCTGGGCCACCGTGGCTTTATCTGCGAGCTTGGCAAACGGCCGGTCCCCAAAATTCTCCAAGATCGCGGCATCAGCTCCCCCTTCCTCCAAGGAGGCAAGATCCCGCAGGGCTCGGTCCAAGATCCTCTCCAAAGAATCGCCCCGAAAGCTGGGTGAGCCGGGAAGGGCAGGAAGGTGGATGACCCCAATAAGCGGCTTTTTCTTTCCAAAAAGCTCAGTCCACATAGCCGCGCCAATGATCCCGGATTATGGCCAACGCTTCCTCCCTCTCGGCCAGGAGGATAGTTTCCGCAAGCTTTAGAGCCGTGGGCCGGTGCGGGGGAAGGCCAGCGGCGCTGAGGGCCCCGAAAACGACGCCCAGGACGCCCTGGGCCCCAAGGCTTGCGCCAAAAAGGCTCCCGAATATCACCCCGGCGTCAAAAGCGTCGCCCGCGCCCAGCGTGTCTTTGACTTCCACGGGTGCCCCCGGAATGCGCAAAACCCTTTCGCCTTCCATGGCCAAAGCCCCCTTTGCGCCCAGCTTGAGAAAAACCCTCCGGCCGTAGGAGCAAAGCCCGCGGAGAAGCTCCTCTTCGGCCTTTCGGCCCAACAGGGCCTGCGCCTCCTCCAAATTGGGCAAGAAAACGTCCACCGGGAAAAGCTCCCCGAAATGAAGACCAGGCTGATGAACCAAGACCATTCCGGGATCAAAGCTCACCGGGATTTTTCTCGTTTTCGCTTCGGCCAAGGCGGAGAAAATCGCTGCGCGGGAGGAAGGCTCAAGGAGGGCGTACCCGGAAATATGGAGCCAATCGGCTCTTTCCAGCCATCCCGGCGGGGGTTCAGGTCCCAGCAGGGAGTTGGCGCCGCGAAAGGTAAGAAGGGTTCTCTCCCCGTTTTCTTCCACCAAAGCGCAGCAAATCCCTGTGCCCATGGGAGCGACCTGAAGAAAGGCCCTGGGAACACGGTACTTTTGGAGTTCGCCCCGAGCCCGCTCACCCAGGAAATCGTCGCCCAAGGCCGCAAAAAGCCGGGCTTCCACCCCAAGCTGGGCTAGAAATTTCGCGGTGTTAGTGGCCGAGCCGCCCAATCGTAAAAAAGCCTCACCACTTAGGGTTTCCCCACCCCGCTTAGGAAGCCGGGGAACCCGAAAAACCAAATCCCAGTTGAGATCCCCAAGGATCGCCACTGTGGCCACGCCCAGAGTTTCCCCCCGCCACCTCCTCCCTGCCAACCTGGTTTCCAGTACAATGAAGTTGGAGGTGATGGTGGATGAAAAAAGCGATTTTCGCGATTGGTCTTATCCTTCTCGGTAGCGGAGTGTTGGCCCAGTCCATTCCCGACGAGCTCTTCTCCCTTCTTCAGGCCAACCCCGTGGTCCCGGATTTTCTTTTGGAGCGGGCAAGCCTTTTTCTCGATTCCGCCCTAGCAAGCGGTGCGCTCTCCGTGGACGAAGCTAAAGAGCTTTTAGAAACCCTCCGCTGGTCGGAACTCGGGGAGGAGAAGATCGGTTTTGCTGTGCGGGCTTTGGAACTTGCCCTCATCGCCCTTTCCACGGGCAGCGCCACAGTAACTGAAGTCCTGGACCGGCTTTCCCAGGCCGTGGCGGAAGGGGTCCTTGGGCCCTTCGCTTCCGAAACTAAAGCTCTTTCCGGGCTTCCGGGACTAGCTTCTTCTTTACTCAAGCTGGCTGTGCCGTTGAGCCCTGAGCTTTGGAACCAGATCGAAAACCTAGCCGCGGCGAAGGTTCCCTTGGGCCTTATCGGCCACACCGTACGGGAGCTCGCCAAAAGCGGTGCTGACACCACGGAGATTATCAATGCTTTGTCCGAACTCACTCCGCCGGGCCGCGCCCAGGTCCGGGAACACCTGAGAGCGCCGGAAAATTTTGGGGCTCCCGAGACCGAAGAGGAGGAGAAGGGTCCCCCGGGCAAGGGAAAGGGCGGAAAGAAAAAGTGAGCTAGCCGTATTCCAAGACCACTACGGCTCCGAGTTCGGGCACGCCCTGAAAGCCCTGCCGGAAAAGGAAAGTGTAAAGCCAAGGATCAGCCACCATAGCTGAGAGAATCCGATTGCCCCGCTTGGCCGCAAGACCATGGGCGAGATGGACCAGTTTTTCCAAAGCCGGTTCCTCCCCGTCGAGAAAAGCCAAAACGAGAATATCTTCGGGCGTATACGGATCGGGAACAATAATGAGGAGCGCTGAGGGCTCGTATCCTGGGGCAAAAACGTTCCCCTCATGGCAAAGTTCAACGAGAAAATCGAAGGTAAGTGTTCGAAAACGCCAGCCTAAACCCACAAGACCGCGGGCCTCCGCAAAAGATGTGGAGCGCTGAAGAAAATCCCAGGCCTCCCTGGGCTCAGGTTTTTTCACGGATGGAAGACTTTTGGGTCCTACAGCGTCCGCTTCCAGGTAGGAAAAGCGAGCGATTTTCCGAAACCCCAGCTCCTGGGCGATATGGAGGCCTGCAAGGTTCTCCTCCACGGTGGCTAGGCGCACAGAGCGGGGTTTTTTCGCTAACGCCGCCTCAAGCTGAGCCCGGGCCAAGGTTTTGGCCACGCCTTTTCCTTGGTGCTCCGGATCAACCCGCAGGCCCTCAAGCCAGATCTCGCCGGGCGAAAGCTCCGTATTTTTGGCAAAACCCACGACTTTCCCGGCGAGCTCAGCGACGAAAAGCCCGCCCTCGGAAAGCCATTGCTCCAAAACTTGAGGAATGTAATCCTCACCCTCCCAAATTTTCGCGGAAATAGCGAGGATCCTCTCCCGATCCTCTGACAAGGCCGGCCTCACCCGCAAATTTGCCATGATCCCTTGCCAAGTGTACCCCCGCCTTGGAGCAAAATCGGGGACTTTGCGGACAAAAACGGTTCCCGAGGATTTCCGGGTGGAGGAGCGGCTTTCGGTCCAGCCCAAAGACCGGGGTCCCTATGCCCTGTACCGCGTGGAAAAACGAAACATCACCACCCTGGAGTCTGTGCAGATTTTGCGCCGGGTCCTTAAAGTGAAGCCTTCTGCGATCGTGTTTCCGGCGCTGAAAGATAAGGTGGCCGTAGCCATTCAACATTGCACGGTGAAAACCCCGACAACCCCCGTTACAAAAGAAGTGAAGACCGCTTCAATTTCTGCAAAACTTTTGGGTTACGTAGAGCGCCCTCTTTCCCCAAGAGACCTTTTGGAAAACAGGTTCACCGTGACCGTGCGGAAAATTGCGCGCGAGGAAGCAGAGTTTGTACGAGAACGTTTTGAGCTCATTGGAGAACAAGGTTTCCCCAATTATTTCGATTGGCAGCGCTTTGGCTCTTGGAGCAGGAACTTGGGATTTCCAGGAAAACTTCTTCTTTTGGGGGACTGGGAAGGCGTTTTGCGAGCATACATGGCTGAGCCCCTTTTGGGCGACCCTCCGGCGGTTCTGCGCCTAAAAAGGCTAGCCCGAGAAAACTGGCGCAATTGGCCCCTTTTGAAAGAGCACGCCCCCAAAGGGAACTTTCGGAGCGTCCTCACTTTTCTCTGCGATCATTCTGAGGATTTCAAGCGCGCTGTGAACCTCATCACACCCAGGCTCCTTTCCCTTTGGCTTTCCGCTTACCAAAGTTTTCTTTGGAATTGCCTGGCTTCCTTTGTGCTGGAACGTCTGGTTTCAGAAAAAACGCGGCTTAAATACCCGTTTGGTGAGCTCGTGGCTCCCCGCTGGCCTTTGCCCTCGGAAGTTTTGGCTAATCTAGAAGGTCTAGAAATTCCGCTTCCCTCCGCAAAGGCGAAGACCGAGGGCGTGGTGGCTGAGGCGTTTTCCCTGGTCCTTGCCGAAGAGGGGCTGAGGCCGGAGTCGCTCAAAGCGCGGGGAGTGAAACGCGCCTTTTTGCCCAAAGGAAAGCGGGCCCTTTGGGTAACCCCCAAAGAACCCAAAATCCTTGGGGAAGAGGAGGACGAGCTTTTCCCGGGACACATCAAAATCACCTTCGCGTTTTCCCTCCCTCCGGGAAGCTATGCTACTCTCCTTTTACGGCTGCTGGAAAAAGAATTTGGCAAGGAAGAAAGCAAAGCCTAAAATCAAGCCGCGATGGGTTTAACAGAGCTTATCCGGGAACTCGAAAACGTTAAGGAAAAGATCGCGAAGTTCGCGAAGGAACTTGCGGGAAGTGAAGCGCTCACGCACTATGCCCTTGTGGATCCTATACTTCGTGCCCTTGGCTGGGATATTTCGAATCCCGAACAGGTGCGGCCGGAATTTCCTACTGAGCAGGGAAGACCTGACTATGCGCTTTTGTGGGAGGGGAAACCCCTTATGATGGTGGAGGTCAAACCCTTGCATGCCAACTTAGGACAAGCAAAGGACAAGGGTTTCCGCTACTGTTGGAAGAACAAAGTGCGGTATTTCGTCATCACTGATGGGGAGCGCTGGGAGGTTTACGACATGAAAGAAATGGGCGGCAAGGAAATCGCTGACGCCAATCTCTCGGAGAACCTGGGCCACGCGGCGCGCCAACTTCTTGCCCTTTGGCGGCCGGCCATGCCCGAACTCCGCCCAGCTCCTTTGTCCCCACTCGAATCGGTCCAAAAACCTTTAGAGAAACAGGGGCCCGCCGTCCTAGGGGCACAACAGGGATTAATTGGGCTAAGTGACCTGTATAACCTCTTCAAAAATGGCCAAATCAAACCAGGCACGAAACCGCCCGGGCAAATCCGTTTCCCAGACGACCAAAAGAAAGATATAAAACACTGGAAGGAGACGCTGTTGGCTACTGCCGAATGGGCTGAAAAAAGGCTGAAAGGAAAGCTTCCCCTCGGAACTCTAGTCGCTGAAACACCCAAAGGAATGCGAGCACCCAGCAAAGTTGGTAGCGTTTATGTGGAAACAAACTTCAGCGCCAAAAATTGCGTCGGATCTGCGATACGTATCCTTGAAGCAGTTGGGATCAATCCGAACGAGGTGAAGGTTGAGTTTTCGGGGCGATCCTAAAGAAAAACGCGCCGCCTAACGAGGCCAAGGGAGGCCCCAAGCGCAGAGCCCATTCCCAATCCGTGAAAGATGCGAGCAAGAAGGCCAAACCAAAGATCGCCCTCGATCCGCAGATAAAATCCGCTCAGGTGACGCCGGCCCAGGCGCCCAATGTGGAACCAAACGCATATCCCACGTACGCGGCAAAGATAGAGCCCAAAACCCCAGCGATCAGGCCCCACCCGAAGGCCTGAGCCAAATACGCTCCCGTTTGGGCGCCGAGAAACCCTCCCAGATAGCCCAAAATCGTCCCGGTAAGGACTTGCAGTCCGAAGGTTCTTGGCCGAGTCCAGCAATCCTTGCACAATTCAAACGATGCTCGACCCTTATATTCGCCAAAAAGTCCTTCCTGAAATCGGAGAGGAGGGCCAGAAGAAGTTGGGGGAAAAGACTGTCCTCATCGTTGGCTGTGGGGCTTTGGGGACGAACACCGCGGAAGCCCTCCTTCGCGCAGGTGTAAAGCATCTGATTCTTGTAGATCGCGATGTGGTGGAAATCCACAATCTGCATCGCGTTGCTTTGTTTTTGCCCGAAGATTTGGGCCGGCCAAAAGCGTTGGCCGCGAGGGAAAGACTTCAAGAAACAGATCCAGAAGCCCAAATCGACTGCTACGTTGACCATCTGGATCCAAAGCTTGCCCAAGAACTCGTGCCCAAGGTGGATCTCGTCGCAGACGGTCTGGACAATTTGGAGACCCGTTACGTTCTCAACGACGCCTGCGTGAAATACGGAAAACCTTGGATTTACACAGCGGTTTTGGCTACCTATGGGTTGACCATGCCCATTTTACCGGAGAAAGGGCCTTGCTTGCGGTGCCTTTTTCCCAATCCGCCCCGGCCGGGCACAATCCCAACATGTGCGGAGGCCGGAATCCTCGGCACCGTCCCCAAAGTCCTCGCTTGTCTCCAAGCAACTACAGCTATGGCTATCCTTCTCGAAAGCCCGGATGTTAGGCCAGGCGAGCTCTTTTATCTCGACCTCTGGAGGAGACGCCCCCAAACCGTTCAGGTCCAGCGAGCAAAGGATTGCCCAACCTGCGTGGAAAAAGACTTTCGATTCCTAAAAGAAAGCTCCCGAACAGCCACTCTTTGTGGGGATTCCGTACAAATCCTTCCCCGGGAAAAGACGCTCCTGGACCTTCCTTGGCGCAAAGGCTTTCTCACTTAGGGAGGGCGGAGGTCAAAAGCGGCGTTCTCTTTGCGGAGTTAGAGGGGCTTAGCTTCACCATCTTTCCTGACAAACCGCGCGCAAGCCCTTTATGACCAATTCATCGCCCGCTGAGCCTTCCCACAAGCCAGGCCAAAAAGAAAACCAGGGCCACGAGGCCCAGGGGCACTAGCATCATCGGCCAGGCCAGCTTCCAGAGGGCTTTCTTCTGCTCGGGAGTAAGCTCCACCTTCTTGGGACAGCGAATTTCCAGCTGCCTGGCCTTTTTTAGCATTTTGACGGACTCCGCGATTTTCCCCTGTTTTCGGTAGACTACGCCCAGATTGTGGTGAGCTGAAGCATGATGTGGATCCTCTTGAATGGCCCTTTGATAGGCATATTCCGCGCGCGAGAGGTCCCCGGCATCGAAGTACACGTTCCCAAGGCGGAAATAAATGGCAGCCTTTTCCTCACCGTAGCGGAGGGCATCGACCAAAAGATCAATGGCCTCCTTATGGCGCTTTTCGCGGCGCAGAATCTCCGCCCGCTCTAAAACCTTCCTCATCAGTTCCTTCCGCTCCGAGGCGGTCAGCTCGCTGGGGTCAGGGAGCGGAAGGACAAGATCCTTTCCTTCACCGCTTTGATATCCTGCCATGTGAGGTATTTCGGACTCCCTTTAGCTGAGCTTGGGTTACGCAGAAGATAGCTTGGGTGGAACATGGGGAAAACCTCGATCCCCCCTTTCCAGGGGAAGAAGCGGCCCCGAAGCTCATTGATGCCTTCGCTTCGCCCCAAAAGCCAATGGGTGGGAGTATTACCCAGGGTGATGATGATTTTGGGGTTCACAAGAGCGATTTGGGCCGCGAGCCACTCCCAGCATGCGGCCATTTCTCCCTTTGTGGGAACACGGTTCCCCGGCGGCCGGCATTTCACTACGTTCGTAATGTACACCTCTTCCCGGGGGATCCCCACGCTCGCGAGGATTTTGGTGAGGAGTTGGCCGGCTGGACCAACAAAGGGGCGCCCTGTTTGATCTTCGGCCTCGCCAGGGGCTTCACCAATGAGCATCAATTCCGCGGGAGCGCGGCCCTCCCCAAAAACAACTTGGCTCCGGGACTGCGCAAGGGGACAACGTTGGCAGGAAAGAACGCGGTGGTGTAAGTCCGCAAGGGATGGCGAGAACTTAGACAAGGGGAGCACCTCCCAAGCTGGAGCGGGCAACGGGAATCGAACCCGCGGCCTTCGGCTTGGGACGCCGACGCTCTACCAACTGAGCTATGCCCGCCTCCGCTGTAATTATACCCGCCCCTAGTCCGCCCGAAGGACCTCCAGGGCCGGCATGGGCTCACCCTGAAGGAAGCTTAAGGTAGCCCCGCCGCCGGTAGAGACATAGCCGAATTTCTCGGTGAGACCGAGCTTTTCCACCGCTTCGCCGGTCTCGCCGCCGCCCACCACGGTAAAGGCTTTGGAGGCAATAAGAGCGCGGGCAATGGCCTCCGTGCCTTTCCCAAACAGCGGAACCTCGAAGGCCCCCATAGGGCCAGTCCAGACCACCGTTCCCGCCCGGTGAATAACCTCGGCAAACCTCCCCACGGTGGCTGGCCCAATATCCAGGCCCATCCAGCCTTCGGGAATAGCTTGAACGGAAATGACCTTCACCTCCACGCCCTCTTTAAGCTCGGGAGCCACGACCACATCCACCGGAAGGTGCAACTCCTTCGCATTTTCCTGGATTTGGCGGATGAGATCCTTGATGGTGGGGATTAGCTTCTCATCGAGGACGGACTTTCCCACCTTAAGTCCCTGAGCTGCGAGGAAAGTGAAAGCTACTCCGCCACCGATAAGAAAACCATCCACATGGGCCAAAAGGCCGGTGAGGACCCCAAGTTTGTCCTTCGCTTTTTTGCCGCCGACAAGCACATAAAACGGTCGCCGCGGATTGGTAAGAAGCTCGGAGAGAACCTCCACCTCCCGCTCCATAAGAAAACCTGCATATGAGGGGAGGTATTTTGCAACCCCTACCGTAGAAGCATGGGCCCGATGGGCTGTGGCAAAGGCATCATTCACAAAAATATCGAAGGGCTCAGCCAAAGCTTCGGCAAATTTGGGGTCATTTTCCTCTTCACCTGGGTAGAATCGCACGTTTTCGAGCATCAGAATTTCTCCGTCCTTTAAGGCAGCTACGGCCTTGCGCACCTCTGGGCCAATGGCTTCGGAAAGGCACGGCACGGGCTTTCCCAAAAGCTCGCCCAATCTTTCCGCTACTGGCCGAAGCCGAAGCTCCTCCACCACCTTCCCCCCCGGCCGGCCCAGGTGCGAACAAACTGCCACCCGGGCCCCCCGCTCCAAAAGCCATCTGAGGGTGGGAAGCACTGCTCGAATCCTGGAATCGTCCGCCACCTTCCCATCAGAAAGAGGCACGTTCAAATCCGCGCGGAAAAGAACCTTCTTTCCACCTGGGTCAATCTCCTGGACCGTACGCAATTTCATGGCCATCACCAAGCACAGATTTTATGCAAATCTTCCAACATAGGCAAACGGCAAAAATTTTGGGTAGGATTAAGCGTGAACTGGTGGACGGTGTTTTTGATCTTGACCACGGCGGTGGTCGGAGCCGCTTTCCTCGGGCCCCGGTTCTTCCCCGATGAAAACCAACGGGCTTGGGAGCGCCTGAACGAAGTGATTCGGACCTGGGAAGGGATACGGGATCTTCAGGGGGAGGTGGTTCTCCTTAGGCCGGGCGAACCCGCTCTGCACGTGCAACTCCTCTACCTTGCCGGGCTTGCGGTGCGGCTAGAAATAAAGGAACCGGAGGAGCTTGCCGGTGAAGTCTACGCCTTGCGAGCCGTGCCCGAAGGATGGCTTTTGGTCCATTCCCGACCAAAACTTTCCCTGGGCTTGGAGGCCCGCTTTCCGGAGGAGGCGCTCACCAAGATTCTTGGGGAATTGGGCGTTCCTTCTTTAGGGAAGAGCAAAGTGACCTGGCCAAAAGAGAACACCTTCCAAATCACTGGGCTTGCCGGCTCCTTCACTACCGTGGAGGTTGAGATTGGCGAAAATTTCTCGCTACCTGACCGCATTGTAATTCTGGGGGGCAACGAGCAAAGAATAGAAATCCAGGTTCACAACGTCCAGGTCAACAAAGGCTTAGAGCTTCGGGACCTGCTTCTCCTCGAGCCCCTTCCTACTCGTTGGATCCCGATTCCGATTCCCGAAGGCGGCGCCTGATCTCGGCGAGGGAGAACTCCTGGTCCACGAATTTCTCGAACTGTTCCTCCTCGGCGAATGGAGACTCGATGGCTGCCTGTTCAAAGACTTCATCGGCAATGAGGATGGGGGCCCGGACCCGGAGGGCTAGAGCAATGGCATCGGACGGCCGGGAATCCAGCTCTTTCACCTCGCCTTGGGAGTCCCGCAAAACGAGTTTGGCGTAAAAAACCCCGTCTTTGATCTGGGTTATGATTACCTGAAGGAGGGTGGCTCCCAATGCGGTGAGGAGCCCCTTCATGAGGTCGTGAGGAAGGGGGCGGGGGAAGCGCTGGCCCTGAAGCTCCAAGGCGATGGAGATCGCCTCGGGCTCAGCGATCCAAATGGGCATGGCCTTCGTGGAGTTACGATCCTTAAGAAGGATCACCGGGCTTTTCGTGGCCGGGTCCATGAGCAGTGCTCGAACTTCCGCCTCCCGCATCTTCGCCTCCTTACGCCACACCATTATACGGCCATAGACCCACGGTGAACATGGCGCCCATCACACTCGGGCTATAATGCCCAGCCATGTGTGGGATCATCGGGTATGTAGGGCCCAGGCGGGCTGAAGATATCCTCCTTTCCGGGCTTTCCCGCCTGGAGTATCGGGGTTACGACTCCGCAGGGGTCGCGGTGCTCACTAGTCAAGGCCTTTCCCTTCTCCACCGCGTGGGGAAAGTGGAGAACCTAAGGCAAGCGGTGCTGGAAAGCGGGGTGACCGGAAACCTTGGGATCGGCCACACCCGCTGGGCCACCCACGGCCTTCCCACCGAGGAGAACGCCCATCCACACCTGGACTGCACTGGCAAAATCGCCCTCGTCCACAACGGCATTATCGAAAATCATCGCGTCCTCCGCGAAAAACTCCGGACAAGGGGACACTTGTTTCGATCCCAAACGGATACCGAGACCTTGGTCCACTTAGTGGAGGAGAATTACGAGGGGGATTTGGTGGAGGCGGTGCGCCGGGCCTTGGCCGAGGCCCGCGGAGCCTATGCGGTGGCGGTGGTCCACGCCGAGCACCCCCAGGAGATCGTGGCTGCCCGCGAGGGAAGCCCGCTTGTGGTGGGAATCCTCCCCGGGGAGGGCTTCCTCGCCTCCGATGTGCCAGCCCTCCTCCCTTACACCAAAACTTTCCATTTCCTTGAGGACGGCGAAATAGTCCGGATCACCCCTGGAAGGCTGGAGATCTGGGATAGCCAAGGCAGCCGGAAGGAACCGGTCTTTCGGACTGTTCCCTGGGACCCCCTTTCCGCGGAGAAGCTAGGGTTCCGGCACTTCATGGAAAAGGAGATCCACGAGCAGCCGCGGGCCGTGGCCGATACCCTACGAAGCGAGCTCACCACCCCTTGGGAAGAAGGGCTAGGAAAGGTGGACCTCTCTCAGGTTGAACACATCTATCTTGTGGCCTGTGGGACTTCCTACTATGCCGCGCTCGTTGCCGAGTATTTGTGGGAGCCGCTTTTAGGCCTGCCGGTGGCTGCGGAGATCGCCTCAGAATTTCGGTATAAAACCCCAGCGGTGGGAAAAAACACCCTGGTGGTAGCAGTGTCCCAATCCGGCGAGACCATCGATACCCTCATGGCTTTGCGGGGGGCAAAGGAAAAGGGCGCCCAAGTGATTGGGGTGGTGAACATCGTGGGCTCGGCCATTGCCCGGGAAGCGCACGCCGTCCTTTACACCCGGGCTGGCCTGGAGATCGGAGTGGCGGCTACGAAGACCTTCACCGCCCAAATTGCGGCGTTGACTCTTTTGGGGCTGTGGCTAGCCCGCAGCCGCGGCACCCTCTCCGAAGAGGAGCTACAAAAGCTGAAAGACGAGCTGAGCCAGGCTCCAAGACTAGTGGAACAAAGTCTCCTCGTTGGGCCAGCCATCGAGGGCTTGGCCCAAAAGCTCCACAGCTTCCCTAATTTCCTCTACCTCGGCCGTGGTATCCTTTACCCCCTCGCTTTGGAAGGCGCTTTGAAGCTCAAAGAGATCTCCTACATCCATGCCGAGGGCTATGCCGCCGGGGAAATGAAGCACGGCCCTATTGCCCTCGTTCATGAAGGAATGCCTGTGGTGGTCCTATATTCCGCCGAGGAGCTTCCAGAGAAAGTGCTTTCCAACATTCAGGAGGCCAAGGCTCGCCGCGGGATCCTTGTGGTTTTTGGCGATGATGCGCGGGAGGAGCTGCGGGAGCTCACAGACCACCTTGTCCTCCTTCCCAAAGCCTCCCGGCTGCTTCTTCCCTTCACCTTCGCCCCAGCTTTGCAGCTTTTGGCCTACCATATCGCCCGGCTTCGTGGGACCGATGTTGACCGGCCAAGAAATGTGGCGAAGACGGTGACGGTGGAGTAATGGGGGAAAGAAAAGTTGTGGCCCGGAACCGCCGGGCGCGCCGAGATTACCAAATCGAGGAAACCTATGAGGCCGGGCTCGTCCTAAAGGGCTCAGAGGTGAAATCCATCCGGGCCGGCCGGGTTTCCGTTGAGGAAGCGTACGCAAAAGTGGAGGACGGTGAGGTCTGGCTTTACGGGATGCATATTGCTCCTTATGAGCAAGCCGGACTTTTTGGCCATGACCCGGACCGCCCCAAAAAACTCCTCCTCAAAAAACGGGAAATCGCCAGGCTCATCGGCAAAGTTAGCCGAGCCGGCTATACCTTGGTTCCCCTCACCCTCTACTTCAACGAGCGGGGCTACGCCAAGGTCGAGCTAGCTTTGGCTAAGGGGCTTTCCAAGGCGGACAAGCGCCGAAAGCTTATCGAGGAAGAGGAAGAGCGCCGGGCCCACGAAGCCCTGAAACGCTACTTTCCCTAGGACTCTGAAAGCATCCGGGCGGCTTCCTCGGCCAAAAGGGGCTCCACAAGCAAATCCAAAGCGCCCTCGAG
>Ga0209836_100129_pt1 | contig 12897 bp, 12 predicted proteins | sample ElbSprsedimmetaG_FD_184147 | JGI IMG/M metagenome (GOLD analysis project Ga0209836, IMG submission 184147) | Hot spring sediment bacterial and archeal communities from California, USA to study Microbial Dark Matter (Phase II) - Elbow Spring... ... | reverse complement strand
CGGTGAAAAAATATCCCCAGGGGGCAAAATCCTAACTCCTAAAATCGCCCAGCCAGAAGGCTGACCATTTTTTCTTTTGTCCACCATATTACCATATTACCTGGGGGAAGGCCATCCCCGCTATCCCCTGAGGACCCCAGGGAAAACCGGTATCCTGAGCCAAGGCGGTCATCCGGGAAAACAGGCTATTCCAGCAGCTCTTTTAATTTTTGGGTATAAAAATGGCTCTCAGCTCTTCTGCTGCCTCCTGGCTGAAGCCTTCTCCATAAACCTGATAATGGGGGGTCTCCTGGTGAGGGAGGATCAGGGCCCACCCCCCTCCCGCTGAACCCGCAACCCTTCGGGCACGGGGGAGAGCCCTTCTTCCTGGGATATGAGGGAGCGCATGACCCTACCCTTTTCCTCCCAAGGGCAATATACAGAACGGGCGGAGACATAAAGGGAAGGGAGGGTGGCTAGAAGTTCAGGAATCCCTTTCTCCCTTTGCTCCAGCCACAAGAGAAAATAGAGCGAGCAGGGTCAAGGGGGTATCCAGCTGCCAGTGGGAGGCCAGGAACCCCCTTCCCGGGGAGGCCAAGGCTTCCTGCCAAAGGCCGGGGTGGCTCTTCACCCTCACCGCCTTTCTGCCCAGAGAATCGGCCAGCATTTCCACTATGTGGGAAGCGGTTAAGGGGACGATGAGATCCTCTTCAGGCAGCAACTCGAAGAAAGCCCAGGCCAGCAGGGCCTGCTGCTGGGGGGCAGTCAGGGGTTGACCTTGATATATCATCTGCCACTCTTCCCAATTTCTGTCCACTACCATCTTCAAGGGGGCATTTGCCATCAGCTTGAAACCGGCTTTGGAGAATATCCTCTCCAGCCATCTTCCTGGCCCCTCTGGGCACAGGAGGCTGAAGGAAAGTTTCTTTTCCCCTTGGGGATAACGGTCCAGCAGCCATTCCCGGTAAGCCGGGATCAAAGGTCGGCTCCTTTCCCGGGGAAAAATTTCTCCAGCCAGGCGGGTCTCTTCCCGCCAAAACAAGCCCTCTATTTTTCTGATAAAACTGGGGGTAAAATCCCTGCCCCGGGCGTCCATAAGGTGCAGCCAAATTTTATCATTTTTTTGAGTATCGGCCTTGATATGGCAGGCACCCCTCAAACCCAGAAAGCCCACGGCAAAACGGCAAACCGGTGTAGGCAAAACCCCCAGATCTATAACCCTGATCCCCGCAGCCATCAGGCCAGAAACCAGAGCTTGGAAGACCATCTCCCCTTCCCCCAGGGAGACGGCTCACCCCCAAAGGAGAACCAGGAGGGAAAGCCGAACCATAGGCCCACCCCAGCCGGGCCACCTGCAAAGGGGTCAGGTCTAATCCTGAGGAAAAAGGGGCCTGGCTGCCCACGAAGAGGGGCCTGAAGCTCCCCTTGCCCCAAACCAGGCTTTCCCTGAGCACTGTGCAGGCCCCCAGATGTTTGTAGGGCCACACTTTAACCCCAGGATATACCTGCACCTCCCTTTCCATACAGGTTCCCTCTCCCACCACCACCCCTTCCCCCAACCTTACCCGGGAACCCGTGCGCACGCCGGAGGCCACCCCTACCCCCTCTGAAATGGAATTGCTGCCCACCCGGACATTATCCCATAGAAAGGAGCGCCTTACCGTCCCTCCCCTTTCCACCCGGGTATGGGCCCCCAGTACCGCATAAGGCCCCACCTGAGCCCCTGGTCCCACCCTGCAGTAGGCCCCCAGAAGCAGGGGGCCCTCCAAAACGGCTGAAGGATGGACCTCCACCCCCTCCTCAGCCCATATGCCTGATCCCATCTCCTCTCCCGGCCATCGGATATTGACTTTGCCCTGAAGCACATCCATCTGGGCTTGATAGTATTGATCCAGGTTGCCCACGTCGCACCAGTACCCTGGCAAAGAGACCCCCAGGAGGAGCTTCCCTTCCTGAAGAAGCCGGGGGAAAAGGTCGCGGCTGAAATCAAAGGGCTTCCCCGGAGGTATCCAATCCAGTACCTCCGGCTCCAATATATAGATGCCGGTATTGACCTGATCGCTGAATACTTCACCCCAACTGGGCTTTTCTAAAAAAGACTTGATTGCGCCTTCTGTATCGGTGATGACCACCCCGTATTCCACCGGGTTCTTCACCGAAGTGAGCACCAGGGTGGCCAGGGCTTTTTTTCTCTATGGACCTTTACGGCTGGCCGGAGATCGAAATCGGTGAGGGCATCTCCGCTTATCACCAGAAAGGTCTGATCTAAAAAATCAGCGGCGTTTTTTACGCTTCCCGCTGTACCCAAAGGTTCTTCCTCCAAAAAATAGCGCAGCTCCAAACCCACGTTTTCCCCTTCCCCATAGCGTTCCTGGATAACTTCTGCCAAGTAATGCAGGGTTATGCCCACTTGAGCCACGCCCAGGTTCTTTAAAATGTCAAAGCAATACTCTATAAATGGGACGATTGGCTATGGGCACCATGGGTTTGGGCCGGTAGCAGGTGAGGGGCCTGAGCCGGGATCCCTCGCCCCCGCCATAACTATAGCCTTCATACCCTACCTCCTTAAGAGCTAAAACCCTTTTTCTAAAAAGTATGCCCCCAAAGCGGGGGCTATACTCTCCAGGGCTCGGCCAAAAGGCCACCCTTGGAGCTGGACAATGTAAATCTGGGAGGTAGGGTTTATCCCTCAGGCTCCGATTACAGCTTCCCTCCCAAATCGGTGAAAGAACGCCCGTAGAACTCCTGATAAAATCTGTCCGCCTCCTTCAAGGGGTCCAGATTGGGGAAAAGCTCGGGATGCAAAGCTTTGGCCAGCCAGACCAGACCCAAACAGGCTTGCGGAGAAGGATAATCCCAGGAAATATCCAGTGGCGCAGGGAACCACATAACCTTACCTTACTTTAACTGCTTTAATGTCTTTCCAGCGGGGATCTTGCAATATAGTCTCCGAAGTAATGTTGCCATACTTTACCACCAAAATAAAGTCCGGATTCCACTTTATTATCTGCTCCAGATCTACATTTACCCATCCTCCCTTCATATCAGCGGCCACATTCTTTCCTCCAGCCATTTCAATGAGAGAAGTTTGATACATGTCTCCGGCAGCAGTGGAAAGGGGACCAGAAGGTCCTGCCATATAAACTTTCGGACGAGCGAAAGAAGGAATGTCCCTAGTCTTTTGAGATATTTTACTTAACATATGTTGATAATATTGGTTATATTTGCTAGCTCTCTCTTCCTTACCAAAACACCTTCCAAGGTTTTCCACAGTAGACATAAGCTGCTCAGGAGTCTCCGCCACCACTTCAAAAACTATAGGCCTCTTCCCTCTAACTGCTCTATGAGTTGGGTGTTTCTCCCTGCCACTAAAACCAGATCCGGGTTTAACTTTAGTATCTCTTCTACATTAACCTTTCGAGGACTTCCTACGGCAGGTAAATCATTAAAAATTCAGATAGAAGTTTGAGATGAAAAGCTCCTGGTTTGTTTTTGGTTGGGACATCAATACCCACTAATTTGTCTTGAACACCAAGGACAAACAGAAAGTGGGTAGCTATACCGTAGTTAGTAACTACCCTTTCAATTTTAGCGGGTACTTCTACCTGTCGGCCTAAACCATCAGTAACCACTACCCTAGCCGGGGGAGGCATTTTTTCCCCCCTTCCACCCGGCAGCCTGCGGATACCCCGCTCACCAGGAAAATAAGCAAAAAATAAGCAAAAATACGGATAAAATTTTATAAAACCTGGAATTATACAGCATATTTTATATTGCCTCCCTTTAGAATAATATAGTCTCTCGGAAATCCTAAACACTTGCCATCCACGGGGCTTTAGCGCCCCGTTATTTTTTTAATTGTCGAATAGCGGTGCGGAAAGAGCTCGATTACGCCTTTCTTCGGAGAAAAGCCATACATCCCGCAAAAACCTTTCTTTCCTGTGTCCAATTCACAGCGCCGCTCACAAAACGTGCACTCCATATCTTTCATTCTCCCGTAACCCTGGTTTCCTTAAGTTAAGGACCCATGCCGCTGCCAGCCCTGAGCAGTCTTTAACGTGTCCCTAAGCTAATTTGCCGCTCTCCTTAGATTCAACAAGAGATGAGCATGGCCTGGCAGGTCCCCTTCCTCAGAGGGACCCGCCTAACTCCGTAAAAGTATGGCCGTAAAACTCTTTATAGAACTTGTTGGCTTCGGTAAGCGGATCGAGATTCTGGAAAAGCTCAGGGTGCAGTGTTTTGGCCAGCCAGATCAAGCCCAGGGGGCACTGGGGTGTGGGCCAATCCCAGGGCGTGAGTTCCGAGGGGGAACCACCACACCTTATTCTCCTTGACTGCTTTGATGTCCTTGAAACGGGGATCCTCTTTGACCGTCTCCGGGCCCTTGACATCTTTCCATCCATAGCGGGGTATGAGGATGACCTTGGGATCCCACTTCAGGATCTGTTCTGCCGATACGGTAACCCATCCTCCCTTCAGGTCCTTGCCCAGAGGCCTGCCCCCTGCCATCTCCACCAACCTGCTCTGGTACATATCTCCCCCGGCCACCTTCAATATATCGGTGCCGGCGAAATAGACCTTGGGCCGGGAGGATTCAGGCAATTTTTCCGTTTTGGAAGTTATATCTTTTTTTTCTGCCCTATCCTCTTTGCCCAGAATTTTGCCTAAACTCTCCATGGTGGCCATAACTTCTCCGGGCTGCTCGGCCTTTACCGCATACACTGTGAGCCCCCTGGAGGCCAGCTCCTCCACCCCCTTCTGGTCATGGCCTTTTACCAGGACCAGATCGGGTTTTAACTCCAGCAGGGCTTCTACGTTGGTGGCCCCTTTCCCCCTCCCACCTTGGGCAGCTTCTCCAGATGAGGGGCTAAAGCTCTGAAGAAGGGCTCCCGGCTCCCCACCCCCGTCGCTGCATATCAGCTTATCCTGCTCCCCCAGTATGAAGAGATAATGGGTGGCTATGGGATAGAAAGAGGCGATCCGTTTAACCTCCCCCTCGATCTGCACCTGCCTGCCCAGCCCATCCGTCACCACTTTGGCCGGAGGGGCCTCCGGTGCCTCGCTGGGCTTAGCCTTGCACCCTGGAAGAAGGCAACAAAAGAGGCATAGCAACAGAGAGATGGCCTTAAAGGCCGTGTTTCTCATGTTTTCTCCTCCCCAGTACATATTGTTGCCCTTACCTGGCCAAGGGCACGCACACCCTCAACTCCTCGGCTCTATCTTGGCTTTTACTCCATAGAGATCCTCGAGGCTCTTTTCGGTAACCACTTCCTCCGGGAGCCCCTGGGCATAAACCTTCCCCCCTTTCAATAGCAAAACTTTGCTGCCGTAGAGCAGGGCGTGGTCGGGAAAATGGGTGGACATGATAATGGCCAAACCCATATCCGCCAGGCTTTTTATATAGCTCAAGACCAAAAGCTGATTGCCAAAATCTAAAGCTGCCGTGGGCTCGTCCATTACCAAAATTTTAGGCTCCTGGGCAAGGGCCCGGGCTATGAGGGTCAGCTGCCTTTCCCCCCGCTTATCTCCGTATAGGGGCGGTCTGCCAGGTGGCTGATGCCCAAGACAGCAAGGGCCCTATGGGCCAGCTCCATATCCCTGGGGCCAGGGGAATCCAGGGGCCCCAGATGGGGGGTCCTTCCCATGAGCACCACATCCAGCACCTTGAAGGGAAAAGGAGGGACATGGCTCTGGGGCACATACCCCATCACCTGCGCCAGCCTCTCCCGGGGCCATCTATGGATATCTTCCCCCTCTATAAGGACCCGGCCCCTATGGGGGTGCAGGAGCCCCAACAGGGTTTTAAAAAGCGTGGTCTTCCCCGAACCGTTGGGGCCCAGCAGGCAGAGCACTTCCCCCGGCTCCCCAGAACAGCTTACTCCCTGGATTACAGGCCGGCGCCTGTAACCGCAAGCCAGATCTTTCACCTCCAGCTTCATGCCCACCCCCTCCTCAGGTGCAGGAGAATATAAAAGGAAGAAGGGGGCCCCTATCAGGGAAGTGAGGACGCTTAAGGGCATCTCCGCTGTGGTCAGGGTTCGAGCCAGATCGTCCACCAAAAGGAGATAGGTGCTGCCCATGAGTATCGAAGCCGGCAGCAGTTCCCTATAATTGGGTCCCACCACCATACGGGCCAGATGGGGCACTATCAGGCCCACCCAGCCTATGATACCGCTCACCGCCACTGTAGCGGAGGTCATGAGGGTGGCACAGAGGATCACCATGAGCCGTAACCGGCCAGTGTTCAGCCCTAGAGCCCGGGCCTCTTCCTCCCCCAGGGAGAGGACATTGAGGCGCCAGCGCAGAAGGTAGAGGGGTAGCATGCCCACCAGAACGGGGAAGAGCACCATGGCCAGATCCTTGGCGCTGACCCGCCCCAGACTGCCCATGAGCCAGAAGGTGATGGCGGGCAGCTTGTCATAGGGGTCTGCTATATACTTTATTAAAGAGGTGGCGGAGGAAAACAGGGTGCCGATGAGGATGCCCGCCAAGACCAGGGCCAGGACGGGATCTTGGCGCACCCTGGTGCTCACCCAAAAGGCGAGGGAAACGGCCAGCAGGCCGCAGAGAAAGGAGGTTATCTGTATACCCCATACCCCCAGGGAGAGGTAAATGGCCAGGGCTGCCCCGAAGCAGGCTCCGGCAGAAGCTCCCAAAATATCTGGAGACACCAGGGGATTGCGGAACATGCCCTGATAGGCAGCTCCGGCAGTGGAGAGGGCCGCCCCAGCTGCCATGGCAGCCAGCACCCGGGGCAAGCGCACCTGAAAAACCCCCGTCTCCACCACCGCGGGCCAGGTGGGTTCTAGAGGCCAAATTTTAGATCCCAGGATGAGGAGCAGCTGGCCCGGAGGCACGGGATACCAGTCCAGGAAGAAAGAAAAGAAAAGGTAAACAAGGGCAGGAGGAGGGAGAGCACACGCCAATCTGTGTACCCCCTGCCCTTGTGGGGGACAGCTCTGGAAACCTCCCGCAGCTCAGATGCGTCCACTCCGAATCCCCCTTAAAAATTTTAAAGCCCTGCTGGAGACAGCAGGGCTTAAGGTCAAGCCTATCCCCGCCGCCTCCTTATACCCTAAGGGGGAAGGCATACCCGTTTCCAGGCATACCCCGTGGGCTTAAAAGCCCAGGCCCGGGACCATAGAGGTGCCTCCTTAGGTCCTCAGGCTCGGAGGGGCTCATATTCTCTTATCGTCGTCGTAATCTAATCTATCTATAAATATTCTACATATTCTATAATGTTGACGGAACTCGTCCTTTATATAAAACAAAAAATCGACGTTATTCTTCCAATTCCCTCAGGACAGCCATCACCCCCTGGTTGTAGAGGGCCCTGGCAAAGCATTCTATGGTTATCTGGCAGCCGGAAAAAACATGGGTATAGATGCTCCTATTCCCCACGGCGGCACTTTTCCCCCTAAACCGCCTCCCTATGGTTTCCGGAAGGGAGCTAAAGGGGCCAGAAAAAGGGTAGGGTTTTATCAAATCCTCTTTAAACCAGGCCATACCAGGGGGATAAAACCACCGGGTAAGGTGTAAACCAGCGGTAACAGCCCAGTACTGGTTGTGGCCCCCTCCAGGATAGCAGTACCAGCCGTGGGTGTTCCTTATCCTCCGGCAGGGTAGGGGAAAGGAGGCACAACCCACCCCCTCCACCAGGATCAGGGCGACTTTTTTACCCCGGGACAGCTCCTGGAGCACGGCCGGGGCAATCTGGGTCAAATCTTCTATTGTTTTTAGGGAGGACAAGGGGCTGGCCAAGGGTATTTCCCTGTTCCAACGGCTCCGCCGGAAAACCGGCCTGGGCAAGCTCCCTATGCCCCTAAATATAAACCCATCTTCTGCCAGCAACAGGCGGTCGGGAAACCTCTGATAAAACAGGGGATTGCCTCCCAACTCCTGCTGAAAAACGTCCCTGTCCACTATTTTCTGGATGCCGGGGAGGAAGAGGGCTAAATTCAGATCCTGAGGGCTGGGATGGAAAAGCCCCGCCTCCACAGCCAGGGGCCCTCCGGCTACCCCTATTCCCTCAAAATCTAAAAGGTTTACCTTGTCCACCACCAGCTCCATATCCCCCATGCCTACGATTACAGGGGAAAAATCAGCGGCAGAGAGGAAACGCTCTATCTCTTGAAATACCTGGTCCACCACCAGCTGGCAATCCCCCTCCACCATGCTCCGAAAGGCATATGCGAAGAAGGGGGTGGCGTACACCAGCATGATATATTGGGGTTGCCACTTCTTGTGGAGCTCCAGGGCCACCTCTGTGACCCAGCGGGCAGAATCTATATCCACGTCTTTGGGATAGGGATGGGCGGCGATGATCTTCCGGGCCAAGGGCAGGAGGGGATGGTGATCCGCAGCAGCTTTACCCTCTTTCAGGGACAGGGTGACCTGCCATCCCCCGGTATCTATTACCGCCAGGTCCATTCTACCGCCTCCTATTCCTGAATTTTAAAGGGCAGGGGAAAGCCACAGTAGGCACAGCTGTCACCTTTCAGGTGCAGGCTTACCAGCTGGGCCCCGCACCCCCCGAGGCTTAAACGGCTAACCACCTCTTTCCCGCACCGGGGGCATAGGGTGCTCACCCACTGGGATCCGGGGAAATTGCCCAGATAGGTATAGGGCAGCCTGGTGCGGACTTCCTGCACCAACTCCGCCAAGGGCGGGATTTCCGGGGGGCGTTGGCGGGCCATCCGATGCTCCGGCTGCAGGCGGAAAATGTGCCAGGGTATCTCGGGATTGAGCCGGAAGATGAACTCGGCCATATCTTTTAGCTCTCTATCGTTGAGCCCCTGAACCACCGGGGTAACCACTTCCACATGGGTCAGGGAGACCAGGATCTCCAGGTTCCTCAATACCGCTCTGACAGACTCTACCCCTAGAAATTCCTGGCAAAATTCATCTTTAAGGGATTTCAGGCTTACACTTATAAAGGCAAAGGTCCGGCCCATCCGGGCCGTGGCCTCGGCGGTGGCGTACCCGTTGGTCATGATGCCCACAGGCAACCCCTGGGAGGCAGCGACTTCTGCCAGCTCCAGCAGGCTGGGGAGAGCTACGGTGGGCTCATTGATGGCAAAGGCTATGCTCTGACATCCCAGCTCCTGGGCCAAAGAAATTATGCGCCGGGGAGGTAGAGAAAACTGGAGGACCTCTTCGGGATCCCCCCTGACCACATAAGAATTGATACAATAGTCACAATCCATATTGCATCCCGCTCCCCCCAGCACCAGAACCCTGGACCCAGGGTAAAAATGGAAAAAGGGAAGACGCTCGATGGGATTCACCTGGATGGAGGAGTAGCGGTGCGGAAAGACTTCCACCACCTGCCCGTCTTTACGGGATAAGGTATACATTTCGCAGAATCCCCGGCCACCAGGGGTTAAAACGCATCTACGTTCACAATAGGGGCAGAAAGCAGCCATGGACCCACTCCCTCATCATTGAATTACAATATTAATTGTACCCTAAAAACCCACCAAGGAGGGCTTTATGGATATAAACCAGCTTCTCCGGCTGGCGGTCAGAGCAGGGCAGATAATCCTGGAAAACGGTGGAGAAACCTACCGCACCGAAAAAACCATAAGCAAGATCTTGGAAAACAAGATGGACAGGGTGGAGACCTTTGTGACGCCCACGGGTATCTTTGTCTCCATAGAAAAGGGAGAGGTGACCCTCTCGGCCATAAAGAGGATCCAGAACCGGGGTATAGACCTGAATAAGGTGGCCCAGGTCAACGACCTGGCCAGGAAGATGGCTGGAGAAAAGGAAGTGGACTGCTACCACTATCAGGAAAAACTTTCCTGGATCGCCCAGGGCCGAAAATATAGCCCCCTTTTGAAGCTCCTGGCTGCAAGGGCAGCCTGCTCCAGCGTCAGCCCCATGATAGGTGGAAAGATAGAGAACACATTCCCTGTCCTTATAAACTCCATACTGCTCCAGGCCTTCATCCTCTGGCTGGAACACACCTCCCTTTCGATATTCATGATAGCCATTCTGGGAGGAGCCTTTGCCGCAACAGGGGGCCTCGTCCTTTCCCCTTTTTGGGATGGCCTGGATAGGATCATCATAAGCTCCATCATGGTGCTCCTGCCGGGAGTGACCGTCACCAATGCTGTACGGGACGCCATCTCCGGCGATCTGTTATCTGGCATTTCCCGGGGGGTAGAGTCCCTTATCATAGTGCTGGGGATCACCCTAGGGGTGGGGGCCGTCTTGAATCTATGGATGTGGACGAAAGGGGGGGTTGTAGTTGCTCCTCCAGTTCCTTTCCGCCTTAACAGCCACCGCCGGCTTTTCCATCCTTTTCAACATACCTCCAAGGGCCATAGGGGCAGCGGCCTTTTCCGGAGCCCTAGGTTGGACAGGCTATCTATTGATCAGGGAGATCCATGGTTCCCCCATAATGGCCACCTTTGTAGGGGCTCTGATAATAGGGATGATGGGGGAGGTGTTCGCCCGCACCCTCAAAAACCCCACCACGGTATTCGTAATCCCGGCCATGCTGCCCCTGGTGCCGGGGGGATCTGCCTACCGGACCATGCTGGCCCTCATGCAGGGGAGGGAAAGCGAAGCCATCTTTTTGGGCCTGCAGACCATAGGGATGGCCATAGCCTTGGCGGTGGGACTGGTGATGGTGGCCTCCTTCGCCCGCCTCCTGAGGAGGGGATTTAAAAAGCGGGAAGGATAAAAAAGGCTAAATTCCCACCACCGCCCCTTCTTCGCAAAAGCTCTCCTTTAAGATCTCAAAAGCGGCTTCGGCCGAGGGCACCTCCCAAACCTGCCCCTGAACTATGACACTGAAGCTATGGCCCAGTTCTTCCGCCTCCCAGGGATCGTGGGTAACAAACACCACGGGGACCTGGAGTAGTTCCAGCACCCGTTTAAACTGGGGTAAAAGCCTGCCCTTTATGGCCAAATCAAAGCCGCTCAAGGGCTCATCCAGCAACAGACAACGGGGGCGAGGGGCCAAGGCTCTGGCGAGGGAAACTCGGCTCTTATAGCCTCCGCTCAATTCTTCCGGCCTCCGGGACAGAAAATCCCTTAGCCCCAACATGTCTAAGATTTTCCCTATAAAGCTGTCGGAGGGCTTCCCCTTAAGCCCATAGAAAACATTCCCTTCCACGGTCAGGTGATGGAACAGGGCTGGATGCTGGGGCACATATCCCACCCGCCTCTCCTCTGGAGGCAGATGGGTCACCTCCTGCCCCCCTAGCCATATCTTGCCCCGGTCCGGGCGCAAAAGGCCGGCTATTATTTTGAGCAGGGTGGTTTTGCCGCTGCCGTTCAACCCTACGATAACCCTTATCTCTCCGGGTTGTACCTTAAAGGACACGTCCTGCAGGATCGGCCTGCCGTCAAAGGATTTACACACCCCTTGCACCTCTAACATCTTATCAACCTCCTGAAGCTCAACAGGGAAACCACTGCCAGAGACCATACCAGGGAAAAGGCCCCCGCGGCTACAGCCATTTCCAGATGGCCGGCCTCTATTTGGGAAAATACGTAGGAGGCCAGCACCTGGGTGCGGCCAGCCACGTTGCCCCCGAATAGAGCCACAGTGGCGAACTCGCTCAGGGCCCTGGCATAGGCCAAAACAAAACCTGAAAACAGGGCTCCCCGGACTGAGGGCAGGGCCACCTTGAAATAGGCCTCCACAGGTGTGTCCCCCAAAGTGCGGGCCACCTCTATCACCTCTTTGGCCATGCTGTCCAGCCCTGCGGTCAGAGCCCGGGCAGCCAAGGGGTAGGAGGCCAGGAACATGGCTATCACCACAGCCGTGGGGGTAAAGGCCAGGCCTGTTTCCCCTAGAAATCCCATGGTCCTCCTGCCAAAGGCGATGAGGAGGGCCAGCCCGGCCACCGTATGGGGCAGAGCCAGGGGCAATTCGTTCATGAGAAAGGCCAATTTGTAAATGGCACTTCGGGGTTTAAACAGGTGATAATAACCGAAACCTATAGCCAAAATAAGGCTCAACAGGGCTGCCCCCAAGGCAGCCCAGAAGGTGAGATACACGCTTTTCCAGAAAAAAGGATCAGAGAAGGTTTGGGCCAAACCCTTGGGCTCTAAACGCAGGATCAACATGAGCAGGGGGAACACCACCAGCAGGGCAAATAGAGGGATATACACCACTTCCATGATATTTTTCTTCATGTTTTCCGCTCCAGACGATAATCTTTTAAGGTGCTTCCCAGCCGTATTTGGTGAACTCCCCTAGATTTTGCTGGCAGAACTCCAGGAACTTTTTGGCCAGGGCCTCCTTCCCGCCTTTGACTATACCCACCCCGAACAGGATCTCCCCGCTGTACCTCTCCTCTATCACCTGTATCGGGGTGAGGCCGTGCTGCTTGGCCACGCTGGTATATATCAAGGTGGCGTCCACCTGGTTCTCTTTCACCAAAACCGCAGCGTCCTGCACTGTACCCGGCCTAGCCTTGATGTTTTTCTCCACCTTGTCCCAGATCCCCAGGGCCTTCATCAGGGCCCTTTCTGAGTAGATCCCCACCGGGGCTTTGGGATCAGCTATGGCCACTGTAACCCCGGGTTTGGCCAGATCCTCCACGGTTTTGACCTTATCCCTGCCTCCGGCAGATACCACCAGAACCAGCTTCTCTTTAAGCCACTTTCGCCCCTCGGCCAGCTTGCCTTCCTGCAATCCCTTTTCTATATACTTCCAATCGGCGCTGAGAAACAGATCGCAGGGCTGCCCCTCTTTGATCTGGGTGTAGAGTTTTCCCGAAGCATCGTAGTTGGCTATAACCTTTACATTCTTCTCTTTCTCCTGAAACTTGGAAATAACGTTATTCATGGGATCCCTCAGGGAAGCAGCGGCGAATACCCTGAGCTCCTGTACCTCCTGTCTGGGGGCACAAGCGCTACCCCACCAGAAGGCCAGAAGGACTGCCAGCACCCCAAATA
>Ga0209836_100127_pt1 | contig 12983 bp, 14 predicted proteins | sample ElbSprsedimmetaG_FD_184147 | JGI IMG/M metagenome (GOLD analysis project Ga0209836, IMG submission 184147) | Hot spring sediment bacterial and archeal communities from California, USA to study Microbial Dark Matter (Phase II) - Elbow Spring... ... | reverse complement strand
TAATTGTCTAAACTCAACGAGGGTTATTAGACGAGCTTTGGGAGCAGAACTTCTACGCGCAACGGCGCTCGGGACAACTGAGGGCTGGAAGCTCTTGGGCCACAAGGCGGCCGATGGGGTTTTGGCCGGAGGCCAAAAAATGGGCCAGGTGCGCGTGCAAACACTTAACCCGCTGGGGATTCGTAATCCCCGCAATCCCCGATTCCAAAATGGACCGGAGCCCTTTCTCCTTGGCGTATTCCAGCTCCCCTGGGGAAAGAAGGGAGAGGCGCATTTCTCGATAAGACCGATGGGCCGAAAGATATTCCCGAGCAAGCTCTTTATCGATTTCCAAAAGCCGTTCGTAGCGCTTCACGCCTCCTGCGGATTCCAACTTCGCCACTTCCTCCACCAAAAAGGGGCAGGTGAGCCAAAATATTGTAGGCATGGGCTCAAGGTCCCTTCTCCCTTTTTCCAAAACGGGAAGAAGAGGACGATTGAGTATCACCTGCGGGAACCCATGGGGACAAGGTTTTATAGCGAGAACGCCCCGGACAGACCTTCCCAACTGCCAGGAAAGCAACCGCAGCTCTTCCTCACTCGGGGCTTTGCCAGCGCTGAATCCGTAGTTTGCGAAAGTAAATGTCAAAGTCTGATCGACCCTCCGGATAATCCGGGGTAATGATAATGTTCCGGAAGTCCACCCACGCTAGGTAGAAAAAGTCCTCATCGGCAGCGATCCCCAGTGAATCCCCGATATAGCCAGAAAAGAACGAGGGCTCGAAATGCCCGCTTCGGGTAGGCTGGCCAGCCACTGGCGGGATAGGCATAGGTTCGGCATTTACCCGCTCCACATAAAAAGTGTGTCCCCCATCAGGAGATTGGGCAAGAACCACATTAATGCTTTTAGCCAAAGGATCAAGCTCGTAGAACACCAGGCCAAGCACACCTTCTGGGGATATGGCCATAGCCGGTAAAAACCTTTCCAGTTGTGCCGCGCTTTTTTCCAAATAATGTGCAGGCAAAATCACGTTTAACTGGGAATCGAGAACCATAAACTGCACATCCAAACCACCGTCTTCTCTAGCCGAGGGGAAAGCAATATAAATAAGGCCTCTGCGAGGATCGGCTAAAATTGCTGGAGCCAAGGGCACTTCTAAACCACCGAAAACAAAGGAAGCGAAGGCTGCGGAGCCACGTTGCTCTATATGCCAAGGCAGTTTCACCTCGCCAAGATACTTAGGCAAAGACCAACTCTGCCCTCCATCCTGCGAAACGCTTATCCACAAACTTGCCGGATGGGCTCGGCAAAATTGAGCGAGGAGATCTAGCCCAAGCCCAGCAAGGGAATCCGGAATACCAAAAGGTGCAATTAACCCGCTTGTCAAAGGCCACGGCCATCGAAGCCAAAGGCAGTATAGATTGCCAGAAAGGTGGGCAATCCTTCCAAACACCGGGTTTCCTTCGCTCGTCACCACCACCGGCGTGGGCAATCCCGATTTAGCTAGCAAAATTTTCCCTGCCAAAAGGTCAGTCCCTACCAAATAAAAATCGCTACGATCGCAAAGTATATCCGGGTAAAGAAGATGAAAATTTTGATCCAAAGACAAAACCTGAACGAAGGTTTTCCCGCCATCTGAGGAGCTCAACACATAACTCTTGTCGTTGGTATAAGCTAGGAAAAATACCCCGTCTTCGCTCACGGTTAGGGCGGGCATGCCTTGGGAACAGGTGGGGCAAAGGGGAAGAGGGCCAAGGTAAGCGAACGTTTCCCCACCGTCAGTGGAGAGGCTTCTGCTGATCACCGTTCTGAAGGGGCCAGCAAGTTCAACATATGCTACCAACACCGTTTTCCCGAAAACGGAAACTGCAGGAGAAACTTGAGGTATAGTGGCATCACGCAGGCAAATATCCTGAGCATTCCCGCTTGCAGTAAGCCAGAACACCAATCCAAAATACACGATCGCTTTCCACTTCACCGACTCACCCCCCACATTCCGGTGGATTAATGTCGCACGCGCAACCAATGTATCTTATATCACGACATTGAAAGAAAACCGCTCCCGATTGATATATGCAAATATATTGACATCCTGCTTTGCAAGCATAACCAGTAGGCGTTCCTAGGACTGTACAGTATGCAAGGCACGACCAGCTCCATTGATTACAGCTATACCCGCAAATCGCTCCGGTCGGCCAACAGCCATAAGTGGGACCATCAGGCACAAGGGATTGAGGAAGAGGGGTGTCGCGCAAATAATTTCCTGAATGGAGCAGCACAAGATAATTAGCCTGGGCGCAGTTAGCGATCCCAAAAGAGGCGAAACTAAACCAAATAACACCAAACTCAACACTACCTTTCCCATCTTTTTCCACCTCCTTTCACCACCTAATTACCACAAAAAAACAGGCTGTCAAGAGGCTAAAATTTGGTCAGCTAAAGCCCATTCTCGAAGGGAAATGGCAGAAGGCCGAAGAGCTCCAAGCGGCCGGAATGCGGAAAGCACCAACCGCACGCCCTCTTCGAGAGATACCTCCCGTCCCAAAAGGGAGGAGAGATCCGCCACCGGCGCCGGCCGGGAGGCCACACCGCTTGGCGCATACCCGGGCTGCATGGCCCGCAAGATCTTCTCCATAGGGATCACATCCGGCGCAAGAAGCAAAGTGCCGTGATAAAGAAGGGCTCCGCGCCGAAGCTGGGCAGAGCCAGAGACTTTTTTCCCTCCCACAAAAATGCCCTCTTCCTTCACCTCCGCAGCCAATTGGAACTGGTGGTGCAAAGCCTCGGCCAAAAGCCCGGAAAGCTCCTCCTGCGATTCCCGCACCGATCGCCACTTTCCTGTGAGGGGCAAAAATAGGGAGAAAAGGAGGTTTCGGGGATGGTGGTAGACGGTGCCGCCGCCGGAGGGACGCACTACCACCCGGATACGCCACCTGCGGGCAAGTTCCAAATCCACCTCCTCTTCAGGCCTTTGCCCTCTTCCCACCACCACACAGCGGGGGTTGCGCCAAATACGCAAGGTAGGCGGCACAAGCTCCCGCCGCACCCCGTCCAAAATGGCCTCTTCCAAAGCCAGGTTCACCGCGGGATCGCGAAAAGCAAGGTCTATGAGGACGCGCATAAAAGCTCCTCGTAAACCTCGGAAGCGCGAAAAGAAGTGCGCACTAAAGGCCCGGAAAGGACGGCGAGAAAGCCCAAGCTGAGAGCCCGCCTGCGCCAAGCCTCAAACTCCTCCGGTGGAACATATCGAGCTGCGGGGAGCTGGCGGGGAGTGGGCCGCAAGTACTGACCCAAAACGAGAATATCCACCCCAGCCTCCCGAAGATCCCGGAGGGCTTCTTCCACCTCTTCCTCCGTTTCACCCAGTCCCAGAAGAAGCGAGGATTTTGTGAAGATCCGCGGGGCAAGCTTTTTTGAGCTGCGCAGGACGGAAAGGGAGAGCTCGTAGCCTGCGCGGCGGTCGCGAACCCTCGGGGTGAGCCTCCGCACCGTTTCCAGGTTGTGGCCCACCACCTCGGGCCCGGCTTCCACCACGGTCCGCAAGGCCCCAAAATCCCCGGAAAAATCGGGAATAAGGGCCTCGACTTTCGTTTCCGGCGCGGCTTCCTTGATTGCCCGGATACAAGAGGCGAAGTGAGAAGCCCCTCCATCGGGAAGATCATCGCGGTCCACAGAGGTGAGAACAACGTAGCGTAGCCGCAGGGCCTTCACCGCCCTTGCCAGGCGCTCCGGCTCGGTGGGACCAGGAGGATTTGGTTTCCCATGGGAAACGGCGCAGAAGCGACAGAACCGGGTGCAAATTTCTCCAAGGATCATGAATGTAGCCGTACCTTGGCCCCAACAGGTGGGGAGGTTCGGGCAGCGCGCGCTCTCGCAGACCGTAGCCAGCCCCTGTTCTCGTAAGACCCGCCGCACCTCGTTTTGGTCTCCGGGAACAACTTCGACCCTCAGCCAATCCGGTTTAGCCACGCCCACACCTCCCGAGGGGAAATTTCCACAAGCTCCACCCCGAACACCGCGGAAAATGCCGAATGCGCAAGGCCTTCAACCTCCGCTAGGGTGCAACCGTCCGGTGAAAGCTCGGCCAAGGATACCACGGGAAGGCCTGGCGCGCCGCAGGGGACGATCCAAGCGAAACCATTGGGCCTTAGATCCACATTCAGGGCAAGACCATGGAAGGTGACCCAGCCGCGCACGTAGACCCCGATAAACCCGACTTTCCCTTTTCTATGCCAGGCCCCGGGATAACCGGGTCGGCGGAAAAGCTCCACCGCCAAGGCCTTCCCGGTGCGGATCATTACCTCCTCGAGCTGCCGGACATACTCCCGAACCCCCAGTCCCAATCCCCGCAGATCCAAAATGGGGTAGAGGACGAGCTGGCCTGGGCCGTGGTAGGTGGCCGCCCCGCCCCGCTCTACCGTGTAGATCTCCACCCCCATTCGGCGGAGCTCATCTTGGGAAAGAAGAAGATCCTCGTTCCGGCCAACCCTTCCGAGGGTGATCACCGGCTCGTGCTCCAGGGAAAGAAGGAAGTCCGGGGTTTTCCGTTCCCGGCGAAGGCTATGGAGACGGCGCTGAAGCTCCAAAACTGGGCCGTAGGGGGCGCGGCCCAGCCGCACAAGAACCACAGATCTCATCCTGGCAAGACCTGGGCGATGGCTTCGCCAGGGCGCACTCGGCTTCCTTCAGGCCTGCGGCTGCGGAGGATTCCCGCAGCTGGGGATTCGATCACGAACACCGCTTTGTCCGCCTCCACCTCGGCCACCGCCTCACCCACCTCTACTTCCTCGCCCTCCCCTTTGAGCCAGCGCAAAAGGGTTACCTCCTCAACTTCTCCCAAGTCGGGAACGATCAGATCCATTGACCCTCCTTTCCCAAACATTCTACCGGCGGGGCTGAAGGAGAAGGAGGATGGCGAAAAGGGTGAACACCATCCGGAAGAGGGCTAGCGGGCCTTCTGGGGAGAGGTGATAGAGCCAGCCGGTGGCCAGGGGCGCGAGGGCCTCTGCGGCGGTGGCCAAGACTTGGGTTTGGGCGAAAACCCGGCCCCGCCCAGCTTGCACCTGGGCGCCGATGAAGGACCGCACAAGGGAGTAGACCACACGGTCGACGCCCATGAGGAAAAGCCCGAAAACGAAACCGAAGGGGACGAGGAATATCCCTGCGCCCAAAGCACAGAGCACAAGGGCTACGAAGATCGCCCGCCTGGGGTTGCGCTCGCTTTCGTGGCTCAAGGGCCAGGCCAGAACGAATTCGCCCAGGGCTAAAAGCGAGCCGGAGGCCAAGATGAAGGCGCGGCCGAGGCTAAACCGGTCCTCAAGGTAAGGAGCGAGAAAAGGCCGGGCACCGGCACTGGCCGCGGAAGTGGCCACAAGAAGAATGAGCCAAGGGAGGAGAAACCGGTGGGGATTCGCCGCGGAAGCGGGCTTGGAAATGGGGCGAGGACGCTGGGGCTGCATGAGTCCGATGAGGAGAGTGGATCCCGTGAACGCCAAAAACGCGAGGAGGAAAAGCCCGCGCATCCCCACCCAGGGGAGCAAAGACGCGCCCAAAAGGGGAGAAAGGATGGCTCCCAAAGCGTAGCCGGAGTTGGTGAGAGCGAAGGCTCTTCCCAAGGATTCTGGCGGGACGGTGTCCGCTACATAGGCCTCCATGGCTGGCCAACCAAAAAACAGGGCGTACACCACCGCTCCAGGGATCAGCTCCGGCCAAGTGCGGGCCCGGGCATACAAAAGGGGCGCTAACCCGGCCAAAGCCCAATTCCATAACATCACCCGCCGGCGATCACACCGATCCGCCAGCCACCCGCCGGGAAAAAGGGTCAGGGCCATCACCCCGTACATGAGGGCCGTGAGGTAGCCGATCTCCTGAGGACCTCCACCCAAATCCCGCACAAAATTGGGCCAAATAAAGAAGTAAAGCCCAGAGCCGCTCGACCAAAGGACGTTGGACCAAAAGAGCTTCCAGAGATTTGGATAATCCCAAAGGAACCGAAGCCCTGCGCGGATCATGTTAGGCACATGAATGGCCAAAGTCTAAATGGCGGGGCTACCAGCCGCAAAGGCCCTGGGAGAGGAGGAAGAGATGCGCAGCTTCCTCGATTTTCTCCGCCAGAGAAAGGGCTTCGCCAACGGTGCGGCCGAGGGCTACGACCCCATGACAAGAAAGAAGCACAGCTCGAGCTTGTCCCAGTGCGGCTACGGCGTTTTGCGCAAGTTCCCAGGTTCCCGGCGGAGCATGCCTGGCTAACGGGGTCCCCTCCCCAAAGAGAAGCCGTCCTTCATCGTGGAGCACAGGAAGAGAAAGTTCCCCACAGGCCAAAGCTGTAGCATAAGGGGAATGGGTATGAACCACGGCGCGCGCGTCTGGCCGGGCCCGGTAGATCGCAATATGTAGCCTCCACTCCGAGGAAGGGTGGCCAAAACCCCGGACTCTTCCCTCAAGGTCGAGGGCCACCACCTCGCGAGGCCGAAGGCGGTCCCAGGGAATCCCTGTAGGCGTGATGAGAATCGTCTCTTCCAGGCGCAAAGAGAGGTTGCCAGAGCTCCCTGCGATGAGGCCGAGCTCCCCAAGTTTGCGGTAGGCCCAAGCCACCTTAGCCCGAAAGGGTCTCAGGGATCGTGCGCTCATAAGGCGGCCGAATCACCCCTTTTTCCGTAACGAACGCGGTCACGAGCTCTCCTGGGGTGAGGTCGAACGCCGGATTCCACGCCCTTACCCCTTCCGGGGCAAACCTGCATCCATAAGGCACCAAAACCTCTTCCTCCGGCCTTTCCTCGATGGGGATAAGATCCCCTTGAGCTAAGGAAAGATCGAAACTTGTGGAAGGCGCCACCACGTAAAACGGGACCTCGTGCCGCTTGGCCAGGACAGCAAGGATGTAGGTTCCAAGTTTATTGGCAAAATCGCCGTTTTTGGCCACACGATCTGCACCCACCAGCACTGCATCCACCATCTTGCGGGAAAAGAGGAGCCCCACAGCAAAATCGGCAATAAGCCTAAAAGGAATCCCGTCCTTTTTGAGCTCCCAAGCGGTAAGCCGCGCTCCCTGCAGCACTGGCCTTGTCTCGCAGGCGTAGACCATCTCGATCTTTCCTTGGGAAAAGGCCGTACGGATGACGCCTAAGGCGGTGCCGTGGCCACCGGTGGCCAACGCGCCAGTGTTGCAGAGGGTGAGAACCCGGGAGCCTGGGGAAAGAAGCTTTGCTCCCAATTCGCCGATCCGCATATTGGCCGCGATATCCTCCTCGTGAATCCGAAAAGCTTCCCGAAGAAGAATTTCCGGAAGGTTTGGGTGGCCGGCGTTCTCCTCAAAAACTTGGTTCATCCGCTCCAAGGCCCAAAAAAGGTTAACCGCAGTGGGCCTTGTCTTGCGCAATTCTGCGAGAGCTAGGCGGAATTCCTCTTGCGGAGTCCGGCCGCTTTTCGGGAGTTTGACAGCAAGGACCAACGCGTAAGCCGCGGCAATGCCGATAGCTGGAGCACCCCGCACCCGTAGGCTCCGGATAGCCTCGGCCACCTCCTCCCAGCTTCGGAGCCTAAGCCACCTCTCTTCCCAAGGAAGCCGAGCTTGATCCAGAAGGACGAGATAGTCCTCCTCCCAAAAGATTGGGCGAATCATCGGCCTTCTTTCAGGTAAGGTTTGCCTAAAGCCCTAGGCACATTGGCTCGGCCAAGGAAGCCCGCAAGAACCACCACCGTAAGGAGGTAAGGAAGGATCAGGGAGAACTGGGAAGGGATGTGGGCCTGTAGGCGCATCTGTAGGGCATCCATCAGGCCGAAGAAGTAGGCGGCCGCGAGGGCCGGCAGGGGCCGATAGTTCCCCACCACCATGGCGGCGATCCCGATGAACCCACGGCCACCCACCATGCCATCGGTGAACCGGCCAAGATTGTTGAACAGGAAAGCACCAGCAAGTCCGCAGAGGACTCCATTCAAGACCGTGTAAATGAGGCGGGTACGATTCACGTTGATTCCAGCGGTGTCCGCGGCCTGCGGATGCTCGCCCACCACCCGCAGCCTAAGCCCCCACGGAGTGCGAAAGATGTAGACCTGGGCCAAAACAACAAGTAGAACGCAAAAGATCACGAAGATCCAGGGGTTCATGGTAGCAGCTGCTGGGGATGTACCCCGCCAGCCCCAAAGAACGCGGGTGGAAAAGAGGGCCACTCCAGCTACAAGGAGGTTTACGGCTACCCCGCTTACCACGTGGTTGGCCCGGAGGTACACGGCCCAGGTGGCGTGGATAAGTCCCAAAAATGCTCCCACCGCCAAAGCCGCAAGGAGAGCCAACCCTGGGCTTCCCGTGTAATAGGCAACGATGGCACTTAGGAGGGCCCCGGCCAAGGCCGTGCCCTCCACTCCCACATTGATCACGCCCACAAGCTCCGAGAAAGTCTCGCCCAAAGCGACCAGGGCGATTGGGGTAGCCAACCGCAGGGCGGCAAGGAAAAGATCAAGGCTGAGTATGGACAAGAACCCTCCTTTCCCGTCGGATTCGCCGGAAGATTCGGAATAGTTCTGGGGCCACCACGAAGAAGATGACGATCCCTTGAAGGACGGAAGCGAAGTCCGCTGGGGCGACACCGGCCCGATCCATACCCATTCCGCCGGCCCGCAGGGCCCCAATGAGAATAGCCGCCGGAATCACTGCCAGAGGATGGGCCCGGGCAATCAGGCCCCCGGCGATCCCATCCCAGCCGTATCCAGGGGAGAAGAGCTCGATGAACCTTCTGTGGGTTCCGAGGCTCTCCGCCGCACCTCCCAGCCCGGCCAATGCCCCAGCCAAGGTGAGAGCTAGGATAGTGATACGGGGAACGTCAATTCCGGCGTATTGGGCAGCGCGGGGATTCTGCCCCACCGCCCGAAGCTCGTAGCCCCGGGGGGTGCGGAAAAGAAAATACCAAAGAATGAGGCTCAAAAGCCCAGCAATCCCCAAGCCCCAGTGAAGCTGCATTCCCTGCACGAACCGGGGAAGCTCAGCGCTGCGGAGGATCCGCACGGTCTGGTTGGCCCACCGAGTCCCGTGGTACGGTCCGCGTGGGGAAACAAGCCAGCTGGTAAAGTAGATGGCCACGTAGGAGAGCATCATGGTGGTGACGAATTCGTTTGTTCCGCGGCGGGCCCGGAGCCAGCCCGGGATGAATCCCCAAACGGCCCCAGCTAAGGCGCCCACCAATAGAGCCACCACGGTGTGGAAATAGGGGGGGAGGTCGAGGGTGAACCCGGCCCAGGCCCCAAAAAACGCCCCAAGGTACATCTGCCCTTCAGCACCGATGTTGAATAGGCCTGCCCGAAAGGCGATGAGAAAAGACAAAGACGTGAACATAATAGGCGTGGCCTGGGTTAGGGTCTGAAAAATCCTGTACTGATCACCAAAAGCTCCCCGGATCAGTTCCCGATAGATCGGTCCCGGAGAAAGCCCAGAAAGCTGAGCAACCAAAACGCCTACGCCGAAAGCCAAAGCTAAAGAGGCTAGGACAAGTCCGAGTTCCTTAACGAGTCGCAACTCTGCCCCCAAGCATGGCTAAACCTAACTCGTACTTATCCGCCTTCTCCCGCGGCCAAACGCCCACGATCTCCCCCCGGTACATCACCGCCACCCGGTCCGCTAGCATCAAGATCTCATCGAGGTCCATGGAGACAAGGAGCACCCCGCAGCCCTTCTCCCGAAGCACAAGGAGCTTTTCCCAGACGAATTCCATCCCGGCCACATCCAGGCCCCGGGTGGGCTGATGGGCCACTACCACCTTGGGATTCCGGCCAAGCTCCCGAGCTAGAATCACCCGCTGTTGATTTCCTCCGGAAAGGTTTCGGACAGGAACGGTTAAAGAAGGAGCAACGATGGAGAAGGTGCGCACCGCTTCCGCGGCGTAGCGGAAGATGCGGCCGCGCAACTGAGCCCAAGGGCCAAGGGCAAACCCATCCTCCCGATGCCGCCCCAAAATCAAGTTCTCCCCCAAAGAAAAGGGAAGAATAAGGCCGGTGGCCTGCCGATCCTCGGGGATATGCACTAACCCCAGGCGGGCCAAATCCCGTGCGGAAAGGCCAGTAACTTCCTTGCCCTCCACGTAGACCTTCCCCGCCTTAGGCAACCGAAGCCCGGTCAGAGCTTCCACTAGCTCCTTTTGGCCGTTCCCTTCTACCCCGGCAATTCCAAGGATCTCGTGATCAAACAGGGTAAAAGAAGCCCTTTGCACTGCGGGAAGGCCGCGATCGTCGTGGACAGTGAGGTCCTCCACGCGCAGAAGGTCCTTGCCCTCCCGCGCGACCGGTTTCGGCTGGACGCGGAAGACCACCTCCCGGCCAACCATCATCTCCGCAAGCTTCTCCGGAGTAGCCCCGGAGATGAGCACCGTGCCCACCCTTTTGCCCTTCCGCAACACTGTCACCCGGTCGCAGATGGCCATGGCCTCGTGAAGTTTGTGGGTGATGAAGACCACGGCCTTTCCTTGGTCGCGCAGGGCCCTAATGGTTCGGAAAAGGGCCTCCACTTCCTGTTCGGTGAGGACCGCGGTGGGCTCGTCGAGGATAAGGATCTCCGCTTCCCGGTAGAGGGCTTTCAAGATCTCCACCCGCTGCTGCTCGCCAACGGAAAGCTCCTCCACTTTGGCCTCGGGGTCCACAGAAAGCCCATACTCCTCCACCAGGGCCTCAATGCGCCTTTTCATGGCCAACCGATCGAGAAAAGGCCCGCGGCGCGGCTCCCAGCCCACAGCCATGTTCTCCAAAACCGTGAGCCTGGGAACGAGCATGAAATGCTGGTGAACCATACCAATCCCGAGCTTGATGGCTACAGAGGGGTTTCTTATACGGACCAACTCGCCGCGGACATAGATTCGGCCAGAATCGGGCTGATAAAGCCCGTAAAGAATGCTCATGAGCACGGTCTTTCCTGCGCCATTCTCGCCCAAAAGACCGTGCACTTCCCCAAAGGACAGGGAGAAGTCGATGCCGGCATTGGCCACTACGCCCGGAAAGGTCTTGGTAATCCCCTCCATCCGCACAGCCTCAGCCGGCACCGACCCTCCCTTCCCCCGCTACTCGTGCTCGATGACGATGGTTCCGTTCAGGATGCCCTCAGCCGCCTCTACGACCTTGTCCAGGATCCACTCAGGGATATCCACTTCGGAGTAGCTAGCCACTACATAGGGCGGGAATTTGTCGACCTTGCCCACAGCGATTCCTGTTCCGATCCGGGATTCGGAGACCATGCCGTACACGATAACCCCGGGCTTCCACGTCCCCTCCACAGCCTTCATGATCTCCGTATAGACCGCGAGGTCCACGCGCTTAAGCCCGGAGGCGATGATCACATCGGCATGCTCGGGGGTGGACCAGGACTGATCCACGTCGGTGCCGATGGCCCACCACACGCCGGGGTTCTCCTCAGCGGCGGCGAATACCCCAAGATGAGATTTGCCCGCCGCCCCGTAGATCACGTCCGCGCCGGCTTGGTACATCTCCAGGGAAAGCTCCTTCCCCAAAGTCGGGTTGTTCCAAGCCCCTACATAGCGCACGAGGACATCCTCGGGTTTGATTGCGGGATTGGCCCAGCGCGCACCTTGAGAAAAGCCCTGATAGAAGCGGCGGATGAGGGGGATGTCCATCCCCCCGAGCATCCCGACTTTATTAGTCTTGGTCCAAAGCCCGGCCACGACCCCGCAGAGGAACGCCTCTTCCCAGTCGTTGAACACCACGGAGGCCACGTTGTCCGCAGCGGCTACAGCATCTATTACCACGAACTTCTGGTTCGGATAATCGGGAGCCACTTCCTCAAGAACTGGGGCCTGGTCGAAGCCGATGCACACGATGATGGTGTACTCACCGGTGCGGGCGAACTCCCGCTGATAGCCCTCGTAGTCGGCGATGGACCTCGGCTCCACGTAGGAGAAGATCTGGTCCACCGGGACGCCGTAGCGCTCAGCAAGCTCTTTGGCCGCCCGCTCCGCTCCCCAGTAGCTCTGATCGTTGAAGGAGCGGTCCCCAAGACCACCAGTAGCCAAAATAAGGGCGATCTTGGGAACACCTGCTCCTAGCCCCAAAAGGCCCGCCAAAACCACACCGATCAAAGCCACCACTATTTTGCGCATCTGAACCTCCTTTTAAGTTTGCTTTGGAAACTTTCGGCCCCAAAAGTCTCGCCCCTCTCTCACCCCCTTTCATTTCCGGATGATCCGGCCCTCAAGCTTTGGAGCAACCGGAGAATGCGCCTGGATGTACTCCGCAAGGACTTGGTGATCCACGAACCCTAGGTTCCACACGGTCTTGGCTGCCTTGAACATCTCGTAGCCATCACCGCCTTGCGCTAGGAAGTTATTGGTGACCACACGATAAGTGGCGTTCCGATCAAGGGGCTTCCAGGAACCATCAACAAAAACCTCCACTGAAACGATCCGGGAACCAGGCTGTTGAGCGGGATCCCAGACGAAGCGAAGACCAGCCACTTGAGGAAAGCGGCCGGCCGTCTTCTCCACCATGGAGACCCCGTTTTCCAAAGCTTGCCAGATCTGTTCCCCGGTGAGTTCGAGGACGACGAGATAATTCCCAAAAGGCAGGATGTTCAAACAATCACCCAAGGTCACTGGGCCGGCCGGAAGGGATGCCCGAATTCCTCCGCCGTTTTGAATAGCAATCTGAGCCTTGGCCATCTGGGCTTTCCAAAGGAGGGCATCAGCGATGAGGTTCCCAAGGTTCGTTTCCTCAGTGCGAACCTTAGCTCGCTCGCCCTCAAGGTATACCTTGGTCTCCCCGATTACCCGGGATTTGAGGGCTTCGATGGCCTCCCGGAAGGTTGCGAGCTTCTCCTCCACCTTGGGATGGGGAGCAAAATCCTTCGTAGGGATGAGTGCTCCCTCCCAGGAGACTACGTTGCCAACTTCATCGAAGTTCACGGAAAGCCGGCCCAGGTACTGGGCATATTCCCCGGCCTGAACAACAAGGGTCCGCACCGGCTCATCGCTCACCGAGACAAGATCCCGGATAGCCGCAAGTCTTGCTGGCC
>Ga0209836_100126_pt1 | contig 13014 bp, 15 predicted proteins | sample ElbSprsedimmetaG_FD_184147 | JGI IMG/M metagenome (GOLD analysis project Ga0209836, IMG submission 184147) | Hot spring sediment bacterial and archeal communities from California, USA to study Microbial Dark Matter (Phase II) - Elbow Spring... ... | reverse complement strand
CGTCGGTCCACAGCAAGGTGAGTGATGTCCCGGCCGTTGAGGAATACTTGGCCGCCATCTGCCGGTATCAGGCCGACGATCATATAGAAACTAGTGGTTTTGCCGGCTCCGTTGGGGCCGAGCAAGCCGACGATTTCGCCGGCGTGGACTTCGACGCTAACGTCCTTAACGACCTGCCGGTTGCCAAAGCGCTTGGTGAGGTTCTGGGCGGTCAGTAGCGGTCGGCTGGCGTCTTTCACGGCTGCCATGCTCACTCTCCATTAGCGCCCCGTGGCATCAGGATCAACCGCACCCGGTCTCCTTCCTGGCGGCCGCTGGCCTTGACTACCTCGGCGGCCATGTCGTAGTCAATGACCTCACTGCTGAGGATGTCGCCGCCACGTTCGATCCTGGCGGCACCGGTGAGGATGATTCGCTGGTCTCTGGCTAGATACTCGGCATGCCGGGCCTCGCCCTTGATCTCCTCGCCCTCGTCATCCAGATCGCGGTAGGTTGCTGGTCTGCCTTCAAGTACGGCCCGGTGCAGGCCGCCGTCAATTATGTAGATCGTGGCTTTGTCGCCGGTGGCACGCAGTTCCCCTTGCACGATTACTACGTTGCCGGTGTAAACCCCGATGCCAGCTTGATAGTCAGTGGTCTTGGCATCCGCCTCAACTTCGATGGGTAGGCTGCGATCTGCCGAAGCGGCCCATAAGCCAGGCGCGAGCAGCACTGTCGCCAGTGCCACACCGGCGCTAAGCCATTTGCTGAAGGTGATAAAGGGTATCATGGTGTCTTATGCTGCGGTTTGGTAGGGGGGAAGTGATCTCTAACGCGTGGCTGATTCAGCTGTTGTTGTCCAGTATCAAGGGTAAATCCCTGTGAGTAGCTGGTCCAGCCGCCGTCCTCCCGAATAACGGTCTTAGTGTCGGTTTGCACCAATTGATCTTCAGGATATAGCCACATTTCATCGGTCTGCAGTTCCAGCGCTCCCAGACGGGCCGTAGCTGCGCGGTGCCCACGTACACCACCCATAAGTTGGATCTCGCTCAGGTTGTCGTCGGCGCGTCCTGCGGGCGCTTCAAGAATCCAGGGTGGCTCACTCACCCCGTCGCTCGGGAGTTCATAGTAGCGAAACAAGGGATCGCTGATTTCATAGCCTTGATTATCGCCGAGGTGATTGAGACGTTTGCCTTCAAGCTGCCAGGCCGGATAACCTTCGCGGGCAAAGCCGGTAGTCGAAAAACCGATCAGGCTGTGGTCCACGCGGGGGGATACCTGCGGATCGATCGTGATGTCGGTTTGCTCGCGAAAGTTTAGCCAGCCGGTGGCTGCCGCAAGAAGGGTCAGCGCCAAAAATAGGAGAAATCGACCAGGAATGCGCCACTGCATAGTCGGGCCTCAGTCGTTCAGGTAGGGTGCAATAACCTGTTCCCACTCTCCCCGTGCTTTGAGCAGGAACTCAATGAACTCGCGAACAGCCGCCTGGCCGCCAGCCTGTTCGCTAATCCAGTGGGCATGTGCCTTGACCACTTCGGGGGCATCCGCCACAGTTGCTGCCAGGCCAGCACGGCGCAGCATGGGCAGGTCGATAATGTCGTCTCCCATGACGGCAAAGGCACATAGTGGCAGATTCAGGGTGTTGGCCAGTTCCTCGATAGCTTCGCCCTTGGTGTGGCAGCCAAGTATGCAGTGCCGGATGCCTAGGTTGTGGGCCCGGGCTTCTACCGCGGCGGATCGACGGCCAGAAATAATGGTCACCTCAATGCCGGCTGCCTGTGCCAGCTTGATGCCATGGCCATCACGGGAGTTGAAGGCCTTTAGTTCGCGCCCCTCGGCGTCGAAATAAAGCTTGCCGTCGGTTAGCACGCCATCGACGTCCAGGGCGATGGCGCGAATCGCTTGCAGGCGTTGGGTCAGGTCGGTGTCGACTTGCATGGGAGCGTACGCTGTTGGTTAGTTTAGGCCGGCGCGCAGCAGGTCATGCATATTGAGAGCGCCGAGAATTTGGCCCCGATCATCAACGGCAATCAGGGCGTTGATCTTGCGTGATTCCATGATGTTCAGCGCTTCGGCAGCCAACATGTCTGGATGGCAAGTTTGTGGATTGGGGGTCATCACCTTTTCAATGGGGGTGCTGGCAATGTCAAGGTCTTGATCCAGAGCCCGACGTAGATCGCCGTCGGTGAAAATCCCCAGTAGGCGATTGGCGTCATCGACCACGCAGGTCATGCCCAGGCCTTTTGACGTGATCTCCATCAGGGCGTTCTTGAGCATGGTCGACGCATGCACCAATGGTACTCGGTCGCCCGAGTGCATGATGTCACGTACACGCAAAAGCAGGCGACGGCCCAGTGTGCCACCGGGATGCGACAGCGCGAATTCTTCCGGTGTAAACCCCCGGGCATCAAGCAGCGCTATGGCCAGCGCATCGCCCATCACCAAGGCGGCGGTGGTGGAGGCGGTGGGAGCAAGGTTTAAGGGGCAGGCTTCGCGGGAGACACTAACATCTAGGTGAACATCGGCTTCACGGGCAAGGGTCGATTGTGGTCGGCCGGTCATGGCGATCAGGGGAATACCCAGGCGCTTGATGACGGGCAGCAGCGCCAGTACTTCGCTGGTCTCGCCGGAATTGGACAGCGCCAATACCACGTCGGTCCGCGTCACCATGCCGAGGTCGCCGTGGCTGGCCTCGCCGGGATGGACAAAAAACGCCGGCGTGCCGGTGCTGGCGAGGGTCGCGGCTAGTTTTTTGCCGATATGGCCTGACTTACCCATGCCCGTGACAACGACACGGCCCTCACAGTGCAGCATGTATTCGCAGGCCAGCGCAAAGGTTTCGTCGATGCGGTTTTTAAGCGCCGAGACTGCCTCGGTTTCTATGTCAATGACACGGCGGCCTAGATTAAGCAGGTTGGTTTGATTCATCGCAAAAAGGTATCATTAACTCACTAGTCAGTATATCAGCCAGCCTGAGCCGGGCCGTGTATTGTCGTGTATTGTAGTGACTTTTGGCTGAGCCTGTTGCGTCCGAATTAATCACTAAAGAACCTTTAGCCTATCTGGGTATGGGTCTAATTAGTGGCGAATGGGCTGTCAATGTCTGCAGTCATTGGCCCAGTCTACTGCGGCACGTGACAGCGGTTACGAGCGATTTTCTCGGACAAACTAGCGGACGGTACGCCTGGCCCCCGGATGGCCTTTATTCCGGCCGGCAGTTTTATGAGGGTGCTTCTAATGGTGAGTATGGCCGGTAGTTCGGCGAGTCTAATCCCAGCAACGGATAATCTGCGTCAGTTGCGAACCTGTTTGGAGGTGATCGGTTGGTAACCATGGCAGACCCAGCAGTCGTGCTGGAGAATGTATCTTTCTCACGTGGCGACAGAGTGATTTTTGATGGTGTCGACATGCAATTTCCGCGTGGCGAAATCACGGCTGTGATGGGTCCCAGTGGTACCGGCAAGACGACACTGCTGCGTCTGATCGGCGGGCAGCTCAAGCCGGATGCCGGCCGGATCTGGGTCGATGGCGTCGAGGTCACACGCATCAAGCGCCGCGATCTTTACGAACTGCGCAAGCGCATGGGCATCCTTTTTCAAAGCGGCGGCTTATTTACCGATCTGACGGTCCATGAGAACGTGGCCTTTATGCTGCGTGAGCACAGCCGCCTGCCCGAAAAGTTGATCAACCATATCGTGCGTATGAAACTGCAGGCCGTTGGATTGCGTGGCGCCGCCAATCTGATGCCGGCGCAGCTGTCCGGCGGTATGGCCCGACGAGTCGCACTGGCGCGTGCGATCGCCATGGACCCGACGGTTATGATGTATGACGAGCCATTCACTGGACAGGACCCGATCAGTATGGGCGTGCTGCTTCGCCTGATCGAGTCACTGAACAGTGCGCTGGGTATGACCTCGATCTTGGTTTCGCATGATGTGCAGGAGGCCTTCTCGATTGCACGTCACGTCTATGTGATTGCCGAGGGGCGGGTGGTCGGCGAGGGCACGCCAGAGTCGTTGGCGAACCATGATTCGCAGTGGGTTCGGCAGTTCGTCAATGGCGAACCGGATGGTCCGGTGCCGTTTCACTACCCAGCGAATGACTTGGTGGCGGATTTCGGGTTGGGCCGCATGCGTAGCCGGGAGGAACCCTAAATGAACATGCTAGCGGCCTTGGGGGCTGCCGTTGTGGGCGCGCTGCAGCACATGGGCAAGACGGCCCTGTTCTTCGTCTTGGTATTGCGGGCCGTGCCCGGTGCCTTACGGCGCCCGTCGCTGTTGGTTACCGAGCTGTACGCGATTGGTGTGCTGTCGCTGGTGATCATCCTGATCTCCGGTGCGTTCGTCGGTCTGGTGCTTGGTTTGCAGGGTTACAACATCCTCTCCAAGTTCAGTGCCACCGAATCGCTTGGCGTGATCGTTGCGCTCTCCTTAGTACGTGAGCTCGGTCCGGTGGTGACGGCGCTGCTGTTTGCCGGCCGAGCAGGCTCGTCCATCACGGCCGAGATTGCCCTGATGAAGACTACCGAGCAACTATCAGCGATGGAGATGATGGCCGTGGACCCGATCAAGCGAGTGATCGCGCCGCGATTTATTGCCGCGCTTATTGCCGTGCCATTGCTGACAGCCATGTTCAATGTGGTAGGGATTGCGAGTGGTTACCTGATCGGGGGGGTTGTATTGGGTGTGGACGCGGCAGCCTATTGGGAGCAGATCGTTCGCCAGGTGGATTTTTCAGACGATATCGTCAACGGTATTGTCAAGAGTGTCGCTTTTGGCGTGCTGGCCGGCCTGATTGCCGTTTTCGAGGGGTATAATGCTACGCCCACATCTCTGGGTATGTCGCGAGCAACGACCCGCACGGTAGTGATCACATCGCTGGCGGTGTTGGGTATGGATTTTATCTTGACTGCAATGATGTTCGGGAACTGATGGATGAACACTCATCGTACCGTAGAAATCCTGGTTGGGGCTTTTGTGGCCGTGGGGATCGCCGCTTTGTTTATCCTGTCGATCCAGATGAGCAATTTTGGGTCGACCTCGGTCAAAGGTTATGAAATCACCGCTCGCTTCGATAATGTCGGCGGCTTGACGGAGCGTTCTCCCGTTAAACTGGCGGGCTTGACGATTGGTCGTGTCACCGATATTCAGATTGACCCCGAGACCTTTGAGGCTGTGGCGACTTTGCGTATCGATGGTCGTTATAACAATCTTCCGCGTGACACCATCGCCAGCATTTACACAGCTGGCCTTTTGGGCGAGCAGTTCATCGAGCTTTCTCCCGGAGCCGATGAGGCCGTCCTGGGTCATGGCGACCAGCTGATGCTGACGCAATCGGCGGTGATTCTTGAACGCATTATTTCTCAGTTCCTGTTTGATAAGGCGGCAGAATGAAACGCTTTAGACACGCTCTGGTGGTCATCGGTCTGATGGCACTGCCTTGGTTCGGACAAGCCCAACCGCTCACGCTGGAGGAGGCCGTGGAGATGGCACTCAATGCCGATCCACGTATTCACGAGCAGGAGGCAAACGCTCAGGCCGCTCGTGCGCTCATCGACGAGGTGTTGGGTCATGGCGATGTGATGTTTGAGATAAACACGTTTGTAGGACTGGCACCTCGAAAGTCGGATGGTTTTTTTACAAATGGCCGTAACCGTTGCGTAGCTGGTCAGGACTGCGTGCTGCGGGATGATGCCTACAAGCTTAACGGCCTTTCGCCGAGCTTCGGGCTGCAGGCTTCGATCATTAAGCCCTTGTATACCTTCGGCAAGATTGAGAACTATTACACGGCGGCTCGTTACAAGCATGCTGTGGAAGAAAGTAAGATCAAGTTGGCCCGTGGTGAAACCTGGCTGACTGTGCAGCGCGCTTGGTATGGTTATCTAACCGCCCGAGACACCCGTGCCCTGCTGGACGACCTCAAGAAGCGGTTGGAAGGTGCGCAGCGTTTTACCGAGGAAGGGGTTAATGAAGGCCGGTTGAGACTGGCGGATCAATTCGCCTTGGATACAGCCATTGCCTTGGTGAACCGCTTCATTGCCCAGGCTGAAGGAGTCGAGCGCATTGCCATGGACGGGCTGAAAACCATAATCGGCCTGCCGCTTAGCCAGCCTTTGGAATTGGCAGAGCGTCATATTCGGCCTGTTGCGCATATCGAGCATGATTTGGACACATTGCTGACGATGGCATTGGAGGGGCGGCCGGAAATGCAGATGGCCGAGCAGGGGAAGATTGCCATGCGGGCTTATGTGGAGGCGCGTCGGGCCGAGTCCCGTCCGGATATCTATGCCGGCGTGGTGGCCATGGGGCAATACACACCGGGCCGTGATCGGATCAAAAACCCTTACCTGTTCGATCCGCTGAACTATGCTGCGGTCACTCCGGTGCTCGGCATGCGTTGGCAGTTCCAGTCAGGGGTAAATCGCGCCCGAGTCGGACAGGCTGAAGCTGAGCTAGAAGGCGTGATCGCACAGGCGCAGCTAGCTCAAATCGGTATTCCTTTCCAAGTGGCCGAGGCCTATCACCATGCCAACTCGCTGAAGATGCAGGTCGAGGAACTTCGCGAAGGGGCGGACGCCGCCCGTCGCTGGATGGTGTCGAGCTTTTTAGACTATGAGGCGGGTATTATAGATGCCAGTAGCTTGGCCGATGCCCTGCGTACCTACGCAACAACGCGGGCCGAGTACCTGTCCGCCATCTTTGACTATAACATGCAGATTGCTATGTTGAGACATGCGATTGGAGATTATCCCTGATGTTTGCTAAATGGATGACCGCAGCCGTCTTGTCCCTGTTGATGTTCTTTCATAGCGCAGTTAATGCATCCGAGGAAGCGGCAAGACTGGTACAGGAAACGGCTAATCAGGTGATTGAGGCTATTGCTCAGAACCGAGCGGCAATAGAGTCCGATCCTGATGAGCTGCTGAAGATTGTTGACGAGATCCTCCTGCCGCGGTTCGATTTCGAAAGAATGAGCCGCCTGACTCTCGGGCGTCATTGGAATCGCGCCACTGAGCAGCAACGTCGTGACTTTATTGCTGAGTTCCGTCAACTATTGGTGCGTACCTACTCCGGCTCACTCTCGAACTTAGGGGATCAGGAGATTGTTGTAGTGGGTACCCGCACGGGTTCCGACGAGAACGACCTGCTGGTGCGCTCGGAAGTGCGTGGCGGCAGCGAGACTATACCGGTGGATTATCGCGTCTATCGCGTTAACGGTGATTGGAAAGCCTACGACGTAGTAATTGACGGGATCAGCCTGATCGCCAACTATCGCGGCAGCTTCTCCCAACAGATCCAGCGCCAAGGCATTCAGGGGCTGATCGATACCCTGCGTGAGCGTAACAACTAATGGACGCAGTCGGATATCGCTTCGAAACCTTGTCAGATAATAGCTTGCGACTGGTCGGCGAGTTGAGCTTTGCCAGTTTATCCGCTGGCGGGCCAACGCTGCCGGAGTTATCCGGCCCGGTAGTGGTGTCGCTGGCAGATCTGGATCGCATTGACAGTGCCGGGATCGCCCAATTGATCGAGTGGCGGGCAGAAGCGCAGGCACGAAATGCTGATCTGCGATACACTAGCTTGCCTAAACAACTTAGGCAGATGATTGCGGCTTTCGGTATCGAGGCGCTGTTCGAGTCCTCTGCGGATGGCCAGCCTATTGCCACAGACACATGAATAAACTGATTATCCACGGCGGTGTGCCATTGTCCGGTGAGGTCCGGATTTCTGGTGCTAAGAACGCCGTATTGCCGATCATGTCTGCCGCCTTGCTGTCTGAAACCCCGGTGGTAATTGAAAACGTGCCACACCTTCAGGACGTGACCACCACCATGGAATTGCTGGGCGGTATGGGTGTGGCGCTGACCGTCTGTGACCGCATGAACGTCGAGATTGATGCTGGTCATCTGAACAATATGCGTGCGCCATACGAATTAGTCCGCACCATGCGGGCCAGCATCCTGGTGTTGGGGCCACTGTTGGCGCGGTTTGGGTATGCCGAAGTGTCGCTGCCGGGTGGTTGCGCTATTGGTTCTCGACCGGTGGATATCCACCTAGAAGGACTGCGTCAGCTAGGTGCCGACATACGGGTGGAGAAGGGGTATATCCATGCCCGGGCTTCCAAGCTTAAGGGAGCCCGCATTGTTTTGGATCAGGTGACCGTCACCGGTACCGAAAACCTGATGATGGCCGCGGCGCTTGCCGAGGGGGTGACGGTTCTCGAGAATGCTGCCCGTGAACCTGAGGTCGTAGACCTGGCGAGATTTATCAATTCGATGGGCGGCAAGATCGAAGGCGCCGGCACTGACACTATAACCATCACCGGTGTCGAGCGCTTACGCGGTGAGCGCTATCGGGTGCTGCCGGACCGGATTGAGACCGGCACATACCTGGTGGCAGCGGCGATGAGTGGCGGTTGCATCAAGGTGCGCGACACTAATCCGACCCTGCTGGAGGCAGTGCTCGAAAAGCTACGGGCAGCGGGCGCTCAGATTGAGACTGGCCAGGATTGGATCAATCTTGACATGCAGGGACGCCGCCCCAAGGCTGTTAATATCCGCACCGCGCCCTATCCAGGTTTCCCCACCGATATGCAGGCGCAGTTCATGGCGCTTAACTGCATTGCAGAAGGCACAGCTACAGTGGTTGAGACTATCTTCGAGAACCGCTATATGCATGTGCAGGAATTGCTGCGCATGGGTGCGCAGATCGAAATCGAGTCCAATACCGCAATCGTCCATGGCGTCGAATCGCTTTCCGGGGCGCCCGTCATGGCGACTGACCTGCGCGCTTCCGCCAGCTTGGTACTGGCCGGACTGGTGGCTGAGGGCGAAACGATTGTTGATCGTATCTATCACATCGACCGTGGCTACGAAGCGATCGAGGAAAAACTGGCCCGACTGGGAGCCCGTATCCAGCGAATTTCCAGCTGACCGACAAACGCGCTGTTCCTGCTCTCAGTGAAGTGCGATATTGAAATATGGCTGACAAAGATACATTAATTATTGCGCTATCCAAAGGGCGCATCTTTAAGGAAACGCTGCCTCTTTTGGCCCATGTGGGTATCGTGCCGGTCGATGATCCGGAGACTAGCCGTAAACTGATCCTCGATACTAATGATCCGCAAGTCAAGCTGCTTATCCTGCGAGCGTCTGATGTACCTACCTATGTGCAGTATGGTGCGGCCGACATTGGTGTGGCTGGCAAGGACATCCTGATCGAACAAGGCGGAAAAGGGCTGTTTGAGCTGGTGGATCTTAAAATTGCCCGCTGCAAGTTGATGGTCGCTGGTCGTGAAGGCTGCTTGGCGGGCCACGGTCGTCTGCGCGTGGCCACCAAATATGTCAATTCGGCTCGGGCCCACTTTGCCGCCCAAGGTCGCCAGGTGGAAATCATCAAGCTGTATGGCTCGATGGAACTGGCGCCGCTAGTGGATTTATCCGATTGCATTGTCGATGTGGTTGACACCGGTAATACCCTGCGCGCGAACGGTCTGATGCCGTTGGAACACATCGCGGACATTTCCTCGCGCCTGATCGTGAATCGCGCCTCCATGAAGCTCAAGCACGCGCAAATCACCCAAGTAGTGGATCGCGTAACGCAATATCTGGAACAACAAGCATAAACATGAATATGCGTCGTCTGAGTACGGCTGATGCCGATTTCATCGCTAAGCTGGATGAGCTGCTGGCGTGGGAGAGTGTCTCCGATGAGGCGGTCTTCAACACCGTACGCAGCATTCTCTCAGATGTGAGAAAGCGTGGTGATGCGGCCCTGCTTGATTACACCCGTCAGTTCGATCGCCTCGACTGTCAGGATGCAGCACAGCTCGAGATGTCGCCCGCACGCCTTCAGCAGGCCTTGGAGCGCATAGAGCCGACCCTGCGCAGCGCGCTGGAAGCAGCTGCCGAGCGCATCCGCCGCTATGCTGAAAAGCAGAAGCTAGAGTCCTGGCAATATACCGAGACCGATGGCACCGTTCTAGGCCAGCAAGTCACGCCGCTGGATCGGGTTGGCCTGTACGTGCCGGGTGGAAAGGCTGCTTATCCCTCCTCGGTACTAATGAATGCCATTCCCGCCAAGGTCGCTGGCGTTCCTGAACTGGTGATGGTGGTTCCCACTCCCGATGGGGTGGTCAATGACGTGGTGCTGGCTGCGGCTGCTATCTCCGGTGTCGACCGGGTATTTACGATTGGTGGTGCCCAGGCTATCGCTGCACTAGCCTATGGCACTGAGACTGTACCATCCGTTGATAAGATTACCGGCCCCGGCAATATTTTCGTTGCCACCGCCAAGCGTATGGTATTTGGTACGGTTGGTATCGACATGATTGCTGGCCCTTCGGAAATCTTGGTGGTCTGCGATGGGAAGACCGATCCGGATTGGATCGCCATGGACTTGTTCTCGCAGGCCGAGCATGACGAGGATGCACAGGCCATCCTGGTTAGCCCCGATGCCGATTTCCTCGATAAGGTCGCTGAAAGCGCCGCCCGTTTAGCCGCTGAGATGCCGCGTCGCGAGATTATCGCGACCTCGTTGAGCCATCGTGGTGCACTGATCCATGTGCGTGACTTGGAGGAGGCGGTGGCAGTGATCAACCACATAGCGCCCGAGCATCTGGAGCTGTCGATCGAGAATGCGGAAAACTGGCTACCCAAGGTGCGTCATGCCGGGGCAATCTTCGTCGGTCGTTATACCGCCGAGGCGCTGGGTGACTACTGTGCCGGACCCAATCATGTGTTACCTACGTCGCGCACTGCGCGTTTCTCCTCGCCGCTAGGGGTTTATGACTTCCAGAAACGCAGCAGTATCATCGCTTGTTCAGCCGATGGCGCCTCCGAACTTGGCAAGATCGCCGCTATATTGGCTGAAAGTGAGGGATTGACCGCCCATGCTCGCTCTGCCCAGTATCGCATCAAGCACCGATGAGCCTGAACATGACTGACCGCGTGGCACAGTGGATACGCACCGATATCCGCGACATTAATGCCTATCATGTCCCTGCCGCCAAAGGGTTGATCAAGCTCGATGCAATGGAGAATCCCAATCCATGGCCGGGCGAGCTGATGCAGGAATGGCTGAAGCGAATGTCCACGGTAAGCGCCAACCGCTATCCGGATTCTACCGCCTCGCGACTGGAAGCGCTGCTGCGCGAGCAACTCGGACTGCCAAAAAATCAGTCCCTCCTGTTTGGAAATGGTTCGGACGAACTGCTGCAGATAGTCATGATGGCCCTGGCCGAACCGGGCAGGGTGGTGATGGCACCCGAGCCGAGTTTCGTCATGTACCGGATGATCGCCCAATTTCTCGGCCTAGAATATGTCGGTGTTCCGCTCACGGACGACTTTACACTTGATGTAAACCGCTTTGCCGCTGCCATTGATAAGCATCATCCGGCGGTGATTTTCATCGCCTATCCAAACAACCCCACCGGCAACCTGTTCGATGAGGATGACCTGCTGGCACTGATCCACCGTGCGCCGGGGTTGGTTGTGATTGACGAGGCCTACTATGCCTTTGCGAAAAAGACCTTTATGGATCGCATTGGCGAATTCGATAATCTCGTGGTGCTGCGCACTCTCAGCAAGAGCGGTCTGGCGGGTTTGCGCTTTGGTTACATGGTCGGTCCTACAGACTGGATCCGCGAATTCAACAAGGTGCGTCTACCTTACAACATCAACGTATTGACTCAAGAAAGTGTGGCCTTCGCCCTGGAACACCATGAGCGGCTTGCGGCCCAGTGCGACGCCATCATAGCCGAGCGCGAACGGGTGATGGCCGCCTTGCAGGCGGAGGACAGTTTTACCGTATTCCCGTCTGATGCTAACTTCATCTTATTTCGCACCAAAAAAGCCCGAGCCGAGTCGCTGTTCCGGCATCTGCTGGATGCTGGTATTTTGATCAAGCGATTCGCTGATACCAAAGGCCCCTTGCGTGACGCGCTGCGCGTCACTATCGGACTTCCTGAGGAGAACGACGCCTTTATCCAAGCGCTGCAGGACTGGGCTAAAACCACATGAGTATATCCCGTGCCACGTTGCTAAGCTATTGTGATGAGTTGCTGGAGACTCATCTGTATCAGGACTATGCCCCCAATGGTCTGCAGGTCGAAGGCCGCAGTGAAGTTTGTCGGATTATGACCGGCGTGACGGCCTCCGAGGCACTCATTGATGCCGCCATTGAGGCGGGGGCCGATACTCTGATTGTTCATCACGGCTACTTCTGGCGTAACGAGGATCCACGCATTGTCGGCATGAAGCAGCGCCGGCTTCGCAAGTTGTTAACTTATGAGATCAATTTAATCAGTTATCACTTGCCACTGGATGGCCATGCAGAGCTGGGCAATAATGCCCAGCTTTGCCAGCGTCTCGGCGTCATGGAAATTCAACGCTTCGGTCCTCAAGGCATCGCGATGTATGGGCGATTGCTTGAGCCGGTTTCGGCCGCGGCATTTGCAGCCCGCGTCGGGCGTGTTCTTGATCGTGAACCACTGCTAGTCGGTAATGCCGAGAAAATCATCCAGAACGTCGGGATTTGTTCTGGGGGCGCCCAAGGCTATATCGACCAGGCCGCCGAGTTGGGGCTGGATTTGTACCTGTCCGGTGAGATCTCTGAGCAGACCACGCATTCTGCCGTGGAAAACGATCTTGTCTTTCTTGCTGGAGGGCATCATGCGACTGAGCGCTTTGGTATTAAGGCGCTTGGCGAGCACTTGGCCAAGCAGTTTGCTGTCGAGGTGATTTTCCGGGATATATTTAACCCGGCTTGAGGTGGGTTGTAGGCTTGCTCAGCAACTCACTAAAAAATGTTCTCTTGTTAAAGTTGATCAGTCGAAATGAGCCGCTGTTCGAGTCCGAGAATGACTCGGTCAGGTCGGCAGCGGCATAGCCGAGCCTGTTTGTGCTAGATTAGTCGTCCCTGAACAATTTTCTAAAATCAACAGCTCATTAGCTGGCTGACTGAAACAGGTGGCGGCTTTGGGTAGCTGATAGGCCCAGTAAGGATTTGATCAGCCCTAATAGCAGCAGCGATATCC
>Ga0209836_100125_pt1 | contig 13110 bp, 10 predicted proteins | sample ElbSprsedimmetaG_FD_184147 | JGI IMG/M metagenome (GOLD analysis project Ga0209836, IMG submission 184147) | Hot spring sediment bacterial and archeal communities from California, USA to study Microbial Dark Matter (Phase II) - Elbow Spring... ... | reverse complement strand
GCCGACTTGCACATAATGCGACACATCAGCGATGGCAACCAACAGGCGAAATCCCTTGGGCGTCGGTTCGCAATAGACCGCATCGTCCAAGTCTTTGGAATCCTCACCGTCAATGGTTACCAACGGCACATGGCGCAGGTCGATGCGACCAATCTTGTCAGACTCACTAACCTCGTCGCTCATGCTGGCAACGGCCTGCTCAACCGCCTCAGGCCACTTGTAGGGAATACCATGGGCATGGATGGCAATATCGATTTCCATCCCGGGCGCCATATGATCGCCCAACACCTCGATCACCTTGCCGACCGGCTTGTGGCGTAGAGTGGGCTGTTCGACCAGCGCTACCCTAACGATCTGACCGTCCTGGGCACCGTTAAGCGCATCCAGCGGCACCAGGATGTCCTGCGTTATCCGCTTGTTGTCCGGGATCACGAAAGCGATGCCCGCCTCCAGCACCACCCGTCCGACCACCTCGGCATTGGCGCGCTCCAACACCTCGACCAGCATGCCTTCGCGGCGACCGCGACGATCCATCCCGATAACCTGCACAATGGCACGGTCACCATGCAGTAACGCTCGCATGACCCGCGGCGAGAGGAATACGTCATCGGAACCATCGTCAGGAATTAGAAATCCAAATCCGTCGCGGTGCCCCTGCACTCGCCCGCGGATTAGCTCCGCCTTGTCCAGCGGCACATAGCCGCCACGCCGATTGCGAATGATCTGGCCATCGCGCTCCATCGCACGCAAACGGCGCCGCAAACCCTCGATCAGCTCCTCGTCGCCATCGTAGCCAAGGTCGCTGATCAGTCGGTTTAGCGTCATCGGGCCCTCGTGACGAGAGAGCACATCGAGAAGGAATTCGCGGCTGACGACCGGGCGATCGTATTTCTCGGCCTCGCGCGCGGCGTTGGGATCATCCAGGGGATTCAAGATCATGAACTGGTAATCTGGTATTTTTTTGATTGCAATACATCATCATACTGCAAAGTCCCGTTTCCTGCCGAGTTATCGCCGTAAAACGATCTCCATGAGTGAAAAACTTTTCAAGATTGCCACACCCTATCCGCCGGCAGGCGACCAGCCCAAGGCCATCGCTCAACTGACCGAAGGACTTAATAACGGCCTGATGCATCAGACGCTCTTGGGGGTGACTGGCTCAGGCAAGACCTACACCATTGCCAATGTGATTGATCGGGTTCAGCGCCCGACGCTCATTCTTGCTCACAACAAGACGCTGGCGGCGCAACTGTATGGCGAGATGAAGAGCTTCTTCCCGCACAATGCAGTGGAGTATTTCGTCTCCTATTACGATTACTACCAGCCGGAAGCTTATGTGCCGTCATCCGATACTTTTATCGACAAGGATGCCTCGGTTAATGAGCATATCGAGCAGATGCGGCTGTCGGCCACCAAGGCGCTGTTTGAACGTCGCGACGTCATTATTGTGGCAACGGTATCCTCGATCTACGGTTTGGGTGATCCGCAGGCGTATTTGAAGATGATCCTGCACCTGGTGCGTGGTGAGACCGTGGATCAACGGCAAATCCTGCGCCGATTGGCCGAGATGCAATACAGCCGCAACGACACGGATTTCCGGCGCGGCACCTATCGGGTGCGCGGCGAAGTGATCGACATCCACCCGGCCGAATCCGATCACGAAGCGGTACGTATCGAGCTGTTTGATGACGAGATTGAGCAGATTTCGCTGTTCGATCCTTTGACCGGCGAGACCCTGCGCAAAGTACCGCGCTACACAGTGTATCCATCCAGTCACTATGTCACCCCGCGCGATCAACTTTTGAAAGCGATTGAGCAGATTAAGGTCGAGCTCAAGGAACGATTGGCATTTTTTCGCAAGGAGAACCGACTGGTGGAAGCGCAACGATTGGAGGAGCGGACCCGTTTCGATCTGGAGATGATGCAGGAGCTGGGTTACTGCAACGGTATCGAGAACTACTCACGACATCTGTCCGGTCGGGCTCCCGGTGAACCACCGCCATGCCTCTACGACTACCTGCCGCCGGATGCGCTGCTGGTAATCGACGAATCCCATGTGACCGTGCCGCAGATCGGTGCCATGTACAAGGGCGATCGCTCTCGCAAGGAAACCTTAGTCAACTACGGCTTCCGCCTGCCTTCGGCCTTGGACAACCGTCCGCTGATGTTCGAAGAATTCGAACGACTGATGCCGCAGACCATTTATGTCTCGGCCACGCCAGGCCCCTATGAGCTGGCGCACTCGGCCCAAATCGTTGAGCAGGTGGTGCGCCCCACTGGCCTGGTAGACCCCCAGATCGAAGTGCGGCCAGTGGCCAGCCAGGTCGATGACCTGCTCTCGGAGATCCATCTGTGCGTCGCCAAAAACGAACGCGTGTTGGTAACCACCCTCACCAAGCAGATGGCGGAGGATCTGACCGACTATCTCATGGAACACGATGTGCGCGTACGCTATCTGCACTCAGACATTGACACTGTCGAGCGGGTGGAAATTATCCGCGACCTACGGCTGGGCGAGTTCGATGTACTGGTCGGCATTAACCTGCTGCGAGAGGGGCTCGACATTCCCGAGGTATCCCTAGTGGCCATTCTCGATGCCGATAAGGAGGGCTTCTTGCGCTCGGAGCGTTCGCTGATCCAGACCATTGGTCGTGCCGCCCGCAACCTGCATGGCCGGGCAATCCTGTATGCCGACCGGATCACCGACTCGATGCGCAAGGCAATCGACGAAACCGAACGCCGCCGCAAAAAGCAGCTGGCCTTCAATATGGAGCATGGCATTACCCCACGTGGCATTCAGAAAAGCGTAGAGGATATCTTGGAGGTCGGTGAATCCACCCTTCCCGGCGCCAGACCAGGCAGCCGCAAGCAGCGCAAGAAGGTGGCCGAGGAAACTGCCGCTTATCACACTCTCAGCCCCCAACAAGCGGCCCGTAAGCTCAAGGAGCTGGAAGCGGCTATGTACAAGCACGCGCACAACTTGGAATTCGAAGAAGCTGCCCGTCTTCGCGACCAGATTCTGCAAATCAAGGAACAGATCTTCGGACCACAGAATAAGGATCTAGCTGAATAACAAAGGCCTACCTTCTTAAAGTGACGGGCCTTATTGATTATTGAGGCATGCACGGCACTTATTGCATCTGCATCGCAGGCTGCTGCATCGTATCCTCGTAGCCGTCCGCTTCCAGACCACCGAGTGGTTGCGTCAGCGCGACCGACGTCCCCATTAGGGCCGCCGCTGGTACCGCACTAGCACACGCATTGACTTTGCGCAATCTCATGGCGCTCTGCGCTGCCATGCTGGAGCAGGTCGCTAGCGTCGGCCCCCCGGACCCTAGTGGTACCGCCGAGGTCCATGCCTCGATCCTCTCGACTCCTGTCGCCCCCCCGGACCCTAGTGGTACCGGTTAGCTTGGGGCGCAAAGTGTCCCTGGATGCGTTCCCACGCAGAGCGTGGGAACGAGAAAAAAGCCATAACCCTTGGGAAAGTACGTGTTTTCGTTCAGGCCACGCTTCCACGAGGCATAGGGGTGCGCGAAGTAGAATTTGGCGTCAAGTGCCTTGGCGATGGCCTCATGGCGCACAAATTCCTTGCCGTTGTCCGAGGTGATGGTATGGACATGAGCTGCTAGCGGCTGCAACAGAGCCAGGACAGCGTCTTTCACACCCTCGGCTTCACGACTCGACACCTTTGCTAAGAGCGCCAGGCGTGATTTGCGCTCGGTCAAAGAGACGATCGCCTGCTTGCGACCCTTGCCGATGATAGTGTCGAGCTCCCAATCACCGATGCGACAGCGGCGCGCTACGATGGCGGGGCGTTTGTCGATAAAGATGCGGTTGCGAAGCTGGCCACGGTGGTCATCAGTGCCGTAGCGCTTCTTGCGAGGCTTCTGGCAGCGCAGGTGACGGTGTAGATCACCGCTACGGCGCTTGTCCTCTCGCAGGTGCTGGTAGATCCATTCGTGGTTGATGGACAGATGATTGTCCTGGGCCAACCAGAGGCTGATTTGCTCGGGACTCCAGTCCTTGCGCAACAGATGCTCTACCAAGCGCCAGTCCTTGTCACAAATGCGCGGCTTGGACTTTGTCTGGCGGCGATGCCGTGCGAGTTGATGGGCTTGTTTGGGCCGGTAACCCCTGAGTTTACGGTGACGCCGTCTCTCCCGGCTGATTGTTGATTTATGTAGATGCCGACGATGTTGGCAATCTCTGACTGGTTAAGTTCGGCTTTCAAGAAGGCGTAAATTTGATATCGTTGTTCCTGGGTAAGCTGTGTGTAAGTTCTCATCAGTGCTTCTCATTCTTGGTGGAGCGAAAGGCATTGATGCTAACGCAGCTTACCCTCCACTCCGACCGGTTGAGTTGCACTTACAAGTTGAATCCGCCATTACAAAAGGATAGCCCCATGGCCACGGACATCGAAACTCTCCTTGCTTTTACCGTTAAGAACAACGCCTCCGACTTACACCTCTCTGCCGGTGAACCCCCCGCGATTCGTGTGGATGGCGATGTACGCCGCATCAACATGCCGGCGTTGGACCACAAGACCGTCCACCAAATGATCTATGACATCATGAACGATAAGCAGCGCAAGGAGTACGAGGACAATCTCGAGACTGACTTTTCCTTCGAGGTGCCGGACCTGGCTCGCTTTCGTGTCAATGCTTTCAATCAAAACCGCGGTGCGGCGGCGGTGTTTCGGACTATTCCGACCAAAATCTTATCGCTGGATGACCTTAACGCCCCGAAGGTATTCCGCGATCTGTGCATGTTCCCACGCGGCATCGTGCTGGTTACTGGCCCGACCGGCTCAGGCAAATCCACCACGCTTGCTGCCATGATCAACCATATTAACGAGAATCGCTACTCACATATACTGACGATCGAAGACCCCATTGAATTCGTCCATCAGAGCAAGAAAAGCCTAATCAATCAGCGGGAAGTCCACCGAGACACCCATAGCTTCAACAATGCTCTGCGCTCGGCACTGCGTGAGGATCCGGACGTGATCCTGGTTGGCGAGATGCGCGACCTGGAGACCATCCGACTGGCGCTGACCGCGGCCGAAACTGGCCACCTGGTCTTCGGCACTCTGCACACCAGTTCGGCGGCCAAAACCATTGACCGAATCGTCGACGTATTTCCGGCAGCTGAAAAAGATATGGTCCGCGCCATGCTATCCGAGTCGCTGCGCGCAGTCATCTCGCAGACCCTGCTCAAGAAGATCGGCGGCGGTCGTGTGGCGGCCCATGAGATCATGCTGGGCACCCCGGCAATCCGCAACTTGATCCGTGAGAACAAGATCGCTCAGATGTACTCCGCGATCCAGACCGGCCAGTCCCAGGGCATGCAGACTCTGGACCAGAATCTCAAGGAGCTGGTGGCGCGCGGCCTGATTTCGCGTGAAACTGCCCGGATGCAAGCGGTCAACAAGAACGACTTCATGTAAGTTGACCTTAACCCCGCAAAGATCAGGCCATTCTCGCGGATCTGCGCTATACTCGTTGCAACATTCAGCCCGGCTACTTCAATGGTCGCCGGCCAAAAGCCACGAGTCGCTGGAATTGAATTAAAGTCATGGATCGTCAGAAAGCCGCCAACTATGTACAAGAACTGCTCAAGCGGATGGTTGAACTCAACGCTTCAGATCTATTTGTCACCGCTGGAGCGCCGCCATCCGTAAAGGTATCCGGCGAGATCAAGCCGTTGGGTGAACAGAAACTAAACGCCATCCATACTGAGCTGCTGGTCCGCTCGATCATGAGCGACAAGCAGATCGCCGAGTTTGAAGCCCGCCACGAAGCTAACTTCGCGATCGCGCTGCCCGGCGTGGCACGGTTTCGTGTCAATGCCTTCACCCAGCGCGGCTCGGCTGGGATGGTATTACGGAAGATCCAATCCGATATTCCCAGCTTTGAGGAGCTAAACCTGCCAGACATTCTGCGGGACATCTCGATGACCAAGCGCGGTCTGGTGATCTTTGTCGGCGCAACCAGCTCGGGCAAATCCACCTCGCTGGCCTCGATGATCGATTACCGTAACCGCAACAGCAAGGGTCATATTGTTACCATCGAGGATCCCATCGAGTTCGTGCATAGCCACAAGGGCTGCCTGATTACTCAGCGCGAAGTGGGTGTGGATACCGATTCTTATGAGATCGCCCTGAAGAACGCATTGCGTCAAGCACCCGACGTGATCTTGATCGGCGAGATCCGTGACCAAGAGACCATGAACTACGCCATCACGTTCGCCGAGACCGGTCACCTTTGTCTGTCCACCCTGCACGCCAACAACACCAACCAGGCGTTGGACCGGATCATCAATTTCTTCCCCGAGGAGCGTCGTCCGCAGTTGCTGATGGACCTATCGTTGAACCTTAAGGCCGTGATTTCGCAGCGATTGATCCGGCGAGAGGATGGCAACGGCCGTATCCCGGCGGTGGAAGTGATGATCAACACCCCGCTGATGTCCGACTTGATTTTTAAAGGCGCGGTCCATGAGATAAAGGACCTGATGAAGCGTTCGCGCGAGCACGGCATGATCACCTTCGATCAGGCGCTGTTCGAGCTTTATGAAAATGGTCATATCAGCTACGAGGAGGCCCTGCGCAATGCCGACTCGATTAACGACCTGCGCCTTAATATCAAGCTCAACAGCAAGCGCGGTCGCACGCGCGATCTGATGAGCGAAACGGACACCCTGACCGTCAAGTTCGACGACGAATAAGCTCTTACATGATCAGGCGAGCAGCCTCTTAACCGAACAAACAAGTAGGACGCCATGGCCGACTACACCAGACTTGAACCTTTTTTGAAACTGCTGGCCGACAAGGATGGCTCGGATCTGTACTTCAGCACTGGCACCATGCCGGCGATCAGGATCCAGGGCGAATTGCGATTTATCGGGCGAGAGCCGCTCAAGCCAGGCCAGACCCGCCGATTGGCCGCCTCGATGCTTACCGAGGACCAACTGGCCAAATTTGACCAGGAACTCGAACTCAACACGGCACTACAGCTGCCAGGCATTGGCCGCTATCGGGTCAATGTGTTCATGCAGCGCGGCGAGCTGGCCATGGTGATCCGCCTCATCAAAAGCGACATCCCGACCATCAGCTCACTGAACCTGCCGCAGGTGCTGCACGATATCGTCATGGAGCAGCGCGGACTGATTCTGGTAGTGGGTACCACCGGCTCGGGTAAATCCACTACCTTAGCCTCGATGATCGATTTCCGGGCCGAGCAGATGCCGGGGCATATCCTGACCATTGAGGACCCGATTGAATTCGTATTCAAACACCGCCGCTCAGTGGTCAATCAGCGTGAGGTCGGAGTAGATACCCACAGCTATTCGGCGGCCCTCAAGGAAGCGATGCGCGAAGCCCCGGATGTCATCATGATCGGCGAGATCCGCGACCGCGCTACCATGGAGCACGCCCTTGCCTATGCCGATACTGGCCACCTTTGCCTGTCAACGCTGCATGCCACCAACGCCCATCAGGCGTTGGACCGGATCATCCACTTCTTTCCCCCCGAGGCGCGCGACCAACTGCTAATGGATCTGTCACTGAACCTCAAGGCGATTATCTCGCAACGTCTGCTCATCAGTGCCAATGGACAACGCACTCCGGCCGTAGAAATACTGATCAACTCACCGTTCATTGCCGAGCTCATCAAGCGTGGTCACGTGGACCAGATCAAGGACGCCATGGAAAAGAGTCACCAGGATGGCATGCAAACCTTCGACATGTCGCTTTACCAGCTCTGGAAAGATGGTCGCATTAGCCGTGACGAGGCACTTAAGAATGCCGACTCCCGCGCCAACCTGGAATGGCGTATGAATTTCGGCGGCAGCATGAAAGAAAGCCTGGCTCCCGATCAAAAAGGCACGCCAGAGCAACAGCGCAAGCAGGCCCAAGAAAGTGATTTTCCCGAGCTGGACTGAACAATCCTGATCTCAGTCAGGACGTGCACTTGCGGGTATGTGGTCAAGGCGGGATAATTAAGCCAGATCAGACTTGGCTTGCCAAATCATCCATTCGCGGGTGTAGTTCAATGGTAGAACATCAGCTTCCCAAGCTGAGAACGTGGGTTCGATTCCCATCACCCGCTCCAATTTGTCTAAGGCCACTGTTTTGTCCGATTGTATAGTTATCGGGGCTGGCGCCATCGGTTTGCTGAGCGCACTGGCCCTCACCGAACGCGGCCTGTCCGTAACCATCCTCGAGCGCCAGCAGGCGGGGCGTGAGGCGTCATGGGCCGGCGGCGGCATTCTGTGTCCTCTCTATCCTTGGCGCTATTCCGATCCGATCAACCGCCTGGCCTTCTGGTCAACTTCCCGCTATGCGACCCTGTGCACACAGCTATGGGAGCGCACCGGCATTGACCCTCAATGGACAGATTCCGGCCTCCTGATTCTCGATCCTCCTAAGAAATCGGAGGTTGACAACTGGGCCACGCGCTTTGGCCAAACCGTCAGCTGGCAAAGCGCTGCCGAATTGTTCCATCCTTTGCCGGATCGGGATGCCGCCTGGCTGCCCGAGATCGGTCAGGTCCGCAACCCGCGGCTATTGCAGGCCCTAATCGCCGCAGTGCGCAAAAAAGGCATTAAAATCCGGGAACACTGCCCAGTATTGGAGCTGCAAACACGGGGAGGGCGAGTTACCGGCGTAAAAACCCCGAATGGCCAGGTGGCCGCTGAGCAGGTCGTTATTGCCGCCGGAGCCTGGTCTCAAACGTTGATTCCCGGCATGCTGCCCCCTCGGATCTACCCAGTACGCGGGCAGATGCTGCGCCTGCAGACCACACCAGGGACAGTGCCCGCGATCCTAATGGACGAGGGGATATACTTAATCCCCCGCCGTGATGGCGGAGTGATCGTCGGGAGCACCGTCGAGCATGTCGGCTACGACAAGAGCACAACTGAGGCAGCGCGCCATCAGCTGCACCGGCATGCCCTAAAGATCTGGCCCCAGCTTGATCGCGCCCCAATCACCCATCACTGGGCCGGCCTGCGCCCTGGCTCCGACGACGGCATTCCTACGATCGGCGAACACCCGGATATCCAGGGCCTATACATCAACGCCGGACACTTCCGTAACGGCTTGGTCATGGGTCCAGCCTCGGCCGAGCTACTGGCCAATCTGATGACCGGCGAGACAACAATCGTCGACCCGGCGCCTTATAGCCCTCGCCTTCTATAACTCCGCCGGACGGCGACTGCTCATATGGCGTTTACAGCGCTTCCTCATTTTCCTCGCCGGTACGGATACGGATAGCCCGCTCGACCGGCAGCACGAAGATCTTGCCGTCGCCAATCTTGCCGGTATATGCCGCCTTGATAATGGCCTCAAGCACCGACTCGACCAGATCATCCGCCACTACCAGCTCCAGCTTAATCTTGGGCAGAAAATCCACGACATATTCGGCACCACGATACAGCTCGGTATGCCCTTTCTGACGCCCAAAGCCCTTGACCTCGGTGGCAGTCATGCCACTGATGCCCAATTCCATAAGCGCGGTACGCACATCGTCCAGACGGAAGGGTTTGATGATTGCTTCGATTTTCTTCATGTTGTTGCAGATCCTGACTCAGGGCACATGAACGTGGCTATCACAGCCGGGCAACTTTAATTCTTAAAGATTGCCATAGCGCACCGACCTTGCACAGCCGAAACATACTTGCCAATGCCGCACCTTAGTACATGTCGACCGGATCGACATCAACTGACCAACGCAGCCGGCCGGTGCGGCGTTCGGCCAATTGCGCCACCAGATAATCCAGGGCCGCATGCAATACAGGGCGCGACAGTGCTTGCACAAACACCTGGAATCGATAGCGCCCCGCCCGACGCGCCATCGGTGCCGAAACCGGTCCCAGCGGTGTCACCCCCTCAAAGTTAGCCAGCAGCGCAGCCGCCTCCTGCAAAAAAACCTCGGCCTGCTCGGGTTTGGGGCTGTCAGCGCGCACCATCGCTGCTGGATAATGCGGCGGCAGGCGGGCCATCCGGCGCTCTTCAAGCAAGGCTTGGGCAAAAGCCGGATACCCTTTCAGCACCAACGTCTGCAACAACGGATGCTCCGGTTGATAGGTCTGGATAAGAACCTCCCCGGCGCGTTCGGCACGGCCGGCACGACCCGCGACCTGCACGACCAGTTGAGCCAACCGCTCGCTAGCCCGGAAGTCAGAAGAGAATAACCCCTGGTCGGCATCGACAATCCCCACAAGAGACATACCGGGAAAGTCATGCCCCTTGGCCAGCATCTGGGTACCGATCACAATCTGAGCCCTGCCCTCGCGGATATGGCGAAGCTTCGTCTCCAGCGCGCCACGCCGATTGACCGTATCGCGGTCGATCCGCTCAATGCCAAACTCCGGAAATATTGACCGCAACACATCATCAAGTTGCTCGGTGCCCTGACCGGCGCTGATCAGGGGCGCTTCACAATGTGGACAGCAACGCGGCACCCGCTCGAAGGCCCCGCAGTGATGGCACTTGAGTTCGCCGGCACCCCGATGCAGCGTCATATACGCATCGCAGTGACGGCACTCCGCGACCCAGCCGCAGGCGTGGCACATCAGCACCGGCGCATAGCCACGGCGATTAAGAAACAGCAACACCTGTCCACCATCAAGCAGGTGTGCGCGCATGCGCTCGATGAGCAGATCCGAAAGACCAGCACGGACTGCCTGCCGACGCATATCCAAGACCCGAATTGCAGGCAATTTAGCACCACCGGCGCGCTGCCAAAGGGTAAGATGGGTATAGCGGCCTCGCTGCACATTTAGCAAGCTTTCCAGCGACGGCGTAGCTGAACCTAACACGATGGGAATCCGGCATTGATGTGCGCGCCATATAGCCACATCTCGCGCATGATAGCGAAACCCTTCCTGCTGCTTCAGCGAATCATCGTGCTCCTCATCCACCACAATCAGCCCCAGCCGTGGCATGGGGGTGAACACAGCAGAGCGCGTGCCGATCAGCACCGAGACTCTCCCCTCGGCCGCATCCAACCAGGCATTCAGTCGGGCTCCGGCCGCCATTCCCGAGTGCAGACAAGCAACCGTGTTACCCAGTCGTCGCTGAAATCGCTCGACCAGCTGAGGCGTCAGCGCGATCTCCGGCACCAGCACCAGCACCTGCCGCCCCTGAGCGAGCACCTTGCCAATCACCGCCAGATAAACCTCGGTCTTGCCGCTACCGGTCACCCCCTCCAACAGAAATGGCGCAAAGCATTCCAAGCTGGCCTCAATCTGATCCAAGGCAGCCTTTTGCTCCGAGTTCAGCCTGGGTGGCTGCTGATCAACAGGTCGACTCACAGCCGCGGATGGAGGCAGCCAGGTCCGCTCAACCCAACCTTTTGCAATCAGCTTACGTAAGGCAGCTTGATCTGATTTATCGAAGTGCTCAATCGGCCAAGGTTCTTGACTGTTGGACAACTGCTGCCAGACAGCCAGTTGCCTTGGAGCGCGCCTAAGTTCTGTCTCAGTAAGCGCCCGCCCTGCCTCGGTCAGCTTAACCGCCGGAACGCGACGATCCGGCAGCGCCTGCCCTTCGCGCAAGCTCAAGGGCAGCGCCTGCATCACCACCTCACCCAGCCGGGCGTGATAATAGCTAGCGGCCCAGGTCAATAGAGACAACTGTTCCGGCGGCAGTATCGGGGCGCTATCGAGCACCGCCAATACCGGCTTAAGTTCGGCAACGGGCGTTGACGCATCGGATTCGCCCAACACCACCCCCACACGCTCACCCCGACCAAAGGGCACGCGCACACGCACCCCGGCCGACAAGGGGCGTTCGCAGAGATAATCGAAATGACCGTACAGCGGAGCTGCGACCGCAACGCGAATCCGAAAACAGGCCTCGGGCATTATTCCCCCATCAATGCCTTGAGGTGAGCCGCCACCGACCGCGCCAGCGCGCCGGGTTCGTAACCACCCTCCAGCATTGACACGATTCGACCGCTTGCTGACTGCTCCGCCTGTTCACACAAGTGGTGCGTTAACCAGGCATAGTCATCCTCGACCAATGCCCATTGCGACAGCGCATCCTTAAGATGACCATCGAAACCGGCTGAGATCAGGATTAACTCTGGTGCAAACGCACGCAAAGGCGCAAACCAAGCATCGGCCACCGCCTGGCGCCAGACCGCACCCGTGGTGCCAGCAGGCAGCGGTACCGGCAAGCAGTTATCAAAGACGGTATCGGCCCCGCTGTATGGGTAGAAAGGATGTTGAAAGGCCGAACAAAACAGGATGCCTGAATCACCACCGACCACCGCCTCGGTGCCGTCACCGTGATGGACATCGAAGTCGATAATCGCAATGCGTTCAACCCCATGAAAGGCTTGGGCATGGCGAGCGGCAATGGCGATATTGCTGAACAAACAGAAACCAGCCGGCCGTCGGTGAGAGGCATGATGCCCTGGCGGACGCACCGCCGCGAAGGCCCGACGCCCCGGCGCTTCCATCACCCAGTCCACCGCCGCCACGCCGGCGCCAGCAGCTCGCAGCGCCGCCTTCATTGAGCCGGGACTCAAGGCCGTGTCACCATCCAGCGGGACGGTACCCGCCTTTGGCAAATGCGCGCGCAAGGTATCGATGTATTCTTGCGGATGCACGCGGGTAAGCATCTCATCGGTCGCCAGAGGCGCCTCATGATGTAGTAAACGGGAATCCAATCCGGAAGCGCGCAAGTGATCAAAGATGGCCGTCAGTCGCAATGGCTGTTCGGGATGGTAACTGCCGTTTTCGTGCAATAGGCAATCCGGATGAGAAAAGAACGCAAGGTTCATGTATCAATCACCGTAATCGACTAGGCGAGCAGGCGCAGAGGCTCGCAATCGCAGGCCGGATTGTGCCGATCACCCCCTTAGCAACCGGAAGTTTAGGACTGCGCTGCTATGCCAGTCTGTCCGATTTTAGCTCAGCCGTCGACCTGGGTTTCATAGTCACTCTGGCTCCCACTGCCCCTGCGATTATCCACCAGTGTGGCAAAATGAGCGAAAGCGCTGTAGTGCTCCTTGGGCAATAGTGGCGCCGGCACAGCGCCATACTGGCGAGAACATGAGGGTACTAACAACCCATCAAGCCTCATGCCGGAAATAGTAGGAT
>Ga0209836_100123_pt1 | contig 13616 bp, 15 predicted proteins | sample ElbSprsedimmetaG_FD_184147 | JGI IMG/M metagenome (GOLD analysis project Ga0209836, IMG submission 184147) | Hot spring sediment bacterial and archeal communities from California, USA to study Microbial Dark Matter (Phase II) - Elbow Spring... ... | reverse complement strand
GTGGTGGGGGGTGGAGGGGCAGGGAAATCCACCCTGGCCATGATAATGGCGGGTCTCCTGGAGCCCTCCCAGGGGCAGGTCTTCCTGGATGGAACCCCTGTCAAGGGCAGATTGAAGGGGGAGCAGAAGTGGTTCCAGGTGGGAATAGCCTTTCAGCAGCCGGAGCGGCAGATATTCGCCCCTACGGTGGAGGAGGAGGTGGGCTTCGGGCCCCGGAACCTGGGGCTCAAGGGGGAGGCATTGCGGGAGAAGGTAAAAAAAGCCCTGGGAATGGTGGGGCTATCCTGGGAGGAGTTCGCCTCCCGATCACCCTTCACCCTGAGCGGGGGGGAGCAGAGGAGGGTCGCCTTGGCCAGCGTTTTGGCCTTGGATCCGGAAATCCTCATCCTGGATGAACCCACCGCAGGCCTGGATCCCGAGGGCAGGGAAGGGGTTTGGGAGGCGATCCTGCGCTTTCAAGCCCACCACCGCAAAGGGGTGGTGTGGATCACCCATAACATGGTGGAGGTGGCCTTTTTAGCCCAGAGAGTGGCGGTCCTACACCAGGGACGGCTGGTGATGGAAGGTCCGCCGAGATATCTCTTCAGCCAAGGATCAAGGTTAAGGGAGTACGGACTTATCCCTCCTCCCCTCAACCTGCTGATGCAGGAGCTAAAAGATTTAGGAGCCCCGGTCCCGCTGGATGTGTTGAGGTTGGAAGAGGCGGAGGAGGCCATTCTGGCCTGGCTCAAGGGTGGGAAAAGATGTGGGAATTAGGCCAATATGTTCCAGGGGATAGCTTCCTCCACCGCCTGGACCCCCGGACCAAGCTTGTAAGCATGTTGCTGTATGGCCTGACCCTTTTGCTTGCCCCCACCTGGCAGATACTCTTCCTGGCTGGGCTTCCCCTTCTACCCCTGTTGGGGGCAGCGGGCCTGCCCTGGGGTCATGTATGGGCCCAGCTTAAGCCCCTCATACCCTTTTTGCTGGTAATATTTTTGTTCCAGGCTTTTTACACCCCTGGGGAAGTGGTGGCTGCGGTAGGGCCCTGGGCTATCAGCCGAGAGGGCCTGGACTACGGGCTTCTGGCCCTGGGCAGGGTGGTCTTCCTTCTCCTGGCAGCCACGCTGCTGACCGCCATAACCGACACTCTGGCCTTGGGCTATGCCCTGGAATGGTTTTTCTGGCCAGCGGAAAGGTGGGGTGTGCCCGCGGGGGAACTGGCCCTCATGTTGACCCTGGCCCTCAGGTTTATACCCACCTTGATGGAGGAAGGGGAGCGGATCCTCCGGGCCCAGATAGCCCGGGGGGCCAAACTGCGGGCCACCCCCCTGCACCTCCTTCCCTTCCTGATCCCCCTTTTCGTCAGCGCCTTCCGGCGGGCAGAAACCCTGGCCTTGGCCATGGAGGCCCGGGGTTACCGGGGTAGCCGGGGCAGAACCCGCATGAGGGAATACAGGTTCCAGTTCCTGGACTACCTGTTCCTCCTGGGGATATGGTCCTTGACCGCTTGGATCCTCTACCTGCGATTCAAGGGATGCTGATGGGATGCCTTATCTGAAGATGGTCCTCTCCTATGACGGTACCCGCTACGCGGGATGGCAGATTCAGCCCCAGGCCCATGGGCCCACAGTTCAGGGAGAGGTTAGAAAAGCCCTGGCCAGGCTCACAGGGGAGGATATTCTGCCGGTGGCAGCGGGCAGGACCGACGCAGGGGTGCATGCCCGGGGGCAGGTGATAAGCTTTTACACCCGCACCGCCATACCCCTGGATCGCTGGCCTCTGGCCCTGAACAGCTTGTTGCCTCCTGACATAGCCGCCTTGGAGGCAGAAGAGGTGGGGGCAGATTTCCACGCCTGCTACAGCGCTCGCTGGAAATGGTACCGCTACACTATTTACAATAACTGGGTGCCGGACGTCTTCCTCCGCCTCTATTCCTGGCATATCCGTTTCCCCCTGAACTTGGAGGCCATGGCTGAGGGAGCTCGACACTTTCTGGGAAGACACGATTTTCGATCCTTCTGCGCCTCCGGGCACAGCGTCCGCACCTATGTGAGGGAAGTGATAAAGGCAGAAGTAAAGCGAGAAGGCCACCTGATCTATTTCGATGTGGTGGCCAACGGGTTTTTGTATAATATGGTGCGGATCATGGTGGGAACCCTGGTGGAGATCGGAAGGGGCAAGATACACCCCAACAGAGTGCCCGATATAATCGCCGCCCGTTCCCGGATGGCGGCAGGGCCCACCGCTCCGCCCCACGGTCTTTGCTTGGAAAAGGTTTATTATGCCGAGATTCCTTGACTTGAAAGGCTTTATGGCCTAGAATAAAATCTGCTACGGAATTAGGGGGAGATGACATGAGAACCTTTGTGGCCAAACCTCAAGAAGTGGAGCGCAAGTGGTATGTGATTGACGCCCAAGGCAAGCCCTTGGGCAGAGTAGCGGCGGAAGCGGCCCGGCTTTTAAAGGGAAAACATAAGCCCATCTACACCCCCCATGTGGATTGTGGGGACTACGTCATAATCATAAATGCGGAGAAGGTCCATCTTACCGGAAAGAAAAAGGAGCAAAAGTTCTATATAAGGCATTCCGGATACCCGGGCGGATTAAAGGTCATGAGCTATGCCCAGCTTTTGGCCAGATTTCCCGAAAGGGCAGTGGAAAAAGCCGTCCGGGGCATGTTGCCCAAAAATCGGCTGGGCAGGAGGATGTTTAAAAAATTAAAAGTCTATCGGGGAAACAGCCATCCCCATCAGGCCCAACAGCCACAAGTTTGGGAAATCAGGTATTAGCAGAAAGGGGGATTGCGTTGCTTCAGGAATACTTTTATGGAACCGGCAGGAGGAAGACTTCTGTAGCGCGGGTGAGGTTGCTTCCCGGGGAGGGCCGGATCATAGTGAACGAAAGGCCCGTGGAGGAATATTTTCCTGTGGAGACCTTAAGGCGGGAAATATGTCAGCCCTTAGAAGTTACCGGCACCCAGGGCCGTTTTGACGTGATCGCCAGAGTGGAGGGAGGGGGCATCAGCGGGCAAGCGGGAGCCCTGCGCTTGGGGATTGCCCGGGCCCTGTTACAGCTGGACGAGGGATTGCGCCCTGTCCTCAGGAAGAGCGGCCTTTTAACCCGGGACCCCCGCATGAAGGAGAGGAAGAAATACGGCCTGAAAAAAGCCCGTCGGGCTCCCCAATACTCTAAAAGATAAAAATCTTTCAATTTTGGCCTGCTGGCAGCAGGCTTTTTTATTTAAAATATAGATACCATTACTGACTAGAGGGACGGATGATGATCTGGGATCTTTTGATTTTAGGCGCAGGCCCTGCAGGCCTTACCGCGGCCCTGTATGGAGCCCGGGGTGGGCTGAGCACCCTGGTTTTGGAACAGGTCAGCCCCGGGGGGCAGGCAGCCCTTACCGAAAGGGTGGAAAACTACCCCGGATTTCCCGAAGGCATAGGGGGGATAGAGCTCTCCCTGAGATTTCTGGAGCAGGCCCAAAAATTTGGAGCCCGGTTGGAGATAGCGTCTGTGGAAGGGGTGGAGCTGGAGGGTCCGGAAAAGAAGGTCTTCACCTCCCAGGGGGTGTACACGGGGAGGGCCCTCATCATAGCCACCGGAGCCCGGCCCCGCAAGCTGGGTGTGCCTGGCGAAGAGGAGTTCCGGGGAAGGGGAGTCTCTTATTGTGCCACCTGCGACGGGGCCTTCTTCAAAGGAAAAAAGGTGGCGGTGGTGGGGGGCGGAGACGCGGCGGTGGAAGAGGCCCTTTTCCTCACCCGTTTTGCCTCCCAGGTGGTGCTCATCCACAGGAGGGAAGCCCTGAGGGCTGCCAAGGTGATCCAGGAGAGGGCCCTAGCCCATCCCCAGCTGGAAATCTACTGGAATACGGTGGTAAAGGAGATAAGGGGAGACGAAAAGGTACGCAGCTTGTTGCTTCAGGATGTAAGGGAGGGAAGCCTCAGGGAAGAGCCTTTTGATGGGGTCTTCATCTTTGTGGGCACCGAGCCCAACACGGCTTTCCTGGGCGATAAATTAAAGCTGGACCCAGGGGGATATGTAGTCACCGATGCCCACTTGGCCACCTCTGTGCCCGGGGTTTTTGCCGCTGGCGACGTGAGATCTAAAGATTTCCGGCAGATAAGCACTGCAGTGGGCGACGGTGCCACCGCGGCCATGGCGGCAGAGAGGTACCTGGCTTCCATAAAGTAACTTGTCCCCGATCCCTTCCCTTTCTGTATAATGGGGAGAAGGGGGAGGGATCATGGGATTTAAATACGCCTTATCCCGCCTCTGGCGTTATTTGGGGGAACTCCAGGCCAGGTGGCAGACCCGCTCATGGGAGGAGAGGGAGAGCAAACATTTCCGCGTCCGCCATTTGCCCCAGGACAGGGAAGCCGCGTACCTGGCACTCAAAACCGCGGAGGCCGTCTATGAGCAGGCCGTCCAGCTTGTGGGTTATCGTCCTCAGGGTAAAAGGCTCATATTGATTTGCCCCGACAGGGAAAGCCTGGGACGCCAGCTGGGCTGGGAGGGCAAGCCGGCGGCCATGGGGGTATACTGGGCCGGGGTCATCCGGATCCTCTCCCCTCTGGATTGGGGCGGGGAAACCGGGGAGGCCGTGGAAGGGATTTTCTGCCGGGAGGGCCCTATGGCCCATGAATTCATCCACCTCCTGGTGGATGAGAAGGCAAAGGTCCCCTATCCCCGTTGGTTTACCGAAGGGCTTGCCCTATACGGGGAAAAGAAGATCCAAGGGTTTCAGCTCCCCTGCCCGGGGAAAAGGGAATGGTATAGTTTGACTCAGATGGACAAGCAGTTCGATCTCTTGGAGGAGGACTTGGCCTATTATCAGGCCTATGCCTTGATGGATTTCTTTATCCAAAAGAGGGGAGAGGAAAAACTGCGGCTTTTACTGGACAAGCTGGCGGAAGGTTACTCCTTCTCCAGGGCATTCCTGGCGGCCTGGGGTGAGGATCTGGATTCTTTTTTCCAAGAGTTCGCAGGGAATTATCTATAGATAGCCCCCCTTAGGGGTTTTTTCTTTATTTTTTGGATTTTTTGGGAAAAAATTAAGTTAAAGAAAAGATCCCAAGGGGGTAGCAGGGAATCTGTGAAAATAAAGAAGGGGATTCCTATAGCGGCCCTGGTATTCCTGTCCATATTTTTGTTCCTGGCCGCAGGAACAGGCAGGTTCTTGCCCAGAAACCCATATCCCCCATCTGGCAAGACAAATGCGGAGGGATCGGAAAGGGGGATACCCCCTTTCCCGCGGTGAAGGTGGCCCAGGAAGTGGGCCCGGCGGTGGTGGGCATCACCGCCCTCACCGGCGGCGATTTCTTTAAAGGCGGGGTTAGGGTCATACAGGGTACCGGGGTGATCATAGAGGGCAGCCAGGGCTACGTGATCACCAATTACCATGTGATAGCAGGGGCCCAGAGGATTTCCGTGAGCCTGGATCACGATCGCATATATGGGGCCACGGTGGTGGATAAAGACGAGAGGAGCGATTTGGCGGTGCTGAAAATCCCCGGGGGGGGGATCTACCCCAAGTCCGTCTGGGCGACTCGGAGGGGGTCCAGGTGGGGGAGACGGTGATAGCCATAGGCAATCCCTTGGGAAGGGCCTTTGCCCGCTCCGTCACCGTAGGCGTTATAAGCGCTGTAAACCGGGAGATCTCCCTTCCCGGGCCCAGGGGGTTGGACATAGTGCTTACAGCCCTTCAGACCGACGCCCCCATAAACCCTGGCAACAGCGGAGGCCCTCTGGTCAACACCCGGGGAGAGGTGATCAGTATAACCAGTGCCAAGATCACCGATGCCGGCATTGAGGGTATAGGCTTTGCCATCCCCAGCAACCAGGTTAAGGCCATTGTGGAGCAGTTGATCGCCAAGGGGAAGGTGACCTTATCCCTTTTTGGGGGTGTTCAACTTAAAGGATGTTCCCCCGGAGATGGCCCAGTGGTATAATGTCCCTGCAGGAGTCTACGTGGGAGGGGTGTTTCCCGAAGGTCCGGCAGCTAAGGGGGGTATAGCGCCCGGGGATTTCATCACAGCGGTGGAGGGCCAGAAAGTCTGGAGTTATGCCCAGATAATGCGTTTTTTAAACCGGAAGGGGCCAGGGCAACCGGTTAAGCTGGAGGTCATACGCCCTCCCCGTTTCGAACCCCTGAATTTTGAGATCACCCTGGCGGAGCTGCCGGACATCTGAGGGGGAAGAGGTGTCAGAAGAAGTTCTGGTTATAGGACACAAAAACCCGGATACGGATTCCATAGCCGCAGCCCTGGGCTACGCTGCCCTGAAAAATCTGAAGGAAGGGGGAGGTTACAAGGCAGCCCACTGCGGAGAGATCAATCGGGAGACAAGCTTTGTGCTTTCTTTTTTTAATACCGATCCACCCCCGGTGGTGGAACATGTGTTTCCCGAGGTAAGGGATGCTCTAGATAAAAAATTCGTAAGGCTGCCTTCCTCTGCCTGTTTAGCTGATGCAGCCAAGCTCTTCCGTGAAGAGGGGGTTAAGGCCATCCTCATCACCGATCCCCGAGATGTTCTCATGGGGATCCTCACTTTAGGGGACCTGGCCCGCTGGATTTTGGAGGCGGAGAGGGATCAAAGGGATATTTGGAACTAGCCTGTAATCCAGATGATGACCCCTGACCCTCTGTGTTTCCATCCCGAGGATCTGTTAAAAAAAGTCAAGGAAGCTATGGTGCGCACCCCTTTCCGCCATTATCCTGTGGTGGACCAGGAGGGTCGCCCTCTGGGCTTAATTTCCAGGACCCACCTTTTAGCTCCCAGGAGAAAGAGGCTGATCCTGGTGGATCACAACGAAAGCATCCAGGCGGTGGAAGGGGTGGAGGAGGCCCAGATTTTGGAGATAGTGGACCACCACCGCCTGGGGGATATGGAAACCCCAGACCCGGTGATGGTCAGGTTGGAACCGGTAGGCAGCACCTCCACAATTATAAGCAAAATGTACAGGGAGAGCGGCTTGATGCCCGAAAACCCCCTGGCGGGGATAATGGCTGCGGCCATATTGTCCGACACCCTGATGTTCCGTTCCCCCACCAGCACCCCCGAAGACCAAAGGGAAGCCTCGAGGCTGGCGGCTGAGGCAGGGGTGAATCTGGAATGGCTGGGAAGAGAAATGTTCAGGGCTGGTTCCCTGTGGACCTACAAGGATCCCAGGGAGATAATAAGTCAGGATTTTAAAGAATTCAAATTTTTTGATTTTTGGGTGGGCATAGGCCAAGTACAGGTTTTGGAGTCGGAAGCATTGCCTGTGAAAAGGGAAGAGCTGTTTAAGGAATTGGTGGAAATTCAGAAAGAAAAGGGTTATGATCTGATTATCCTTATGATAACCGATATTCTAGAAGAAGGCTCAGAAATCCCATACTATGGGCCGGGAGCTCCCCTTCTGGAAAAGGCCCTGGGGCTATCCCAGGGTAACTGGAGGGCCTTCCTGCCCGGGGTGGTTTCCCCGGAAAAAACAGATGATCCCGCCTCTGAGGAGGGCTTTGCAGTTTATTCCCAGATAAAGTTCTTGGGGGGATGGGTCTTGGGGATAGCTAAAAGGCTGGAAACCGCGCCTTTAGGGGCTTTTCATTATCGGTTGCTGCTGATCCTGGGCCTGGGATGGCTTTTTGAAGCTATGGATGTAGGCCTTATAGGTTTTGTCCTGCCGGCAGTGGCCAAGGACTGGCAGCTGGATCCGGTGGCCATGGGCACCTTGGGGAGCGTGGGCCTCCTGGGATTGGGGTTAGGGGCTATCCTGGGAGGGATGATGGGGGATGTCTGGGGTCGGCGGAAGGTCTTGATATCCACCCTGCTCTTCTATAGTTTTTTCACCCTCCTGGCGGGTTTGAGCCCCAATTACACCTGGCTCCTGATCTTCCGTTTTCTGGTGGGATTGGGATTGGGGGCAGAAATCCCGGTGGTCTTCACCCTGATGAGCGAGTTTTCCCCTGCTGCCCACCGGGGCTGGTTGACAGTCCTCCTGGAGAGCTTCTGGGCCTTCGGTTGGATAGCCGCAGCCCTGATAGGTTATCTGGTGGTACCCCGGTGGGGATGGCGGGTGGCCTTTTTCCTGGGGGCTACTCCTGCCCTTTATACTACCGTTCTGAGGAGGGCCCTGCCTGAATCCCCCCGTTACCTGGAGAGGAGGGGCAGGATAAAGGAGGCCCTGGAGATCGTCTCCCTGGTTACCGGAAAACCCGTGGTTATAGAAAGGTCGGAGGCGGAAGGCAGCCCTCCTAAGGTTACCTTGAAAGATCTGTGGTCCCCGGCATACCTGCGCCGGACCCTCACCCTGTGGGTTTTATGGTTTGGAATAAATTTCTCTTACTACGGCCTCAATTACTGGTTACCCAGCCTGATGGTGGGCAAGGGTTTTACCATTGTAAAGGGCTTTGAGTATGTATTGATAATGACTCTGGGTCAAGTTCCGGGATATTTCAGCGCCGCCTTTCTGGTGGACCGGATAGGGAGAAAGCCTGTGCTGGCCAGCTACCTGCTGATGAGCGGTATCGCCGCCTACTTCTTTTCCCAGAGCATCAGCGTGGCCCAGCTCATCTGGTGGGGCCTGGTGGTCTATTTCTTCAACCTGGGGGCCTGGGGAGTGCTCTATGCGTACACCCCGGAGGTATATCCCACCGGGATGAGGGCCGCAGGTTCTGGCTGGGCCTCCTTTGTGGGTAGGTTGGGGGCCATAGCCGCGCCTTTAGCGGTGGGCAAGATGATAAGCTGGTGGGGACAGGAAGCGGCTTACCCCTACATCTTCTACCTCTTCGCCGCCACCTTTGTCATAACTGCCCTGGCCATGCTTTTATGGGGAGAGGAGACTCGGGGCAGAACCCTTGAGGAAATATCTCCTGCTGATTGACATCCTTCCCCTTTTGTGCTAAATTGATAGACAAAACCGCATAAAGGCAAATCCCATGAAGGGGAAAAGTAGGCGTTGTACCCCTGTACAGCGAGCCGGTGAGGGTGGAAGACCGGTCAGCGGGACAGCGTCGAAGTTCTCCCCGGAGGAGCAGGCTGAAAAGCCCTTAAGGGCTGTGTAGGCTGAGCCGGAACTCCCACCGTTAAAAGGGAGGAGGTATCGGAAGGAGATCCTTCCCGTACCCTGGCAATGAGGGGGCTGCTAGGGCAGCCAATTAGGGTGGTACCGCGGGCAAACTCCCCGTCCCTAGGGACGGGGAGTTTTCAATTTATAGAACTGCATGAGGGGGAAGAGGAAATGATGGTGATCATGAAATCGGGAGCCAGCCGGGAGGAGGTGCAGCGCTTATGCCGAATGCTGGAGGATATGGGTTTTAAAACCTTATACCATTTATGGATTAGGAGAAGACGGTGGTGGGCGCCGTGGGGGATAAAAAGGATTTCCCTTCTGAAACTGTAATAAATCTGCCCGGGGTGGAAAAGGTAATGCCCTTGAACAAACCTTATAAGCTGGCCAGCCGGGAGTTGAAGGATACCCCCACCATCGTGAGGATAGGAGGGGTCCCCATCGGAGGCCAGGGCTTGGCGGTGATAGCCGGCCCCTGCGCGGTGGAGAGCGAAGAGCAGCTTCTGGCCACCGCCCGGGCAGTCAAGGCGGCGGGCGCCCATCTCCTCCGGGGCGGGGCCTATAAACCCCGCACTTCCCCCTATTCCTTCCAGGGGCTAGGGGAAGAGGGTTTAAAGCTTTTAAGCCTGGCCCGGAAGGAAGTGGGGCTGCCTGTAATAACTGAGGTGGTGGATACTCGGGACGTGGAACTGGTAGCCCAGCACGTGGACGCCCTGCAGATAGGCTCCCGGAACATGCAGAATTTTGCCCTGCTTAAAGAGGCAGGGGCTTCGGGCAAACCCATAGTTTTGAAAAGGGGTCTTTCTGCCACCATAGAGGAATGGCTTTTGGCCGCGGAGTATATCTTGACCACAGGTAATTCCCAGGTGGTGCTGTGCGAAAGGGGTATCCGTACTTTCGAACCCTCCGCCCGTTTTACCCTGGATCTGACGGCGGTGGCCGTGGTGAAGGAAAACACCCACCTCCCCATAATAGTGGATCCCAGCCACACCACCGGCAATTGGCGGTGGGTGTTGCCCATGGCCAAGGCAGTTGTGGCGGCTGGCGCCGACGGGCTCATGATAGAGGTGCATCCTGACCCGGCCAGGGCTTTGAGCGACGGGGCCCAATCCCTTCACCCGGAGACTTTCGATCGCCTCATGGGAGAAGTGGCCCCGGTGGCCCTGGCGGTGGGAAGGAGCTTGGTGCTGAGGGATAAAATTATGCCCTCACCCTGCTTCCAGGCAGAGAGCCTGGCCCTGTAGGAAAACCCTTGGGAGCCCCAGGGCTTCCTTATTTATTTTTTTCTTCGTTAAAAACTAATTAATGACAGAAGGGTAAGGGAGGCGGGGTGGCGAATAGAATTCAAAATATTTTGAAAGGGATTGATGAGGGTGAAAAAACAGGTGCTGGTTCGGGTGAAGAGCACCCAGGTGAACCCGGAAGGCGAGATAGAGGCCATGGAGCTGGTAACGCCGGGGACCTTTTTTATCAAGGGCAAAAATTTTTACCTTACTGTATAACGAAACCGAGCTTACGGGTATGGAGGGAACCACCACCTCCTTGAAGATCAAACCCAACCGGGTAACCTTGAACCGCATGGGTACCACAGCCCACCGGGCCACCTTTGAAGAGGGCATCTGGAGTTCCGGCCTTTACGTCACCCCTTATGGGGCTATAGAAATGTCGGTCTGGTCCACCAAGGTGGAGGCGGACTTGACAGAGGAGGGGGGAAGTATTAATCTAAAGTATGAGTTGCAGCTGGACAGGGAAAAAATAAGCAATAATAGCTTGGAAATAACCGTGGAGACCTAAGAAAAAAGGGGTAGGGAAGGGTGAACATAATAGGGGAAGCCAAAAAAGCCCTCGCCGAAGCCCTGCAGCAGGCGGTGGAGTCGGCCCGAAAAGAGGGGGCTTTGGCCTTTTCTTTTTTGCCAGAATTTACTATAGAGGTACCTAAAGAAAAGGCCCATGGCGATCTGGCCACCAACCTGGCCTTGCTCCTGTCCCGGGAGGTGAAGATGCCCCCCCGACAGGTGGGGGAAATTTTATTGAAATATTTGCCACCCCTGCCCGGTGTGGCCGAAGCGCGAGTGGCCGGGCCGGGCTTTATTAATTTCGTTTTCTCCAAAGATTACTACCTCCAGGTATTGCCAGCAGTGATTAAACTGGACAGCCGCTACGGTTGCGCATCCCTGGGACAGGGCAAGAAGGTGCAGGTGGAGTTCGTCAGCGCCAACCCGACCGGGCTCCTCCATATGGGCAATGCCAGGGGCGCGGCCCTGGGGGATACCATAGCCAATCTCCTGAGCGCGGTGGGCTACGACGTCACCCGGGAGTTTTATATAAACGACGCCGGCAACCAGATAGAGATGTTTGGCCTTTCGTTGGAAGCCAGGTATTTTCAATTATTGGGACAACCCGTGCCTTTGCCAGAAGAGGGGTATCATGGCCAGGATCTGGTGGACACGGTTCGGCGCTTTATAGAGATCTACGGGGACAGATATTTGGCCTCTCCCCCCGAGGAGAGGAGGAGGGCTTTGACCCAGTTTGCCCTGGAGGAGAAGATCAGCGCTATCCGGCGGGTTCTGGAAGATTTTGGGGTATTCTACGACGTGTGGTTTAGCGAACAGTCCCTCCACGACTCAGGGGAGGTGGCCAGGGTCCTGGCTCTCCTAAAGGAAAAGGGATATGCCTATGAACAGGAAGGGGCCCTATGGTTCAAGGCCACCCTTTTTGGAGCGGAAAAGGATGAGGTGCTGGTAAGGCAAAACGGCCAGCCCACCTACTTTGCTTCTGATATCGCCTATCATGTGAATAAATTTCAGAGGGGTTTTGATTGGGTCATAGATATCTGGGGTGCTGATCACCACGGCCATGTGGCCCGGTTAAAGGGGGCTTTGCAAGCCCTGGGATACGACCCCCAGCGCTTGACCGTTATTTTGATGCAGCTGGTACGGCTCTACCGGGGCGGTCAAGTGGTACGCATGTCCAAGAGGACGGGCCAATACGTGACTTTAGAAGAGCTCCTGGAAGAGGTGGGTGAGGACGCGGCTCGTTATTTTTTTGTGATGATAAAAAGCGACAGCCACCTGGAGTTCGATCTGGATCTGGCCCGCTCCCAGACCGCCGACAACCCGGTGTTTTACGTGCAATATGCCCATGCCCGTATCTGCAGTATTTTGAGATTGGCCCAGGAGAGGGGTTACTCCCTACCCCCGGCAGAGGAGGTTAAACTGGAGGTTCTGGATCACCCCGCTGAGATGGAACTGGTTAAAGCCATCGCCTCTTTCCCCGAGGTGGTGGCCGGGGCAGCCCTTTCCCTGGAACCTCACCGCCTCTGCCGCTTTGCCCAGGAATTGGCCAGGCTTTTTCACAGTTTTTATAATAACTGTCGGGTATTGGCAGAAGAGGAAGATATTCGTCAGGCCAGGCTGCTGCTGGTTCAGGCTACCCGCATAACCCTCCGCAATCTCCTCACCCTTTTGGGGGTCAGCGCCCCGGAAAGGATGTAAAACTTCTTTTAGGTGGAGGAAGTCATGTCTACCAAGTTTATCTTCGTCACCGGTGGTGTGGTCTCTTCTCTAGGTAAAGGTATAACCGCGGCTTCTTTGGGCAGGCTTTTGAAAAGCAGGGGGCTCAAGGTGGCGGTTCAGAAGCTCGACCCCTATATAAACATCGATCCCGGCACCATGAGCCCTTACCAGCATGGAGAGGTATTCGTGACCAACGATGGGGCCGAGACCGATCTGGACCTGGGGCATTACGAGCGCTTCATAGATATAAATCTTACCCGAGCCAGCAATGTGACGGCTGGCCAGATATACTGGTCGGTGCTCCAAAAGGAGAGGCGGGGAGAATATCAGGGGGGCACTGTCCAGGTCATCCCCCACATAACCAACGAGATAAAGGATCAGCTCTACAGGGTGGCCAATATAGGCCATCCCGACGTGGTGATTACGGAAATAGGGGGCACGGTGGGGGATATAGAATCCCTGCCCTTTTTAGAAGCCATCCGCCAGATGAGGAGCGATGTGGGAAGAGATAGGGTTCTCTACGTCCACGTGACCCTGGTGCCCTATCTTAAAACGGCTGGAGAGGCCAAGACCAAGCCCACCCAGCACAGCGTCAAGGAACTGCGCAGCATAGGTATCCAGCCGGATATCATCATCTGCCGCACCGAGTTCCCTTTTCCCAAGGAGTTGGAAAATAAAATAGCCCTCTTCTGCGATGTAGCTCCTGAGGCGGTGATCCAGGCCTGGGACGTGGAGAACATCTACGAAATGCCCTTGATCTTGGAGGATCAGGGTTTGGACCGGATCGTAGTGGAGCGGTTGGGGTTGCACTGCGGCCCCGCTGATATGGAAGAATGGAAGGCCATGGTGGCCAGGATGAAGAACCTCCGGGATCAAATAGAAATCGGGCTGGTGGGTAAGTACGTGACCCTTCCCGATGCTTACTTGAGCGTGGTGGAGGCCCTGCGCCATGCCGGCCTTTACAATGACGTCCAGGTAGGCATCCGCTGGATAGATGCGGTGGAGCTGGAAAAGGATCTCTTCCCTTTGGAGGGGGTGGCGGGGATCCTGGTTCCTGGAGGGGTTGG
>Ga0209836_100122_pt1 | contig 13662 bp, 15 predicted proteins | sample ElbSprsedimmetaG_FD_184147 | JGI IMG/M metagenome (GOLD analysis project Ga0209836, IMG submission 184147) | Hot spring sediment bacterial and archeal communities from California, USA to study Microbial Dark Matter (Phase II) - Elbow Spring... ... | reverse complement strand
CTTGGCCAGAGCTTTTAGCGAACGCGAGATTTCAGAAATCTCCATTGTGCGATTTTCCTTGAAGCCTGGCACCTGCATCAGCTGCAGGTAATCGATAATGATCAGCCCCAGGTCATGTTCCCGCGCTAGTCGCCGGGCCCGTGAACGCACATCGGTTGGCGACAGCGCCGGCGTGTCGTCAATAAAGATTTTGGCATTGGAGAGCATCGACACTGCCGAGGTCAAACGCGACCAGTCCGAATCCTCCAGTTTCCCGGTACGCACCTTCTTCTGATCGATGCGGCCCAGCGAACTCATCATCCGCAGCGCCAGCTGTTCGCCTGGCATCTCCATTGAAAACACCGCCACCGCTTTATTCGTGGCCAACGCCGCGTTTTCACCAATGTTCATAGCAAAGGTAGTCTTACCCATAGACGGGCGCCCCGCCACAATAATCAAATCCCCTTTCTGGAGACCAGAGGTCTGGTGGTCGAAGTCAGTGAAGCCAGTAGGGATCCCGGTCAGTGGTTCGTCGCGTTCATAGAGTTCAGTAATACGATCGACCGCCAACCCCATCAGGTCACGGATTGACTGGAAGCCCTTACGCGTTTTCTGGCCAGCTTCGGCAATCGCAAATACTAATTGTTCGGCCCTCTCCAACAACTCCTGACTACTGCGTCCCTCAGTGCGATAAGCACTTTGAGCAATATCGGTGCCAACCTCGATTAGCTTTCGAAGGATTGCGTTCTCCCGAACAATCTCGGCATAAGCTCTGATATTGACAGCGGTGGGAATGGAATTGACCAACGCTGCCAGGTAGGCAGTGCCTCCAATATTCTCTAGCTCGCCATGTTGATCCAGCCATTCGGCTAGTGTAACGACGTCATAGGGCTTGTTACGTTCGGTAAGCGTAGCAATCCCACGAAACAGGATCTGGTGGTCACGACGATAGAAGTCGCTCTCGGTAATAATATCGGCTACCCTTTCCCACGCCATATTGTCGAGCATCAGGCCACCGAGAACGGCCTGCTCCGCTTCATCCGAATGCGGCGGTACCCGTACGTCTTCGAAAGCTGTACGAGTTAGTGAGCGTGTAGCACCATCACGGTCAGCCGGTTCGACAGGCGTCATGCTCTCAGGCTGCGAAGACTCGTCATACTCTGATGGCATGGTGGAAAGATGCGAATCAGACATAATGGACTCAGAACATGCCAAGTGACGATCAAGCTCTCACTCGACGGATGAGGAAGTAAAATTGAGATTTTACACCCCTGTAAAAGCAAAAAAGGCATACTTGTCAGTATGCCTTTTGAATCTGAACCGAGATTAGAGGAGAAGATTATTCTTCGCCGACCACAATCACGGTCAGAGTCACATCTACATCGCTATGCAGGTGCAGGATAACTTTGAACTCACCGGTCGTGCGGAAAGCCCCTTCTAGCAAGCGCACTTCACGCTTCTCGACTTTAACACCAGTCTGCGCAGAAATCGCTTTGGCGATATCAGCGGTACCAACGGAACCGAACAACTTGCCTTCGGCACCGGCCTTGCTGGTGATAGTGACTGACTGACCTTCCAGCTTAGCGGCACGCTCTTGAGCCGCAGCTAGCTGCTCGGCAGCTAGACGCTCTAGTTCAGCACGACGGGCTTCGAATTCGGCAATATTCTCTTTAGTAGCCGGCTTAGCTTTGCCGTAGGGAATCAGATAGTTACGGGCGTAACCAGGACGAACCTTAACCACATCGCCAAGCCCACCCAGGTTCTCTACCTTGCTCAACAAAATGACTTGCATGGTGAAAAACTCTTGAATCAGCCTTTATAAAATGACGACTAAATTAGTGACGATCGGTGTATGGCAACAAAGCCAAGTAACGTGCACGCTTGATGGCAGTGGAAAGCTGACGCTGGTAACGGGCCTTGGTACCGGTAATACGGCTCGGTATGATCTTGCCTGTTTCGGTGATGTACTGCTTTAGAGTGTCGATATCTTTGTAATCGATCTGCTCGACACCTTCAGCGGTGAACTTGCAAAAACGCTTGCGGCGGAAGAAACTAGACATCTTTACCCTCCTCGCTTATTCGCGGTTATCGTCAGTGTTATCACTGTCGCCGGATTTATTTTCGTCAGATTTACTATCGCCGGAATCGACACCCTCATTATGCTCAACACGCTCGCTGTCACGCGGACGCGACTTTTGCTCATTTTCCTTTTGACGGGCCATTGGAGATGGCTCAGTCTCGGCGCGTTTGGTTCGCACAATCAGACTGCGCAACACGGCATCATTGAAACGGAAGGCTTCTTCCAGCTCCGCAATCGCCGCCTGACCGGCTTCGACGTTCATCAAAACGTAGTGAGCCTTGAGAACATTCTGGATAGGATAGGCAAGTTGACGACGGCCCCAATCTTCCAGGCGGTGAATAACACCGTTATTGGCTTCGATCATGGCGCGATAGCGCTCGATCATCGCAGGAACTTGCTCGCTCTGGTCCGGATGGACCATGAATACGATTTCAAAATGACGCATGAATAACTCCTTCGGATTAAGCAGTCTACCGCATGCACCGGTTAGACAGGAGATTGACGAAAATTTAGCATTCTACCTGTGCGAAGGAGTTTTTGCAACGAAAACCGCTGCTGGGAATGGCGTGAGTGCTTAATCTCACTGCTGCCCCATAAACAGCTGAAAATAAAGAGGCCTGGTTTCAATCGGTTTGTATAATTAACAGCTAAACCAACAGGAGAAAGTAGGCCATGGCTCTTTTTTAGCACCATGTTCGCTCAAATACTCAAACTGTTGCCGACAATGGCCTACGCCCAATTGACCGGCCGCGTGAGCCTGCGGGATCTGCTCAGCAATCTCGCAAGCTCTCTCACCTTGACGTGGGACTGATCAGCCACGCCAGTCTGGCGCGAATCAATGACAAGCAACCTTGAATGCTGTACGAGTCGCTGTTTTTCAAACTGCTCAGCAGGTCCGAAGCATGGGTTTAAGCAACCGAATAAACTCAGATTTTTTCGTCACCCGGCTCAACAAACACAACACCCGATACCGGGTATTTGAACGTTGATCTGTCAACGCAGTATAGAACTGACCTGTGACCAGACGATCGCGTTAACCTGCAGCAAAGGAAAAACCACCGCAATCCCGTTACGACGGGTGAGCTACCGTGACCCCAAAACCGGTACAAAATGCCGTTACGACACAGATCGGAATTGCAATGTGCGTCTCTTGTTGGCCTGTGTGAAGTTTGTCAGTCGATCGGCCAGAAGCCTGCCGCAAATTCTCCGCTTGGCTTGCTTCAGCTCAATCTGTTCGCGCGCAGATCACTGCTCAAACTGATCGACGCAAGTCCACCAACACATCAACCACCAAGTCCTCAGCAGGCTAGGGTGTTTGCATGAAAGCTTGCGAGACAGCAGTGACTCTCCCTGTGGATTCATTCGCTATTTCTTGCATAATGAGCTATTGTCTTATTAGTTCAGCTTGTCCAAAATAATCAGAAAGTGTCCTGCTCGGACCGGCTACTGATTTCCCGTCGGTGACAGGAAGTCTTGTGTTCCACCACAACTAACTGACCGGGTGTTATTCTGAAGATTTATGAACAGCCGCTGAACGAACGTGTACGCACCTGCCTTCGGCTGGAGTACCTGTTTGCGCGCATTGATTACTTCTGCCGCAGCGAAAACGCCGAAGACTCCCTGTGTGCGATCTTGCTCCTGCTGGAAATTGGCGAGGTACTGGGTAGAATCGACCTAAAACGCGAGCTGATAAAGGAGCTGGAGCGCCAAAGCGGTAACCTCCAGCGCCTGATGAATACCCCTAATATCGATGAAGCAAAACTAGCGACGCTTCTGAATAAACAAAAGGAATTGATCGACAGCCTGCATAGCATAAAAGGCCAGCCCGGCTCGCATCTTAAGACGCATGAGCTTCTGGTGGCAGTCAAACAACGCTCCGTCATTCCCGGCGGTCTTTGTGACTTCGATATTCCATCACTGCACTTCTGGCTCAAACAACCGTCTTCCGTACGCCATGAATACCTGGCTCATTGGATAGAACCGTTTGATACCATCCGCGCGGCCAATGAATTGATTCTCAACCTCATCCGCAATAGCGTTACGCCTCTGCGCGTCACGGCTGAGAATGGTTTTCTGCAACAGTCCATAGACCCTGGTGCACCCTTCCAGTTATTGCGCGTCGCAGTGAACGACGACAGTGACTACTATCCAGAAATCAGTGCCGGCAAACACCGGTTCAGTATCCGGTTCATGCAAATGGATACACTGACCGGTCACCCAGTACAAAAGACCGAAGACATTTCTTTTCAACTTTACACTTGCCGACTGTGACCTCTATCTATAGTGACTACGGTGAATACCCATACCAGCCCCTCTAAACCCACAACTGCCCAGTCTGCCTTCACACTAAAAGGAGGCATGCAGACTGTCCTTGTCATGTCTTTGATCGAGCCGCATGTGCTCAAGCTGACCAAGGCCCTGAAAAGTCATTTCGAGCAACATGTGATGAACTTTGACAATACCCCGCTACTGCTGGACTTATCCTTGATCGAGAACAGTCAGAAGTGGATTGATTTTCCGGCTGTCACCGCACTACTCTCCAATTATGGCTTGCAAGTGATCGGAGTACGCGGTGGCAACGACCAGCAAAAGGCGCAGGCTCGTGCAGCCCGCTTGGCCATCTTTGATGGCCAAATTAAGGATCTTGCGGCCATGGTTACCCCAACAACCGAACCCGCGCCGCAGGCAATGTCGGAGCTTACGCCACAACCCTCACCTGAACCACAAGTTAGGGTCGAATATGTCAAAGTACTCAACCCGCCGATGGTCATCCGCCATCCTGTAAGGTCCGGCACCGAACCTTATGCTCATGCCAGCGACTTGATCGTGGAAGGGCCCGTCAGTCCTGGAGCACGTGTCATGGCGGATGGTTCAATCTACATTCATGGTCCCCTACGCGGCTCGGCCTGTGCCGGTGCTCGTGGCCTAACGGGAGCACGGATCTTCTGCGAAGTGTTCGAACCAGAGATCGTCGCTATCAATGGCGTTTACCTACCGGCCGAACGGCTGTCTGAGACCCCGGCCTGGGGCAAGCGTGCGGTAGTGGAAATGAATGAAGACGGTAAACTAAGCATACGCGCCATGGCCTAGACCAGACTGCCAAGCATGCTTTTTAAAATAACTAACTAATATCAGGAGCTTAAACATGACGAAAGTACTCGTCGTGACATCCGGCAAGGGTGGCGTAGGCAAGACTACCACCAGCGCAGCCATCTCCACTGGCTTGGCTGAGGCCGGCAAGAAAGTGGCCGTCATCGACTTTGACATTGGCCTACGAAACCTAGACCTCATCATGGGTGTCGAGCGTCGTGTGGTCTACGACTTTATCAATGTCATCCAGGGCGACGCCACCCTCAAACAAGCCCTGATCAAGCACAAAGAAGTCGACAACCTCTACATCCTTCCCGCCTCCCAGACACGCGACAAGGACGCGCTGACCACCGAGGGTGTGAAACAGGTCATCGACGAACTCAAAGAAGATGGATTTGACTACGTGATTTGCGACTCACCTGCTGGCATTGAGAAAGGCGCCCATTTGGCGATGTACTATGCCGATGAAGCGATCGTAGTCACCAACCCGGAGGTTTCCTCCGTGCGTGATGCGGATCGCATGCTGGGTCTGCTGGCCAGCAAGCCGCGGCGCGCCGAAATCGGTGACACTCCCGTTGTTCAACACCTCCTGATTAACCGTTACGCACCCAACCGTGTCTCCACCGGCGAAATGTTGTCTATCGAGGATATACTGGAAATTTTGGCTGTGCCGCTCTTAGGGGTGATTCCGGAGTCCACTGCGGTACTGCAAGCATCAAACGCTGGTCGCCCCGTTATCCTGGAGAAACAGTCCGATGCCGGCCAAGCTTATGCAGATGCGGTCGCAAGGCTGCTGGGCGAGCAAAAGCCCATGCGCTTTGTAGAAGAAGAAAAGAAAGGGCTGTTTGCCCGTCTGTTCGGGAAGTGATGGCTATGGGTTTGCTTAACGTCTTTCATCATCAACGCAAACCCTCTTCTAGTGCCAAGATCGCCAAGGAGCGGCTGCAAATTGTGATCGCGCACGAGCGCCAGCATGGCCGAGGACTAGACTACCTACCCCTTCTGAAAAAAGACCTGCTCGAAGTGGTCCAACGTTATGTTAAAGTTAGCGATGACGCGATAACTATGCGCATCGAAAAATCAGAAGGCATGGAAATACTCGAGTTAAACATCACACTTCCCGAGCGCAGCGAGTCTAAGTCCTCCGAATGATGGCACATGATCATGGCCGCGCTACACAATGGGGCGCGGCGTTTTAATATCCGACCTCAGCCATGCCGAGACATTATGCTGTATTATCGTCAGCGCTAATCGTGGCATCAGATATTTTTATCTGTCATCAAAATGGATCTCTTGAAGGTAGCGCTGGCGCAAAGGCGGCTAGAGGCGATCAGCCAATACCTTGGCTGCTGGCTAAAAAGCGCATCAATCTACGTAATGAGCGTAGTGGCCACCCATCTGCTTCAAGGCCATCGGATATAATGTTTCAAAGTCTTCCGGCAACGAATCCCGTACTACCGGTAACGCCAGCAATGCGTTGGCCCAGTTACTGATCTTCGGTAGGTTGTCCAGCTCCACGAGTGGGTGGTACTGTTCCAGAAAACGCAGGCGCTGGAAGAGCGGTGCATAGGCAGTATCGACCAAACTCAGTTTCTCACCGGCAAAATATGGCCCTTGTTCATCCAGTATCTTCTCCACGTGCGACAGCAACTTGGCCAGTTCCGCTTTAGCCGCTTCCAAGCCTGCTTCATCCTTACTTGAGAGCCCTTTGAACAGCGTCCCCAGCAAACTGGAGCCCATTTCGATCCAGGCACGATGACGGGCGCGGGCAAGAGGATCATCAGGCATCAACCGATCTGGCGTGATCTCGTCAATGAACTCGTTAATAACCGCAGACTCAAATAAAACTTCGCCGTCAACCTTAAGCAGCGGCACCTTGCCTAACGGAGAAATCTCCTGGAACCAGTCCGGCGGTTCGGCCAAATTGATAAACGTGATCTTGAACGACACCTGTTTGTACAACAAAGTGATGACCGAACGTTGCACGAAGGGGCACAGCTTAAAGCTGATCAGTTCCAGATTCATCAAGTAGACTCCTTGTTCAATCGATACGCAATCCACAATACGATTAATAGAATACCACGCTCCATATGACATCACAGCGACAACCACAGACTGACGGCCAGCGTCTAGATACCTGGCTCTGGGCTGCTCGCTTCTTCAAGACTCGCAAGCTTGCCGCCGAAGCTATTGATGGCGGCAAGGTCGAGATTGAGGGCCAACGTGCGAAACGTTCACGCAAACTGCGTGGCGGCGAACGCCTGAAAATCCGCAAGGATCAGGAGGTGTTCGAGATCATCGTACGAGGACTCAACGCGCAGCGCCGTCCGGCCAGCGAGGCCCGGAAATTGTATGAGGAGACCACCGAGAGCCTAGCCCGGCGCGAGGAGCAGGCTGCCCTACGCAAGGCAACTTTGGCCTCACGTCCACCCCCTACTCGACCCAGTGGCCATGACCGGAAGCTATTGCGCCGCCTGCGTGGCAAACCCTGAACCGCCACGAGGTGTCCGCGTTTTTTGTGGGAACTGGCAGACGCACGGCGTTGACGCGATACATGATATAAACTCACCTTCTTGCCAAATACCCAAGCTGTTCCTTACTCATGTCAAAGATCAAGCGCCTGCACGCCAAGTGGATCATCCCCATTGAACCAGCCGATGTGGTCCTCGAGCGTCACTGCCTGGTTATCGAAGGAGATCGAATCAAGGACCTGCTACCGGCAACCGAAGGTGAAAAGCGCTACCCCGACGCCGTGGTCAGCCATTTTCCCGATCATGTGTTAATGCCTGGCTTGGTCAATGCCCATACTCATGCGGCGATGTCATTAATGCGTGGCCTGGCCGACGACCTGCCACTGATGACATGGCTCAATGACCATATATGGCCCGCCGAGGCAGCTAACTTGTCGTCGGCTTTCGTACGCGATGGCACCCGCTTAGCCGTGGCCGAGATGTTGCGCGGCGGCATCACCACGTTTGCCGACCAGTACTTTTTCCCCGAAGCAGCCTTGGAGGTAGCCATCGAGGCTGGCATGCGCATTGTTACGGGGTTGGCCGTGATCGACTTCCCCACCGCTTGGGCCAAGGATCCAGACGAGGCCCTTGAAAAGGGCCTGGCATTGCACGCGCTATGGCACCATCACCCGCGCGTACATTTTGCACTAGCGCCCCATGCACCCTATTCAGTCTCCGATGCTCCCTTAGAACGCATCCGGGTCCTGTCTGACCAGCTCAATATTCCAGTGCATATGCATATCCATGAAACGGCGCAGGAAATCGAACAGTCGATGGCGGCTAAGGGTGAACGCCCAATGGCACGGCTGAAACGGCTTGGACTGGTCAACGAACGGCTGGTGGCCGTGCACATGACCCAACTCATCGATGAGGAGATCCAATTGCTGGCAGAGGTCGGTGCTTCGGTAATCCACTGCCCCGAATCCAACCTCAAACTGGCCTCCGGCTTCTGCCCGGTCCAGAAGCTGCTGGATGCTGGTATCCATGTCGGACTGGGCACAGACGGCGCGGCCAGCAACAATGATCTGGACATGTTCGGTGAGATGCGCACTGCCGCCCTGATTGCCAAACCTGTTGCAGGCTCAGCCGAAGCCGTCAGTGGTCACGACGCCCTGCGCATGGCGACCATTAACGGTGCCCGTGCCTTTGGCATCGATAGTGAGTGCGGTTCGCTGGTGATCGGCAAGCAAGCCGACGTGATCGCGGTAGACATGTCTCAACTGGAAACCCGGCCGCTGTTCGACCCGATTTCACATCTGGTCTATGCCGCCTCCCGCAATCAGGTCACCGACGTTTGGGTGGCCGGCAAACAATTGCTGAACAACCGAACGCTGACCACTATCGATACCGATGAGGTCTTGCATAATGCTGATCGTTGGCAGGCCATCTTGAGGACGAGTGCATGAGCGGTAGTGCTGATTTCGAGGAACTGGCCAAGTTCGACCAACTGGCCGAGAAATGGTGGGATCCGGAAGGCGAATTCAAGGCCCTGCATGATATCAACCCCTATCGGCTTGCCTATATCCAAGAACATGTCGACCTGAACGGCCAACGGGTGCTGGATGTCGGCTGTGGCGGTGGCATCCTCACGGTTGCGTTGGCTGAATCCGGTGCGCGCTGCACCGGCATCGACCTGGCTCCTGACACCATCAAGGCAGCTCAGCTGCACGCTACCACCATAGGCCTTGAGATCGACTACCGCGTGGAGGACGTGTTGAACCTGGCCGAGCGTGTCGAATCCGGTCAGGAAAACGCCTTCGACGTGGTTACCTGCCTGGAGATGCTCGAGCATGTTCCGGAACCAGCAAGCATCGTGGAAGCGCTTGGCAAGTTAGTGCGCCCCGGCGGCTGGGTGTTTCTCTCCACCATCAATCGCAATCTCAAGTCCTGGTTATATGCCATTGTCGGCGCAGAGTATGTCCTAAACCTTATCCCCAAGGGTACACACCGGCACGATCGCTTCATTCGCCCAAGCGAATTAGCCAGCTGGTGTCGTGCCGCCGGACTAACGCTCCAATCCATGCGGGGGCTATCTTACAACCCCCTCACGCGCGCCTACCGATTAAGCAGCGACCTCGACGTCAACTATCTTGTAGCCTGCCGCCGTGAAGACTGATCTTTCTAGCCCCATTGCAGCCATTTTATTTGATCTCGACGGCACCTTGGTCGACACTGCCCCAGACATGGCGCTGGCCCTCAACCGTCTGCGGCAGGAATACCATCGTCCGCCATTACCTTTTGAGCTGATTCGGCCGCAAGTTTCCAATGGTGCCGCGGCAATGATCCGCCTTGGGTTCGGACTCGAAGCAGGCCAGACCGGCTACGCGGAGCTGCGCGAGCGTTTTCTACAGCTTTATCTCTCTGAACTGTATCGCAACTCACGGTTGTTCCCAGGTTTAGCGCCGGTGCTGGATCAACTGGCGCAGCGCGGTATACGCTGGGGCATTGTTACCAACAAACCCGCTTTTCTGACTGACCCGCTGATCCGCCTCATGGGCCTGCCCAGTGCCGTGACAGTCAGCGGCGACTCACTCACTCTGCGCAAGCCAGATCCGGCGCAGCTGCTGTATGCGGCAGGCTATTTGCGGTTACCGCCCGAACATTGCCTCTATATCGGCGACCATGAACGCGACATTATCGCCAGCCGCGCCGCAGGCATGCCATCACTTGCGGTCACCTGGGGTTATCTGGATGGCGAGCGTCCACCACAAACCTGGGGTGCCAATGCGGTTATTGACCATCCCCAACAAATTCTGGAATGGTTACCATAAATTGATCGATCCATATCTTTGGCCTGCCGGGACTTCCCGTGTGCCACGCGCTGCGCGATTGCCTTGGACGGCTTACATCCCTACTAATAAGAATGACATGAAGGCCGTCTGGCTCTCTTGTTGCTCGAGCGTCATGTGAGCACCCTAAAGAAGAATCCCAAGGCAGCTTTCAACGACATCTACTACGCCTTAAGACGACTGACTGGCCACTGCTGTTTCAGCAGGTAATTAAGACCCGATGAGAATAAATAGTGACGCTGACTTCTGTGAAAATCTCGCGGCCCCGATCGGCAGTGCCTTTCGTTATGCAACCTACAAGCTTCCCGAAAGCCAGCGTCGCGCCATGCACGCGATCCAGGCGATGCATGTGGAGCTGGACAACGTGCTACACACCATTGCCGAGCCTCATGTGGCTAAAGCGCGCTTGGACTGGTGGCAGGGAGAGCTGGATCGCATCGAGGCGGGCAGCGCCGCACATCCGATTTCCAAGGCATTGATCAAGGCACGCCAAGCGCATGAGCTACCGCTGGAGTACCTTCGTCTACGCCTCGAAGGCGCTCAAATGGACATCCAATATACCGGTTACCGGACCGAACAAGATCTGGCACAGTATCTGTCACAGACCGGCGGCTCAATTTGGCAGCTATTTGGACGAGTGCTGGGTCTAGGACGGGAAGCCGACGAGCCCCTGCACCGGCTAGGTACGCTCAGTCGACGGCTACGACTGCTACAATATTTTGGCCGAGACCTCGCCTCGGGACGTATCTACCTGCCTTCAACGTACCTAGAGGCGCATGGCGTCAAGCCTGCCGACTTAATGTTGCCCTCACCGCCGGACACGGTACACAGCCTGTTCGAGGAAGAAGCCGCTCGACTAGCCAGAGAACTCAACGAACTGCGCGAGGCGTTGCCGATTGGCGAGAACCACGCACAAAGGCGGCTCCTGTTACCAGCACGCGTGATCCTGGCAACCGACCTGGCACTGTTAAGCCAAATTCGCCAGGATGGCACCCGTGTGCTGGAGCGACGCCACGAACTGCCTCCCATCAAACTACTGTGGATTAGCTTTATCCAACAATGGCGATAAACATGAGCGATCAAGCGCCTCGGCAGAACCTACAAACTCCACCGACGCATTCCTAGGCCGCGTGATCCTGGTCAGTGGGGCCTCCGGAGCTATCGGCGGCATTATTGCCGTATGAATCGCGAAGCACGTCACCGTCCTCCGCGTCACCTACGACAGCATCCTTTGTCTACTCGTGGCCGCATGGGCAGACGAATATGGTGTCGTCGTTATAGGTACGAACAGCCTGATAAGACTTGCGGCAGAAGCCCAACTTTCAAAAGCCGGGAACCGGTCAGATTACCCACCGCTCTGAAATAACATACCGTGACTATCCGAATCGAGGAACAGCCCATGAGCATCACGAACTCACTTGCCAAAGCCACCTTTGCCGCCGGCTGCTTCTGGGGCGTAGAAGCACGCTTCCGGCGAATTCCTGGCGTGGTGGAGACCCAGGTCGGGTATACCGGCGGCCATACTGACAATCCAACCTATCGCGAGGTTTGCTCGGGTACCACCGGCCATGCTGAGGCGGTGGAAGTGATTTTTGACCCTACCATAGTAAGCTATGAGCAACTGGTTATAGCTTTTTTTGCCATGCACAACCCGACTACCCGCAACCGACAGGGTCCGGACATCGGTAGCCAATACCGCTCAGCGATCTTTGTCCACGATGACGCGCAGGAGGCAGTGGCGCGACGGATCATCGCGGAACTTGACAAGTCGGGGCGGCTGCCCGCGCCCATCGTAACTGAAGTGCAACCAGCCCAGACCTTTTGGCGAGCTGAAGAATACCATCAGCGCTATTACGAGAAGCATGGGCGCGGCGGCGCTTAATTCAGCCTGCTGCACTGATAAGGCGGTCAAAAACTAGCCATCACGATGCAGCATAACCACATCGGGGCCAATGATCTCCAGTCGCAGGCCATACTGCTCAGCAATCCAGGCAAAAGTCTGCTCACTGAAGTAGCTGATATGGGTGGGATCTAGGCTATAGTGCCATTGGCGAAAGGCAGTCAGATCGCGCACCCGCTTGGTCATCACCACCAATACGCCGCCAGTGTGCAGCCGGCTGACCAGAAAGGCAATCTCCTGGCCTGGCTGTCGCAAATGCTCGAACACCTCAGTGCTGACGATAAAGTCAAACTGTTGCTCAAGTAGGCGTCTATCAGGTCGATAGTAGGGGTCGAACTGAGCACAGTGAATCCCGTGCTCGGCCAGCATGACGGCCACCGCTGAGGTCGGCCCACAGCCGAAGTCCAGGCCTTTCGCCCCCTCACGGCCGCTCAACCAAGCAAGCAGCGGCGTGACGGCGCGACTCAAAAAACGCCGGTACCCCGGATCAGCGGGATCATTCTGGTGATAATCGTAGTGCGCCTTTTCTTCCGCAGGCGATAGATGCCAGGCAGCTGGCACATACACCAACTGGCACTGCGAGCAACGGTGATACTCGCGCGGCGTTAGCTTATGACGGTGCTCGCGATGCCAAAGCACTCCCGCGCCCTTACACAAGGGGCAACGCGACTCAGCCACGCAGTCCAACACCATGTTTGAACAGCCAGAGCGCGTAACTGTAGAGGGCTGCGATGCCGACAATCAAAATAATGAAGCAGATCCAAATACTAACATCGGAGACACCCAACATGGCATAGCGGAAACTATTGACGATATATAGCACCGGATTGAACAGGGACACTGTCTGCCAGAACTCCGATAGCATGTGGATCGAGTAGAACACGCCGCCTAGATAAGTCAACGGCGTCAGCACAAAGGTCGGCACGATCGTGATATGGTCAAAATGTCGTGCAAAGACACCATTGACCAGTCCTGCCAGCGAGAACATCGCCGCGGTCAGTATGACGACAATGAACAGCATCATGATGCTATGCACCTGCAGGTCAGCAAAGAACAGCGCCACGATCGTCACTGCGGTCCCCACCGCGATGCCTCGCGCCACCCCTCCGGCGACATAGCCGAAGATAATGAGCCAGTGCGGCATCGGCGAAACCAGCAGTTCCTCGATATTCTTGCCAAACTTGGCACTGAAGAACGACGACACCACATTGGCATAGCTCTGGGTGATCACCGACATCAGGATCAGGCCGGGCACTAGATAGTTGATATAGTCGATGCCATCGATCTGCCCAATACGCGGGCCGATTAGGT
>Ga0209836_100120_pt1 | contig 13850 bp, 15 predicted proteins | sample ElbSprsedimmetaG_FD_184147 | JGI IMG/M metagenome (GOLD analysis project Ga0209836, IMG submission 184147) | Hot spring sediment bacterial and archeal communities from California, USA to study Microbial Dark Matter (Phase II) - Elbow Spring... ... | reverse complement strand
CGATCTAGCCGCGATATCCCCCTCGACCGACAACTCAGCTTTGGAAATCATTTTCGAGAACCACAAGGGCGAACAAGGTCGTGTGGTGATCGATAACGAGACCATGATCCGCGCCGAGAACGAGAAGCACAATGCTCACTACTTGTTGATCAACCCAGATAAACCGTCCCTCTGGTTGATCGACATGGGGCGTCAGCAGCGGGTGGACGGCCACACGATTCTGTTCACTGGCAAGGCCGCGCCACATTCGATTCTACGGATCGGGCCTGGGCCCGAAGTCGTCGGTCGGCCGACGATTGAATATGAGATCCGCGATCTGAATGATAATTATTGCTCAAAAATATACATCATGCCCCTGGATGGCGACGAGGATGAACGGTTGCTGATTATGCAACAGTTTCTAAGCCAACTAGCGATTAATCCAGCGGGTATGTTGCCGATCTTGGGCCCTTTGGCAGCAGGCCTGATCAGCCCCTGCGTGCGTGCCGAACTGGATGCCATGCCCCAGCTGGCGAAGGTAGGCATTCCCGTTATGCGCATCAATAACAAGGGAAAGCGGACCTTCATCGTCACTGATATCCGTGAAAGACCGCCGTTAAAGACCTGCCTGACCACCTTGCCCGAGCATTATGAGTCACTGACAGCGGGACAGGCCGCCATGCAGACCCTCAAGCGGACGATTTTCGGTACTGATTCCCGCAAAACGAATCGTATCTCGTTGGACGACTGCCCCTGAAAAGGAAACCGCTATCGAGGGCGGCCAGTAGGGAGGATCTCAATGAGCTTGATGGAACCGATCTTGCTGCAGTTTCTCAGTTTCGCCCGCGTCGCGATCGCGCAGCGCGGACAGCGGCAACTTCCTCGGCCCGCAGCTCGCTGGCGAGTCGGTCCAGTACGCCATTGACGAACTTGTGACCATCTGTAGCACCGTAGATCTTAGCTAATTCAATGGATTCGTTCATTACTACCGGTAGTGGTACGTCCATGCAGTACTTGAGCTCGTAAGTACCCAAACGCAAAATAGCATGCTCAACCGGATCCAGTTCATCCACCGGACGGTTGGTATGGGCCCCAAACAGCGCATCAAGCTCTGCATAGGACGCGCTCACACCTCGCACCAGGCGCCGGAAATAATCCAGATCCAGCTTGAGCATGATCGGATCTTCCATGAACTGCGCTTCCAGCTCGTCAACCGGCGTGTAGTTGAGAAGTTGCTGGTAGAGTGCCTGTACCGCCTTCTCACGGGCACGGCGGCGCTGCTTAGGAGAGGGATGCTTTCCAGCTCGACCCTTGGCCGACATCGCCGCGTCACCGCTCCCCGAAAAGGAACGTTGCTCGGTCATTCACGCACTTCCAGTTTGCGCAGCAAGTTGACCATCTCAATGGCGGTGGTTGCCGCTTCAGCCCCCTTGTTGCCAGCCTTGGTGCCAGCGCGCTCGATAGCCTGCTCGATAGTATCGGTGGTGAGCACACCGAAGATCACCGGCAGTTCAAAATCCATGCTGACGCTGGCGATGCCCTTAGCGGTCTCACTGGCCACGTAGTCAAAATGCGCCGTAGAGCCACGAATCACCGCACCTAGGCAGATAATCGCATCAAAGTTTTCGGTGGCCGCCACGCGCTGTGCTACCAACGGCAATTCAAAGGCGCCAGGCACACGCACCAGCGTAATCGCCTCTTCGCTCACACCATGACGCTTGAGCGCATCAATCGCTCCCTTGACCAAGGCATCGACGATAAACGCGTTCCAGCGCGTAGCCAAAATCGCATACTGCGCCGGCATGCCGGTCATTTCACCTTCAACTACCCGAATTCCTGCCATCGTTCTTACCTGGAAACTATTCAATCTTGAATATAGTCCACCACTTCCAGGCCAAAACCTGCAAGGGCGTGGAAACGCTTGGGTGCGCTCATCACACGCATGCGTCGGACCCCCAGGTCCTTGAGGATCTGAGCCCCCACGCCGTAGGTGCGCAGGTCTTCCGGAGACTTGCTCTCTTGACGCGGCAAGTTCATCTGCCAGGCGCGAATTTCCCGGATCAGGGCGCGATCATCCATTTTCGGACGCAACACCACGGCCACACCAGTCTCCATGCTATTTAGACGGCTTAATACATCCGAAAGCGGCCAGCCACAGTGCTCACCGCGCATGTCAAACAAGTCGCACAAGGGCTGATGCACGTGCACCCGCACCGGTGTCGGCTCATCAGCGACCGGCTGCCCCTTGACCACGGCAAAATGCACCTCGTTGGTCGCTAGGTTGCGGTAGGCTACCAGCCGGAAGCGGCCATGACTGGTCTCTATGTCAGATTCAGCCACCCGCTCAATGTTGCGCTCGTTCTCCATGCGGTAGCGGATCAGCGCTTCAATCGAGCTAATCTTCAGGCCGTGCTTGGCCGCAAATTTTTCCAGATCGGGACGACGCGCCATGGTGCCATCCTCATTGAGGATCTCAACGATCACCGAGGCAGGCTCCCTAGCACCCGCAAGGCGCGCCAGATCGACACCGGCTTCGGTATGACCAGCGCGGGTCAGTACCCCACCTGGCTGCGCCATCAACGGAAAGACATGTCCAGGTTGCACCAGGTCATCGGGGCCTGTTTCGGGTGCTACAGCAACCTGCACCGTACGGGCGCGATCGGCAGCCGAAATACCGGTGGTCACCCCCTCCGCCGCCTCAATGGAAACCGTAAAAGCCGTGGAGAACTCTTTCTGATTATTGGAAACCATTAGAGGCAATTTGAGGTGCTGACAGCGTTCAGGGGTCAGCGTCAAACAGATCAGGCCACGACCGTAGCGAGCCATAAAGTTGATATCCTCGGGTCGAACTTTCTCGGCGAGCATCAACAGGTCGCCCTCGTTCTCCCGATCTTCATCATCAACAATGATGACCATACGCCCAGCGCGCAGGTCTTCTAGAATCTCTTCTATGCTATGCAAGCTCATTGGACAGCCGTCCCGAAAGGGATCGGTAATGCTATCACGGCAGGAGAAAACTCTGAATTATTCCAAAGTGTCCTTAAATTAGAGCAAATCCTAACAGCTGTCGTCATAACCGAAACCCGGGAACACTCACTAATATCCGCCGCTGCCAAAACCGTTGTCGACCAGAAACGCAGCGCTAATGCCTTTGGCAGAAGGCTCAGCCGCCTTCTCGCCCAACATCAACCGCTCTAGGTAACGGGCAATCAGATCCACCTCCAGATTGACCCGCCGGCCTACTTGGTACTCGGACATGATAGTCCGTTCTAATGTGTGCGGGATAATGGTGAGGCGAAAGCGCGCACCATCAACCTCGTTGACAGTCAGACTGGTGCCATCAACCGCGATCGAACCCTTCACGGCAATATACTTGGCAAGTTCAGCTGGCGCCTCGATCCAGAAGGTGATTGCGCGAGCGTCCTCCTCACGAGACACCACTCGCCCAACTCCATCGACATGCCCGCTGACAAGATGGCCACCCAGCCGGGTGGTGGGCGTCAGCGCCTTTTCAAGATTGACCGCTGAGCCAGTATGCAAATCACCTAAGGTCGTCTTGGACAGACTCTCGCGGGAGACATCCGCGGCAAATCGATTGGCATCCATTTCCACCACGGTCAGGCAGACCCCGTTGACGGCAATGCTGTCACCTAGAGCTACGTCGCTCATATCCAGCTCGCCGACCTGGACGCTCAGGCGCATGTCGCCGCCCTTAGGCGTGATGGATTCGATCTTACCGATGGATTCGATAATGCCGGTAAACATGGTTTCTTTCCTCGAGAGTCGGCGGGAGATCAAACAGCGATCAGGGAGTCCGCTCGGGTACCAGGGTAATGCGCAGATCCTGACCAACCATGCGGGTTTCGACAAAACGCCAGGCCCAACGATCCGTCATGCGGGTGATCGTCGGCAACACCAGCAGCGGCCGAGCCTCATGGCCAAGCATGATAGGAGCTTGGTATAGCACCAGTTCGTCCACCAAGCCGGCCGCAACAAAGGCACCGGCGAGCTTGGGGCCGGCCTCGACCAGCACCTCATTAATTTGCCTGTCAGCTAGATCCTTGAGAATAAAAGACAAATCCAAGCCGACGCCTGCCTTCCAAGGAGCCTCAAGCAAGGTCGCCTTTTCGGCCAGCAGCGCAGCGGCAGCTGTATCCATTGCCTGCCCTCGATGGTAAATCCAAACCGGACCGGGCTCCTCGAATATCGTTGCGTGAGGTGGTAGGCGTAACTTAGAGTCCAGAACGACCCGAACTGGTTGGCGCACTGGACCGTCGATGCCCAGATCCTCAGCACTCAATCGCACATTCAAACGTGCACCGTCAACTAGTACGCTGTCGATACCGGTAATCACTGCCGAGGCAGCTGCACGCAGCCGATGCACATCAGTTCGGGCTGCTTCGCCGGTGATCCATTTGCTCTGGCCGTTCTTGAGGGCGGTACGTCCATCAATGGAGCAGGCCAGCTTAACAGTCACAAACGGTCGACCACGCTCATGCCGAGACAGGAAACCGCGATTCAACCGCCTTGCCTCGGACTCCATTAACCCCGTCTGCACCTCGACACCAGCCGCTGCAAGCAGTGCATGACCTTGGCCTGCCACCGCTGGGTGAGGATCCTCCATAGCAGTAACCACTCTCTGCACTCCCGCAGCCACCAACTGCGGCGCGCACGGGGGCGTGCGACCATGGTGGCAACAGGGCTCCAGCGTGATATAAGCGGTGGCACCACGGGCTTGATCCGCAGCCTGCGCCAGCGCCAGTATTTCGGCATGAGGCTCACCAGCGCGATGATGCCAGCCCTCTCCCACGATCTGGCCATCCTTGACGATCACACAACCGACACGCGGATTAGGATCTGTGGTATACGAGCCACGCCGTGCGAGTTCTAGGGCTCTCGCCATGAATCGAGCATCATCCTGCTGCCAAGCAGCCGCCATCAGGATACATCTCCCTTGAGTAACGGAATCTGCTTGTCCCGGAGTGCCGGCGAGGGCTCGCGTTCCAGCCGCTCGATTACCTCGCGGAATGCGTTGATATTGTCAAAGCTCAGGTAAACCGAGGCAAAGCGAATATAAGCGACCTCGTCGAGTTCTCGCAGTGCATTCATCACCAACTCGCCGAGACGCTGTGCCTCGATTTCTTTCTCGCCACTTTGAATCAGCGTCTTGATAATGCGAGCAATCGCAGCTTCGACCCTTGCGGTCTCTACTGGCCGCTTCTCCAATGCCCGCATCATGCCGCCACGGAGTTTTTCTTCAGAAAAGGTTTCACGCAGACCATCGCGCTTAATGACGCGTGGCAACGACAATGCTGCGGTCTCATAGGTCGTAAACCGCTCGAAGCACGCTAGACACTGCCGACGACGGCGTACTTGATTCGTCGCTGCCACATAACGCGAGTCGATAACCCGCGTATCGGAATGACCGCAGAACGGGCAGTGCATAAGGCCGAATTAATTGCTGTAGACTGGCAGGCGAGCGCAGACTGCCTGAACCTTGGCCTTGACCGCCTCGATAACGGCTTCGTTATTCAGGTCGTCAATAATGTCACACATCCAGCCAGCCAGCTCACGGCACTCGACTTCCTTGAAACCACGGGTAGTGATGGCGGCGGTGCCAATGCGGATGCCGGAAGTGACGAACGGCGACTGCGGGTCGTTGGGCACGGCGTTCTTGTTGACGGTGATGTTCGCGCGACCCAAAGCGGCGTCGACCTCTTTGCCGGTTAGACCCTTGGCGATCAGGCTAACCAAGAATAGGTGATTGTCAGTACCACCGGAGACGACATCATAACCACGTGCCACGAACACCTCGGCCATGGCCTGGGCATTCTTGACCACCTGTTGCTGGTAGGTTTTGAATTCCGGCTCCATGGCCTCCTTAAAGGCCACCGCTTTGGCGGCGATCACGTGCATCAGTGGGCCACCCTGGGTACCCGGGAAGACCAGCGAGTTAAGTTTCTTCTCGATCTCCGGGTTGGCCTTGGCCAGGATGATACCGCCACGTGGGCCGCGTAGGGTCTTATGGGTGGTGGAAGTGGTCACGTCGGCAATCTGTACTGGGTTTGGGTAGAGACCTGCGGCGACCAGGCCAGCTACATGCGCCATGTCGACCAGCAGGTAGGCACCCACCTCGTCGGCAATATCGCGGAAGCGCTGCCAGTCCAGCACGCGAGAGTAGGCTGAGAAACCGGCAATAATCATCTTTGGCTTGTGTTCACGAGCCAGACGGGCGACCTCGTCATAGTCGATATACCCCTGCTCGTTAATGCCATACTGCACCGCGTTGTAAATCTTGCCAGAGAAATTGACCTTAGCACCGTGGGTCAGGTGGCCGCCATGCGCAAGACTCATTCCCAGTACGGTGTCGCCTGGCTGCAATAGTGCCATAAAGACGGCCGCATTGGCTTGGGAGCCCGAATGTGGTTGCACGTTGGCATAGTCGGCACCGAACAGGGCCTTCGCGCGATCGATCGCCAGTTGCTCGACAATATCCACATATTCGCAACCACCATAGTAGCGCTTACCCGGGTAGCCTTCGGCGTATTTATTGGTCAGCACCGAACCCTGGGCTTCCATCACACGGGGGCTGGCGTAATTTTCCGAAGCAATCAGTTCGATATGGTCTTCCTGACGACGTGCTTCGTTCTGTATCGCGTCAAACAGTTCATCATCATAGCCTGCAATGGTCATGTTCTTGGAAAACATCGCCTACCCTCTGGAAAGATGGAATCTGGAACCGCAATACCGGAATCACCAGCACCGCAAAACAAAAGACTGGGCTCACCGCCAGACAGATAAGGAGCTAAAGCTTATCACAACCCCGGATGGTCTGTGACCGGCCAATCACAACCTTGGGTATGGCACTTTTTCACCCATAGTATGAGGACTGTTCATAAAAATGCGGCTAGCATGAAAGGCGGCATCTTGCACAAAAGATTCAGGACTAACGTCGCCGGACAGGAATCATCAGCCGCAGAACTTCTCTGCGACGTAGTCACATCAACTAAAACTTTTTGAGCTACCATAAGGCCACGGCAACTAGGGATCACCGACATGATTACCAACAAAGACCGCGAACAACTAATTAACTTTCTGAACAGGTACGTTGACACCAACATCCTAACCACTCGTGAAGTAAACGACTTTCTCGATTACTGCGAACTGATGGAAATAAACAAGCATGACATCATCGCAGATATCGGTGAGGTCGGTGAGGCTTTGTATTTCCTACTGGAAGGCAAAGCGAGCCTGATGGTCGGTCCAAAGGAAAAAGAAGTAGAAGTAGGTGAAATCAAGGCAGGTGAGATGCTGGGGGAAATGAGCTTTTTTGACCGCGAGCCCCGGCTGGTACGCCTGCGAGCAAAGCAGAACTCCCGCCTGCTGAAACTACCGCGCAAGATGTATTACCGCCTGCGCCTTGAACGCCCGGTGATCGCCGTACTGCTGCTAGAATACGCGATCATAAGCTTGGACCACCTTTACCGTCGCACCAGCACCAACGTAGCGGAACTTAACCGCTACATTCACAACATCGGCAAGTGAATCACTTACCGGTAGACTGATCCACTCAATCGCTGCGCAAGCGCAAAACATTACGAATCAACAGGATCAAACTTGATGATGATATGTCTATTGAGGGCTGCACGAAGCCCACGATCGCCAATGAAATGGCGATCCTATTGTACCGCATGAATCAGCGCAGGTTCTGGCGGACAATAGGCATAGTCAGGCGCGAATAGTCCAAACCAAACCCGATTTGCGACGGGCGATCATCCATCAGAACCATATTTGCCAAGGTCTGTGCTAGAGAGGTCCCGGTACCCATCGCAATTGACACCTGGGCCTGAGCCAGCACCGGGGCATCATTTACCTTATCACCGATTACCACGACCGCGCCTTAAAACTGCAATTTACGTGTTACGTCGAGCTTGCCATCGGACAGCCGTGACAAACCAATCCATTGGTTTACAACCAAAACAATGAATCAAATTGAATATCATGATTTTTTATGCAGTTTCAGCGCCTCCAGAGGGATGGTGACTGCATCTTTAGTACGTCGCTGCACTGGACCTGCGCCCCAGGCATGCCCGTAGATGACTTCATAGGTCAGAGGCAAGCCTTGATCGGTGCGAAAAGCCTCATAGGCCTCTTCAAATCTTTTAAACCGTGAGCGTGCTAGCAATCCCTTTCGGCGATTAATTAAGGCGTTGCCAGCACCCACTCCCTTAATGTCGTGCAGCAGATCCCGCAAGTTGGCATACATTAGCGTCAAGCGCTCAACATCCATCACCGGATCGACAAACCCTGTCCTCACCAAGGCATCACCCAAGTCATGCATATCCACGAATGGATGGACATGCGGCGCCGGGTCGACCTCCCGCCAAGCCTGTCGCAACTCAATTAGGCTATCCGGCCCTAATGTACTGAACATAAATACCCCGCCACGCGCCAATGCGTGCTGCACGCCTGAAAAAACATGATCAGGAGAGATACTCCACTGCAGAGCGAGGTTCGAAACCACCACATCGAAGCTCCCCGCAACAAACGGCAAGGCATGCATATCTGCGCATAGATGCAGCGTCGATGACCGAGAAAACCAACGCGACAGGAAGCCAGCCTGCTGCTGAAACAGCATGGCTTCCGCTAGATCCATGCCCACGAGAGTCGCATTGCGATACCGCCGCTTCATCAGCGCGAGCATCTGTCCCGTTCCGCAACCGAGATCCAGAATGCGTTTCGGTTCGAGCTTCAGATAGTCAAATCGCTCATCAAGGCGCCGCCCCACCTCTTTTTGCATAACAGCATGCTGATCGTAACTGGACGCGGCGGCATTAAACTGCTTCCGCACCCGCTTTATATCCAGCCCAGAATTAAACTCCACCATTGTTTCGCAACTCACAGATCAAATCCGCTAATCGCTCCGGTACGGATAACGGCAATAAGTGCCCTTCTCCGGGCAGGATTATCCGACTCAACATGCTGCCTGCGATTTCCGGCCGCTCCGCGATCTCGGGCGGCACCAGCGGATCACGATCGCCAAGCACCAGAGCAACCGGAAACTCCGCCTGGGCAATCACTTCCCGAACATCCAGTCGCTGCAACCAATCTAATCCTTGTGCCAAAGCCACCGACTCAATTCGATTGCCCCGCCTCCATGCCCGTAACTGTGAGGCATATAAATCCGGAGATGGTTCGCCGCTCACTAACAGCGCATCAAATCGCCTCAACATACGGGTCATCCGATTGGGCAGTTGCGCTTTCATCGCCAACAGCTCGCTCGTAGCCACACCAGGCCAATTGTCCCGGGCAATAAAGCAGGGGTTCACAGCCACCAGCAGCATGGCACCCGGGCGGCCAATCCCCCTGCGTACCGCCTCCAGCGCCAACATGCCACCTAGCGACCACCCCACCCATACCGCACCCTGCACCTCCGGGCAGGCAAACGGCTTCAACCAATCGGACTCGGACCCGCCCGAACCATCCTCATCACCATGCCCGGGCAGCGCCGGTGCAAAGACGGGCACCTCGCGAGGAAGTAGATCTCTCACCGCGTCCCATATCGACGGACCAAAGGACCAGCCATGCACCAGCATCACAGCTCGAGCGTTACTGTCAACGACCTCTAGCCCGAATGTCGCTCGATCGTTAAGATGCGCGTCTGACACCCTATCTCCAAGATTTCAACCACATGTCTGACATCACTCCTACTCTGCTCACTCAGATCGGCTTGGCTATGACATTGAGCTACCTGTTCGGCTCCATTGCGACTGCGGTGATTGTCGCCAAACTCATGGACATACCAGATCCACGCCACTTTGGCTCAGGTAATCCTGGCGCCACTAATGTACTCAGACTGGGCGGCAAAAAAGCGGCCGTCTTTACACTGGCAGGCGACATGCTCAAGGGGGTATTGCCGGTGGCATGCTGCATCGCTCTGAACCTACCGATTATTGTGGTGGCGGCCGCGGCTTTGGCTGCCTTTATCGGCCATCTCTACCCCGTGTTTTTTGGCTTCAAGGGAGGTAAGGGAGTCGCTACCGCGGCGGGTGTGCTGCTAGCGATGGCTCCGCTAACCGGGTTGATCGTCATTACCGTCTGGCTTGTCAATGCCATTATCACCCGCTACTCGTCTCTCTCCGCGCTATTGGCTGCCATCAGCGCCCCAATCGTCGCCTGGCTCACCGGGCAGCCTGTCGAAATCCTGATCACCATTACACTGATCAGCGCCCTGTTGATTTGGCGGCACCAAGCCAATATCCAGCGTCTTCTCGCCGGCCAAGAACCCAAAATCGGGCAGAAAGCCAACTAATCCTTCGGCCTACTCAATACGAGACGTTCGTCAATCGATCGCCACCGGACGCAGCTCCGTCAACGACCAGCGCGCCCGACACTTAAAGGCAGATGACGCGTCATACTGGCCGGCAGCCAGGCGCAAGGCACCTGCCTGCGCAATCATGGCCGCGTTATCGGTACAAAACTCCATGCGCGGGAAAAACACCTCACCTCCACACTCAGCGAGCAATTCAACCAACGCCGCCCGCAATGCATCATTTGCCGCGACGCCGCCCGCAACCACCAGCGTTTTATAGCTAGTTTGCTCGAGCGCACGTCGAACTTTAATAACTAACGTTTCCACCACAGCACGCTCGAAGCTGGCCGCCACATCTTCCTTTGCCACCCCCTTTGACAACGCGACGGCCACCGCGGTTTTAAGCCCACTGAAGCTGAAATCCAACCCCGGGCGATCGGTCATTGGCCTGGCAAACCGGATCGCATCCGGGTTACCCTTGCGTGCGAGTTTCGACAACGCCGCGCCCCCGGGGTAACCAAGCCCCATCAACTTGGCCGATTTATCGAATGCTTCGCCGACCGCATCATCAATACTTTCGCCAATGAGCTGATATTCGCCCAGCCCCCGCACTTCTACAAGCTGCGTGTGCCCACCCGAGACCAGCAAAGCAAGAAATGGAAACCGAGGTGCAGGTGTCTCCAGCAGCGGCGCCAACAAATGCCCTTCCATGTGATGAACAGCAAGAGCTGGCACAGCAAGGGCCAAAGCCAATCCCTTCGCAAATCCTGCCCCCACCATCAAGGCCCCAAGCAAGCCAGGGCCTGCGGTATACGCTACCGCATCGATCTCATGCCGATCGAGTCCGGACTGCGCCAGGGCCGCAGATACCAAACCAGGCAGAATCCGCACATGATCCCGTGACGCTAACTCGGGCACGACGCCACCATAAGGCGCATGGGTCTGCGTCTGAGAATGCAACTGATGGGCAAGCAACCCCTTCTCGGTACAAAACACCGCTACTGCCGTCTCGTCACAGGACGACTCGATCCCCAGTACACGCACCCCAGATTTCTCCTCATTAAAAAGCAAACTGGATGTCATTCATTGCAAATGCTATTGCATCGTCCACCGGCCCTCGTATAATACCGGCCTCTTACCGTGATACCTAATAGGTATCCATCAAAAAACGCTGGCACTTTTGCACCAGCCACTTCCTTAAGTAAATTGGACAAAATAGGGAGTTTCATGCCTTCAGTACGCGTCAAAGAAAACGAGCCTTTTGAAGTTGCCATACGTCGTTTCAAGCGCTCTTGTGAAAAAGCCGGGATTATCACCGAACTCCGTGCACGTGAGTTCTACGAGAAGCCGACTGCCGAGCGCAAGCGCAAGGCAGCCGCTGCCATCAAGCGCAATCAGAAGCGTTTGGCTAAAGAGCAGGCACGCCGCACTCGCCTTTACTGATTAACTGGCCAGCTCATTGCTAAGCCCAGGCGGCTAGCTGCCCCTAATCCAGGTATGCCCAGATGAGCGAGTTAAAAGCGCGCTTGACCGCAGATATGAAAGCAGCGATGAAGTCTGGCGACAAAGAACGCTTGGCTGTTATTCGCATGCTTTTAGCGGCAATCAAGCAAAAAGAAGTGGACGAACGTGTTGAACTGCGCGATGCGGATATAATCGCCGTGCTGAACAAGCAGGCTAAGCAGCGCAAAGAATCGATCGATCAGTTCCGCAATGCCGGCCGGAACGATCTGGCCGACAGCGAATCCTTTGAGCTGTCGATCATTGAGTCTTACCTGCCCCAGCCTCTGAGCGAAGCTGAACTGGATCAACTAATCCAGACGGCGATAACCGAAATCGGCGCCACCAGCATGGCTCAAATGGGTCAGGTCATGAATCTGGTTAGGGAGCGGGCAGCTGGGAGGGCCGACATGGCCCTGGTCAGCGCAAAGGTCAAAGCCGCACTCAACGGCTGAACTAACTGCTGAACTAACTAGAGCGACTTAATCCAGACAAATGACCTTTGGCATCCCGCCATTCGAGCTAGCAAACGAAGTCATCCGGACTCCTTGCGAGATTATAGAGGGCGTGGATGCCGACGATTAGGTCATTCCGTCCCAGCGGCCTCTTAAAGAATTCAGCGCGTTCTTCCTTGGTGTGAGTACCTCCACAGCTCCATGAAGGGGAGGTTTTTTCTGACAAAGCCATATCCGGTGTTCAAGGAACTGCCATTCCTAATCTGTCAGATCCATCGCCTGATTGCTGTGCCTGCAGCGAACGAACAGTTCGTTCACTTGGCCGGGGAAAAGCCGTAATCCTTGCGGGTAGCGATGTTGCCATAGACTGCACGCGAAGCGCATTGCGCCAAAGTACCGGGGAAAAGTGACCCGTGCTTATCGACATAACGCAGCTAACTCTTACCACCAACTGATCAAAATCGTTGGTAAACACGGTCAGATCACTTGCGTCAAGTGCGTTGCAACCCATCTGAATAAACGCATTGCACATCGCCGCTGCCCAAGAGTTAATTCCAAGGTTCAAAAGCGTGCTTAAAGCCAATACCATCGTCAAATGGATTTAGCGGCGGTGACATGGCGAGCGGTTCTAGCCCGTTTGTGACCGCAATAGTTGAAGGGCGCAACGAAGCCTTCGTAAGAATCTTCGATTATCTGGGAATTTGAACATGACTAAGCCTGCCCTGAAGAACGATCGCTTCCTCCGCGCGCTGTTGCGGCAACCGGTTGACCAAACACCCATCTGGATCATGCGGCAGGCAGGACGATACCTGCCTGAGTACCGCGAGACCCGAGCTCGGGCCGGCAGTTTCATGGACCTGTGCAAGAATGCCGACCTAGCCTGTGAGGTAACCCTGCAGCCATTGGAGCGCTACGAACTAGATGCGGCCATCCTGTTCTCAGACATCCTGACCATTCCCGATGCAATGGGCTTGGGCCTGCGCTTTGTGCAGGGTGAAGGCCCAGTATTCGACAAACCAGTGCGTTCGGCAGCCGATGTGGCAGCCATTGGCATACCCGACCCAGAGGGGGAGTTACAGTACGTCATGAATGCCGTGCGCACCATTCGAGCCGCGCTGGACGGCCGAGTGCCGCTGATCGGTTTCTCCGGCAGCCCTTGGACGCTCGCCACCTACATGGTTGAGGGCGGCAGCACCAAGGACTTCGCCAAGATCAAAGGCATGATGTATGCCGAACCGGCATTGCTGCACCAGCTACTAGACAAGGTGGCCGACGCGGTCGTACTATACCTAAACGCGCAAATCGCCGCTGGGGCACAAGCGGTTCAGATTTTCGATACCTGGGGCGGCGTGCTTTCTCCCGAGAAATACCGGGAGTTCTCCCTACAGTACATGAGCCGCATTGTCGCCGGCTTAAACCGGGAAAGCGAAGGTCGAAAGGTGCCCGTTATCCTCTTCACCAAAGGTGGTGGCGCTTGGGCTGAAGACATTGCCGCCAGCGGCTGTGATGCCATTGGGCTCGACTGGACAGTAGACATAGGCGATATTCGCCGCAAAGTAGGCGATAAGGTTGCCCTACAGGGCAACCTTGACCCCAGTGTACTC
>Ga0209836_100119_pt1 | contig 13877 bp, 11 predicted proteins | sample ElbSprsedimmetaG_FD_184147 | JGI IMG/M metagenome (GOLD analysis project Ga0209836, IMG submission 184147) | Hot spring sediment bacterial and archeal communities from California, USA to study Microbial Dark Matter (Phase II) - Elbow Spring... ... | reverse complement strand
CCACGGCGTCCCTGGGCGCGCCGGTGGCCACGCCCAGGTTCCCGCCGCAGTCCACCACCAGTCAGGAGGAGTTAAAGGGCAGGCTGCTCTTCCCCGATCCCTTCTGAAGCCCCGGCTGGCAGAGCCCCAGGGCGTCCTGTTGAGGTTTCTCCTGACCCTGGTTTTCATCCCGCATTCCCTTCTTTTCCCTTGAGCTAGAAAAATTTTACCATAAAAAATTTCCGGCAGAGAAGATTTTAATCAGACGTGCGGTTAAAAACCCAGACAAAATGCGGAAAATAAACCCTGCTTTCCGAATAAAGATTTAGTGCGGGGGTGGTAGTATGAGGATGAAGGGGCCTTGGGCGCGGGGGCTTTTTCTTTTGTTCTTGGCCTTCTGTACTTACTGGTACCGGGTACAGGGGAATGTTGTCCCTTGTTAGGGGAAAATGGAACAGCCGCTGGATCCTCCCCGGGAAGAGGAGAAGGCCCTTTTAAAGGAATTGGCCGGAGGCGGAAGGCAGGACATTTATCATCTCTATTTAGAGGGCCAATTTGCCCCTGGTGGGGACGAGGACAGGATCGTGGGGGTAACCTTGAGCAAGGACCGGGCTGTGCTGGGCATCTTCAAAAAGCAGGGGGCTACCCTTCAGCCCCTCGGTTTTGTCGTGACCCTGCCCCTGGAAGAGCTGCGCCTGGTATCCTTGGAGGGGAAAAGAAGGCCCTGCTCACCCGTCAGAGCCTGGAAGAAAGGCTGGGGGCTTATGGAAACTATAGCTTCTATGTGCTCTACCATTGGGAGGAGAGCCGTCTGGAAGAAATATGGCGCCAAGTTCTGGTGCGGGAGGAGGCTTGGCAGAAAAAATGGCTGGGCATAAAGGAAGAAGGTTGGGAGGGGATAGAAGAGAAGGGGGAGATATCTCTAGAAAAGGAAGGGGGCAATCTGGTGATAAAAACTGTAAGCCGCCAGAGCTTTTTCCACTCCCCCACCCCCAGGGCCCCAGGAGGGAGGTGAGGACGCGCACTTTGAGGCGCCTTTATCGCTGGGACCCCTCCTGGAAGGCCATGATCCTCTATACGGCCCGCCTCAACCAGGCCGCCAGCCTAAAGGAGTTCCAGGGCAATAAGTATGTAGAGGTGCTACCCCTGGCCGCCGGCCAGGAGGTGGCGGTCTTGGAGGAGGAGGATCTGGCCTCATTTATAAATCCGTCCCTGCCCCCTTATTGTAGGATAAAGACCCGGCAAGGCCAGGTGGGATATGTGCTCAAGTCCCATCTGGATTTTTTGAAATAGTTGTTGAAAAATTATGCGAGATCATTGTATAATTATAAAAAACTTGAAAGGATGAGGGATTTGCTTGCAGCGGCTGTGGTGGGGGCCACCGGGTACACGGGGGCTGAACTCATGCGGATTTTGAGCCGCCACCCCTATGTGAAGGTGGTGGGCCTCACTTCCAGGAAATTTGCTGGCCAAACCTTGAGCCAGGTTTACCCTTTTCTATTGGAACATGGGGAGCTTCTATGCGAGGAGCTGGAACCCCACGTTTTGGAAAAGGCAGAGGTGGCATTCTTGGCCCTCCCCCATGGACACGGGGCTGAACTGGCAGATCTGGCCCTTAAAAAGGGGGTAAGGGTGATAGATCTGGGCCCTGATTTCCGGCTCAAGGATCCCAAGACTTACCAAGAGTGGTATAAATTAAATCCCCCTCCCCTTTCCCTTCTGCAAGAGGCGGTATATGGCCTTACGGAAATCTACCGGGGGAAGATAAAGGATGCCCGTCTGGTGGCCAATCCCGGCTGTTATCCCACCAGCGTTATTCTGGCCCTGGCCCCCCTGCTGAAAAGGGGTCTCCTCCATCCCCAGAGCATAGTGATAGACTCCAAATCCGGGGTTTCCGGCGCGGGGAGGGAACCCCAGCTGGCCACCCTTTTTGTGGAATGCCAGGAGAACATCAGCCCTTATAAGGTAGCCCGGCACCGGCATCTTCCAGAGATGGAGCAGGAGATGAGCCGGTTGGCCGGTTGCCCGGTGCAGGTCACCTTCACCCCCCACCTGGTGCCCATGATAAGGGGGATTCTCAGCACCATTTACGGAAATCTGACCCAGCCGGCTACGGAGGAAGAATTGCGGCAACTCTACAGGGAATTTTATGAGGGGGAACCCTTTGTGCGCCTTTTGCCCCCTGGGGTGTGGCCCCATACCCGTTGGGTTTACGGCAGCAACTACTGCCTCTTGAACTTGACCCTGGATGAAAGGACAGGCAGGGTGGTGGTGGTGAGCGCCATTGACAATCTCACCAAAGGGGCGGCGGGCCAGGCAGTGCAGAATTTAAATGTGATGTGCGGTTTCCCTGAAGAGACTGCCCTTAAAGAATTGGGGCTTTGCCCCTAAAAACGGAGGTAGAAGAGGTGGGAGATTTGCAGGAAATTCCTGGAGGCATCACCGCTCCCTTAGGCTTCACCGCGGCCGGCATCCATGCCGGGCTTAAGAGGAAAAAGAAGGATTTGGCTTTGGTGGTGAGCCGGGTTCCGGCAGTGGCCAGTGCTGTATATACCCGCAATCTGGTCCAGGCTGCTCCCCTGGTGGTTACCCGGGAGAATCTGGCCCGGGAAGGCAAAGCCCGGGCTATAGTGTGTAACAGCGGCCATGCCAATGCCTGCACCGGGCAGAGGGGATACGAGGATGCCAGGAGGATGGCCCAGCTGGTGGCCCAGGAGGTGGGATGCCCTCCCTGGCAGGTGGTGGTGGCCTCCACCGGGGTGATAGGGGTTCCCCTGCCCATGGAAAAGCTGGAGGAGGGCTTAAGGAGAGCGGCTGCCCTTTTGAGCCCCGAAGGGGGAAACGAGGCCGCAGAAGCCATCCTAACCACCGATACCGTCAAGAAAGAGGCAGCGGCCACCCTGTTTTTAGGGGGTAAGAGGATCACCATAGGGGGCATGGCCAAAGGTTCGGGCATGATCCATCCCAACATGGCCACCATGCTGGCCTTTATCACCACCGATGCCCGTGTGCCTAAAGAGCTTCTGGACCGCATCTTCAAGTGGGCTGTGGACCGCACCTTCAACATGGTGACGGTGGACGGGGATACCAGCACCAACGATATGGCGGTGATCCTGGCCAACGGCCTGGCGGGAAATTCCTCCTTCACCCCCAAGGAGGAGGAGGAGTTTTCCCTGGCCTTGAAATGGGTTTGTCAGAAGCTCTGCCGGATGATCGCCCGGGATGGGGAAGGCGCCACCAGGCTGATAACGGTGGAAGTAAAGGGCGCTCCCGGGGAGCGGGAAGCCCAGTTCATAGCCCGGGCTGTGGTTTCCTCCAATCTGGTAAAGAGCGCCGTATTCGGGGCCGACCCCAATTGGGGCCGGATACTGTGCGCCGCCGGTTATTCGGGGGTCAGCTTCGATCCCCTGAAGGTGGACGTATACCTGGGGGCTCCGGGTGAGCCCCTTCTGGCCGTTGCCCTCCAAGGGAGTTACCACCCCTTTGATGAAGACAGGGCCCGGGAGCTGCTTCAGAGGGAAGAGGTGATAATCTGCCTGGATTTGAACCAGGGAGAGGGGAAAGCCACCGCCTGGGGCTGCGACCTGACCTATGATTATGTGAAGATCAACGCTTCCTACCGGAGCTGAGGAGGGATCGATCATAGACATCAGCCCCCTGGAAAAAGCCGCCATACTGATCGAAGCCCTGCCCTACATCAGAGAATTTTATGGCAAAACCGTGGTGATAAAATACGGCGGCCATGCCATGCTCAATTGCGAGCTCAAAAGGGCCGTGATGCAGGATATAGTTCTAATGCACCTGGTGGGCATGAAGCCGGTGGTGGTCCATGGGGGAGGGCCGGAGATCACCCGTCTGCTGGAAAGGCTGGGCAAGAAAACGGAGTTTATCCAGGGGCAGAGGGTAACCGACAGCGATACCATGGAAGTGGTGGAGATGGTGCTGGTGGGCAAGGTGAACAAAGAGATAGTCACCAACCTGCAGCGCTATGGGGGCAAGGCGGTGGGCCTCTGCGGCAAGGACGGCGGCTTGATAGAGGCGGAGAAGGAATGGGTCCACGTCAGGGGAGAAAACGGGGAAGAGGAGATCCGGGATATAGGCTTTGTGGGCAAAGTGAAAAAGATCCATCCCGAGATCGTGGAGATCTTGATCTCCCAGGGCTATATACCGGTGGTGGCCCCTGTAGGGGTGGGCCCCCAGGGGGAGAGCTACAATATCAACGCGGATCTGGTGGCAGGGGAACTGGCCGTAGCCCTGAAAGCCGATAAGCTGGTGCTTTTAACCGATGTGGAGGGCATCCTGGCCGATCCCCGGGATCCCCAAAGCCTCATTTCTGCCCTGGAGGTGAGCCGGATACCGGATCTCATCCAAAGGGGCGTCATCAGCGGGGGGATGATCCCCAAAGTCAGGTGCTGCATCAGGGCCCTGGAGGGAGGGGTGAGGAGGACCCATATAATCGACGGCCGTACCCCCCATTCGATTTTGCTGGAGATATTTACGAATAAAGGTATAGGGACCATGGTGGTTCCCGGATAGGGAGAGGAGAAAAGATGGACACCTCGGCTTGGATAGCTTTAGGGGAAAAATACATCATGTCAACTTATGCCCGCCAGCCCCTGGTTCTGGTCCGGGGGCAGGGGACCAGGGTGTGGGATGTGGAGGGCAGGGAATATTTAGATTTTGTCGGAGGGATTGCCGTCAACTCCTTGGGCCATTGCCATCCCCGGGTGGTGGAGGCGCTGAAGGATCAGGCCCAAAAGCTCTTGCACTGCTCCAACCTCTACTGGAATATCCCCCAGATCCAGTTGGCCCAGCTCCTGGTGGAGCACTCGGCCCTGGATAAGGTGTTTTTCTGCAACAGCGGGGCAGAAGCGGTGGAGGCGGCCATAAAGCTGGCCCGCAAGTATGCCAAGGAGCGCTTGGGTCCGGATAAATACGAGATCATAACCATGCGCCGTTCCTTCCACGGCAGGACTATGGGCGCCTTGGCGGCCACGGGCCAGGAAAAGCTCCATCAGGGTTTTGCCCCCCTTCCCCCGGGATTCCGCTACGTGCCCTTTAACGATCTGGACAGCTTGAAAGCCGCCCTTTCCCCCCATACCTGTGCCATCATGTTGGAGCCGGTGCAGGGGGAGGGAGGGGTCCACGTGGCCGAAGAGGATTATCTCCAGGGGGTGGCGGAGATATGCCGCAAGCAAGGTCTGCTTTTGATCTTTGACGAAATCCAATGCGGCCTGGGACGCACCGGTTACCTGTTCGCCTGTGAACATTATGGGATAGAGCCGGACATCATGACCCTGGCCAAGGCCCTGGGAGGGGGGGTGGCCATAGGGGCCATGCTGGCCAAAGAGGAGGTGGCCCGGGCTTTCCGGCCCGGGGATCATGCTTCCACTTTTGGCGGCAATCCCCTGGCCACCGCTGCGGGCGCGGCGGCCTTTAAAGCCCTCCTGGAAGAGGATTTGATAAATCGGGCCCGTACCCTGGGGGAATATCTATACTATCGCCTGGAGGAGCTGGCCCATAAATTTCCCTCCCTGGTGGTGGAGGTGAGGGGCAGGGGGCTGCTTTTGGGTATGGAGATGCGTATCCCCGTGGCCCCGGTGGTGGAGGCCTGCCGGGAAAAAGGGCTGTTGGTGAACGGGGTTCAGGGCAATGTCCTCAGGCTTGTGCCCCCCCTGGTGGTGAGTAAACAGGAAATAGACCAGGCCCTCTGTATTATAAAAGAGGTTTTAGAAAAAATATCCTGGGAAGAAGGGAGTTGTGCCTATGGCCAAACCTGATCTCAAGGGGAGGGATTTTATCTCCCTAAAGGATTTCACTCCAGAGGAGATCTCCCATCTTTTGGATTTGGCCGCGGACTTAAAAGAAAAGAGGAGGAAGGGGGAGCCCCACCGTTATCTGGAGGGCAAAACTCTGGCCATGATTTTCACCAAGCGCTCCACCCGGACCCGGGTTTCCTTTGAAGTGGGCATGTATCACTTGGGGGGATACGCCCTCTTCCTCACCAAGGAGGATCTTCAGCTGGGTAGGGGGGAAACCATAGGGGACACTGCCAGGGTGCTCTCCCGCTATGTGGACGGGATTTTGATACGCACCTATTCCCATCAGGAGGTGCTGGAGCTGGCCCATTACGCCTCTGTGCCGGTGATCAACGGCCTTACCGATCTCCTTCATCCCACCCAGGTCTTATCGGATCTTCTCACCATAAGGGAGCGCCTGGGCAGGATTAAAGGCCTGAGGCTGGCCTATATAGGGGATGGAAATAACGTGGCCCACTCCCTGATGCTGGGGGGAGCCAAGATGGGGCTGAGCGTCACCGTGGCTTGCCCCCCCGGTTACGAGCCTTTACCTTCTGTGGTGGAGGAAGCCCAGGCCCTGGGGGCGCAAACCGGGGCGCTCATCCAGGTCATCCACAACCCCAGGGAGGCGGCCCAGGACGCGGACGTGCTCTACACCGACGTATGGACCAGCATGGGGCAGGAAGAGGAGGCGGAGGCCCGGCGCCAGGCTTTCAGGGATTATCGCATTGACGGAGAACTGCTCTCTTTAGCCCGGCCCTGGGCCATAGTGCTCCATTGTCTGCCTGCCCACCGGGGTGAGGAGATAACCGACGAGGTGATGGACGGGCCCCGGTCTGCCGTTTTCGACCAAGCGGAAAACCGGCTTCATGCCCATAAAGCCATATTGTGGGCCCTCATGGGAGATGGGAGGACGGATCCAGGCCAGCGCCCTATCCTGCCGGCCTTTTCCTTTTGAGAGTGGAGAGGGTTTATGAGCGGGTGCCCTTTTACCGGCAGGCCCTTCAGTCCCGGGGGTTGCGCCCCCAGGATATTAAAAGTCTGGAGGATGTGCGCCTTTTACCCTTCACCACCAAGGAGGATTTCCGCCGCCATTACCCCTACGGGCTCTTCGTCGTGCCTTTAAAGGAAGTGGTACGCCTCCATGCCTCTTCTGGAACCACGGGAAAGCCCGTGGTGGTGGGTTATACCCGCAGGGATATGGAAATCTGGACCGAACTGGTGGCCAGGATCGTCACCGCCGCCGGGGTTACTTCCCGGGATGTGGCTCAGGTGGTCTTCAGCTACGGGCTCTTCACCGGCGGGTTTGGCCTCCATTACGGTTTGGAAAGGGTGGGGGCCACAGTGGTCCTCTCAGCTGCGGGCAATTCCCGGCGCCAGATCATGCTAATGCGGGATTTCGGCACAACGGTGCTGGTGGGCACCCCCTCTTATGTGCTCCACCTGGCGGAGATAGCCCTGGAGGAGGGGATAGATCCCAAGGAGCTCTCCATCAGGTTGGGGCTATTTGGAGGGGAGGCCTCCAGCTGCAAGATGCTGGAAGAAATAGAGAGGCGATGGGGATTGAAGGCCACGGAGAACTACGGGTTATCTGAGATAATGGGCCCTGGAGTTTCGGGGGAATGTCCCTTTAAGACCGGGCAACATGTGGCTGAGGATCACTTCCTGGTGGAGATAATCGATCCCGTGACGGAAGAGCCCTGTCCCCCTGGGGTTAAAGGGGAAGTGGTGATAACCACCCTGACCAAGGAAGCAGTGCCGGTTCTGCGCTACCGCACCCGGGATATATCTGCCCTGCACCTGGACCCCTGCCCCTGTGGCCGCACCACCGCCCGCTTGGAGAAAATCACCGGACGTACCGACGACATGCTCATAATCAGGGGGGTAAACGTCTTTCCTTCCCAGGTGGAAAGCGTGCTGATGGAGACAGAGGGGGCCTCTCCCCATTATCAATTAATAATAAGGCGCCGGAATTATCTGGACGAGATGGAGGTATTGGTGGAGGTGGACCCGGGATTCTTCACCGATCGCTACCGGGAGCTGGAAGAATTAGAAGAGAGGATAAGGGAGCGGCTCTATACCGTCCTGCAGTTAAAGACCCGGGTGAAACTGGTGGAACCCCGGAGCCTGCCCCGCAGCGAGGGCAAGGCCCAGAGGGTGGTGGATTTGAGGGAAAAATGACCCCAGGTGGACTTGTCCTCCTTTTTAAGATAAAATAGATTTGTCTACTCAAAGGAGTGCATCTTATTTGAAGGAGCTGATGATGGGCAACCACGCCCTGGCTCGGGGGGCTTTTGAAGCAGGGGTAAAGGTGGCTGCCGGGTATCCCGGAACCCCCAGTACCGAAATCTTAGAGGCGCTGGCCCAATACCCGGGGGTTCACGTGCAGTGGTCCCCCAATGAGAAGGTGGCCCTGGAGGTGGCAGCAGGAGCCTCATTGGCAGGGGCCCGGGCTTTGGCCACCATGAAACATGTGGGGGTGAACGTGGCCGCCGACCCCTTGATGACCCTGTCCTACACGGGGGTGAACGGCGGTCTGGTCCTGGTCACTGCCGACGATCCCGGACTTTTCAGTTCCCAGAACGGACAGGACAACAGGTTCTATGCCCGCTTTGCCCAGGTGCCCTGCCTGGAGCCTTCCGACAGCCAGGAAATCAGGGACATGGTCCTGGAGGCCTTTAAATTAAGTGAAGATTATGATACTCCTGTAATTTTGAGGCTCACCACCAGGACGGCCCATGGCTATAGCCCGATGGAATGGGGGGGTTCGCCCCAGGAGGCCCCCCTCAAGGGCTATGAGAAAAGGCCTTCCAAGTACGTGATGCTCCCCGCCTTTAGCCGGGAGAGGCACCTGTGGGTGGATAAAAGGCGCAGATATCTGGAGGCCTACGCGGAGGGCACCCCATGGAACCGGGTAGAGTGGCGAGATCTCCGGGTAGGGGTGATTACCGGCGGGGTGGCTTATCATTACGTCAGGGAGGCCCTGCCCGGGGTTTCCACCTTGAAGCTGGGGCTGAGCTATCCCCTGCCCTTTCATCTCATAAGGAATTTTGTGAGGGCGGTAAAGTGCTGTTATGTGGTGGAAGAATTGGAGCCTTTTTGGGAAGAGCAGATAAGGGCCTGGGGGCTGTCGGTGGCGGGGAAGGAGATCCTGCCCCGCACCGGGGAGCTGGATCCCCTGACCCTGGCCCAGAGCTTGGGGAGCCTGATAGGGGAGGAGTTCCCAGAGCTGGTTAACAGGGAACTCCTGGAAATAGAGGTGAGCCCAGAGAAAAACCTGCCCAACCGCCCACCCCTCATGTGCCCCGGGTGTCCCCATCGAGGGGTCTTCTACGTGTTGAACAAGATGAACCTGACGGTGATAGGGGACATAGGCTGTTATACTTTAGGGGCCCTTCCTCCGTTGGAGGCCATGGATACCTGCCTCTGCATGGGGGCCAGTTTGGGAATGGCGCACGGTATGGAAAAGGCCAGGGGCAGGGAGTTTGCCCGGAGGTCGGTGGCGGTTATAGGCGATTCCACCTTCTGGCACACAGGCCTCAGCGGCCTCCTGGATATGGTATATAACAAAAGCCAGGGGACGGTCATAATCCTGGACAACGGCACCACCGCCATGACAGGGCACCAGCCCCACCCGGGAACAGGTCTCACCCTGAGGGGAGAGCCTGCTCCCCGGGCAGATCTGGAAAGGGCGGTCAGGGGGCTGGGGGTGGAATGGGTACGGGTGGTGGATAGCTATGACCTGGGATCTATAAAAAAGAACCTGGAGGAGGCCCTGAAGGAGGACAAGCTTGCGGTCATCATAGCCAGGCGCCCCTGCGTGCTGCTGGAAAAGAGAGAGAACATCCCCTTTAGCGTCGGCAAGGAGGAATGCGTGGGTTGCGGTTTGTGCTTGCAGCTGGGTTGTCCCGCCCTGCACCTTCAGGGGGGAAAGCCCAAATCGACCCTCTCCTCTGTACGGGATGCTCCCTGTGCGCCCAGGTATGCCCTCGGGGGGCCATAAAGAGGAAGGAAAGGGAATGGATGTGAAGAACATATTGTTGGTTGGGGTGGGAGGCCAGGGGACCGTTTCTGCAGGAAGGGTTCTGGCCCGGGCCGCCTTCTCCCTGGGCGGAGAGGTAAAGGTGGCCGATGTCCACGGCATGGCCCAGAGGGGGGGCAGCGTTGTTACCCAGGTACGCTTTGGGTCCCAGGTCTTCTCCCCCATCATTTCCCCCGGAACGGCCCATTTCCTGCTGGCCATGGAGAAGCTGGAGGCCTTAAGATGGGTTCATTATCTCCGGCCCCAGGGCTGGCTAATAGCCGCGGACATAGAGATACCTCCTCTGCCGGTCCTCCTGGGCAGGGAAAGCTATCCCCCTCGGCTGGAGGAGGAGTTGCGGAAGAGGGTTTCCCGCTTCATGCTTTTGCCCGCCCGGGAACTGGCTGCCTCTGCCGGCAATCCCAGGGCGGCCAACATGGTCCTCCTGGGCGCCCTTTCCCTGTTTTTGCCCATATCCCTGGAGGACTGGGAACAGGCCATGGAGGCCTGCCTTCCTCCCCGGTTATGGGAGGTCAACAGGAGGGCCTTCTGCCTGGGAAGGGAGAGGGCCAGCGCCCTTCAGGAGGAAAATGCCTTTTAATGATAGAAATAGACAAGGATAGAATAAAAACAAGGGGGTTGTGGATTTGGACAAAAAGATAACCCTGAGCGTGATCAAGGCCGACGTGGGAGGCTTTGTGGGCCATTCCAGCGTACATCCCAAACTCATAGAGACGGCCAAAGATTTTCTGGCCACCACCAACCTTTTGATAGATTACCGGGTGGTATCCATAGGGGATGACATAAGCCTCATCATGACCCACAAGAGGGGGGTGGACAGCGAGGAGATCCACCGCCTGGCCTGGGATACCTTCAGCCGGTGCACGGAGGTGGCCAAAGAGCTGAAGCTCTACGGTGCAGGCCAGGACCTCTTGAGCGACACCTTTTCCGGCAACATAAAGGGCCTGGGCCCTGGGGTGGCGGAGATGGAATTTGAAGAGAGGGAGAGCGAGCCGGTCATAGTGTTTGCCGCGGACAAGACCGACCCGGGTGCCTGGAATTTCCCCTTGTATAAAATTTTTGCCGATCCCTTTAACACCATAGGTCTGGTGATAGATCCCAAAATGCATCAGGGTTTCCGCTTCTTGGTCTTCGATCTCTTCGAACACCAGCAGATAGAGTTTTCCCTGCCCGAAGAACTGTATGACCTGCTGGTGTTTATAGGAGCACCCAATCGCTATTGCATAAAAGCCATCTATTCCAAGACCACGGGGGAGATCGCCGCTGTCTCCAGCACCCAGCGGCTCAACCTTATAGCCGGCCGCTATGTGGGTAAAGACGACCCCGTATGCATCGTGCGCTGCCAGAGCGGCTTGCCCGCGGTGGGGGAAGTGCTGGAGCCCTTCGCCCATCCCCATCTGGTGGCGGGCTGGATGAGGGGTTCCCACGTAGGACCTCTGATGCCCGTGGGCCTGCACCAGGCTTCCCTGACCCGCTTCGACGGCCCTCCCCAGGTGGTGGCTTTGGGATTCCAGATAGTGGAAGGCAGGCTTCTAGGCCCCCAGGATCTCTTCGCTGGCGTTGCTTTTGATAAAGCCCGGGAAATCGCCAATGAGATAGCCAATTATCTGCGTTCCCTAGGCCCCTTCGAACCCCACCGCCTGCCTCTGGAACAGATGGAATACACCACCATGCCCTATGTCATGGGCAGGTTGAAACACCGTTTTGTCAAGCTGGGAGAGGAGAAAAAGGTGGGAGATATGGTGTAAAAAAAGGACCCTTCAAGGGTCCTTTTTTAGCACTTTTTCTTTCCAGGAGGGATAAGATAGAAGCGGGAGTCAATGAAAATTTAACTTGCATCTCTGCTGCTTTTGTGGTGAAATATGCTAGTGTAAAGTAAGAAAGTGGGGTTGGGGCCAAGATGGGGGACCAAAGGGAGACGCCGATTTTTTCTGCCATAAAGAAGTATATAGAGGAAGGGGTTTTGCCCTTCCACGTGCCCGGGCATAAGCAGGGGCGGGCCTTGCCCGAACTTAAGGAATACGTGGGAGAAAGGGTCTTGGCCATGGATTTGACCTGCGTGCCGGGTCTGGATAACATCTGCAATCCTAAAGATGTGATAGCCGAGGCCGAAGCCCTGGCCGCCGAGGCCTTTGGGGCTGACCGGGCTTTTTTCCTGGTGAACGGCACCACCTCCGGCATTCAGACCATGATACTAGCAGTCTGCCAGCCGGGGGAAAAGATAATAATGCCCCGCAATGCCCACCGCTCTGCCCTGGGAGGGCTTATCCTGAGCGGAGCCCATCCGGTGTACGTGGAGCCGGAGATAAACCGGGATTACGGCATATCCATGGGGGTGACTCCGGAAAGGGTAAAACGGGCCCTGGAGGAACATCCCGACGCCAAAGCTGTGTTCCTTGTAAGTCCCAACTATTATGGAACCGTTCCCCCTTTAAGGGGGATAGCGGCCGTTGCCCATGATTACGGAGTGCCTGTCTTGGTGGACGAGGCCCATGGTGCCCACCTGCCCTTCCATCCCCAACTGCCCCCTTCTGCCATGGCTTGCGGCGCCGATATGGCCGCCACCAGTGCCCATAAATTGGCAGGATCTTTGACCCAGAGCTCCATCCTCCTGTTGAAGGAGGGAAGGGTGGAGGGCAAGCATGTGAAGGCCACCTTGAACATTTTTCAGACCACCAGCCCTTCTTATATCCTCCTGGCCTCCCTGGATTTGGCCCGCAAGCAGATGGCCTTAAAGGGCAGGGAGCTCCTGGAGAAGGCCTTGGAGATAGCCCACTGGATCCGGCGGGAATTGGCCCGCATAGATGGAATAGAGATTATGGGAGAAGAGGTTACAGTTCTGCCGGGATGCGTGGACCTGGATCCCACCAAGATCACGGTAAATGTCCAGGGGCTGGGCCTGACCGGCTACGAAATGGAAGGGATTTTGCGTCGGGAATATAAGATCCAGGTGGAGCTCTCGGATCTTTACAATGTTTTGATCCTGATCTCCATAGGGGACGACTGGGACATGGCTCGGGCCCTGGTCCAGGCCTTTCAGGACGTGGCCAGGAGGAGGCCCTTTAAAAACGTCATCCGTTTCTGTCCCCCTCTACCTCCCATACCTCCCATGGCGGTTTTGCCCAGGCAGGCTTTTTACAGTTCCACCAGAACGGTGGAACTGGAAGAGGCAGAAGGGGAGATCAGCGCCGAAGCCATAACCGCTTATCCCCCGGGAATTCCCCTGGTGTGTCCAGGGGAGGTTATAAGCTACGAGATCATCGAGTATGTCAAGGTGCTCAAGAAGGAAAGGGCGGAGCTGCAGGGACCTGAGGATCCAGAGCTGAAATACATCAAGGTCTTGAGGGATACGGTGCGGTTGCCGGAATTCAGCCCAGCTGCCCTCGCGGGCCAGGGTTGATTTTTCTTCGTTGACAAACCTCCTCCCTTTTCTGTTTAAAGTAGGGTTAAGGGGGGTAGAGGATGATTTATGGCATAATAATCTTGGGGGGATTCCTGGCAATAGGGATTTATTACATTTACAGGCAGATCGCGGATCCAGGGTACAGCATTTTTCCCCATAACCAGGATTGAGGGCCAAAAACAGTTTCCGATTTTTGCGATGTTCTCCTAACTACTCTCGACAAATACCACCTAGGATAACCTATCACCAGGTGGTGGGCAAATTGCCCCGGGTGTCCCGGGGCGTGTGGGCAGGGGGACGGCCCGGCGGGAGAAAGTGCCGCCGGAACGTGTGCCGGCCAGGAAGGGGTGCACGTAAAGGCGGGCTTTTACGGGGGCGAACCCCCGCACCGCCGGGTAGCCTCCCTGGGGCGTGCGGGAAACGGCGCCCCGGGTGGCGGGAACCGGTCCCTTGCCTTCCGGGTGGGAGCCCTGCGGGCCGGACGTTTGGACCACTCCGCCGTTTGGAAGCCCCGCAAGGGGTCACTGTTTCGGGCGGGACTTCAGAAGCACAGGCCCTGTCCTTCCTCCCCGGCCGGGAGGACAGGTGTCCGGCCTCTCGGAGAGCGTAAACTCCAGGCCTGCTTTGCTACCAGGCTGCCAGCACCTGATAGTAC
>Ga0209836_100118_pt1 | contig 13891 bp, 12 predicted proteins | sample ElbSprsedimmetaG_FD_184147 | JGI IMG/M metagenome (GOLD analysis project Ga0209836, IMG submission 184147) | Hot spring sediment bacterial and archeal communities from California, USA to study Microbial Dark Matter (Phase II) - Elbow Spring... ... | reverse complement strand
ATGCCCTGGCAGGCGGGCTGTCTGCTTGCCATGAATGACGATTACCGGCGGATTACTCCCGCCCTGATGAGCGTAGCGCAATTTAATCCGACGCCCATTTACCAGCGGTGGCTGGTGGTTTTCCACAGCCTCTTCTAAGGTGCGGGTTAGCTGGTTGGTGGACAGTTTTTTCATGGCATTTTCAAAAGCGCTATCGACGCTTTTAAACAGATGCCCGACGTTACTACCATGCAGCGCGGAGATAAAATGTATCTCAGCGTAATCGGCAAAACCCAGTTTCATATCAATCTGCTGGCGAATGCGCTCGCGCTGATCAGCATCAAGGCCATCCCATTTGTTAACCGCAATCACCAAAGCCCGGCCCCGCTCAGCCACAAAGCCGAGCAGGCTCTGGTCTTGCTCGGTAATCGCCTCGTGAGCATCGAGCACCAGTACGATGACATTCGCCGCATCAATCGCCTGTAGGGTTTTGACAATACTGAATTTTTCAATTTTATCTTTAATCCGGCCACGCCGACGCACCCCGGCGGTGTCTATCAACGTGTAGGGTTTGCCATCACGCTCAAAGGGGATAAAGATACTATCCCGCGTAGTGCCAGGCTCATCAAATGCCAGCACCCGCTCCTCACCGAGTATACGGTTAGCAAGGGTAGATTTGCCTACATTTGGTCGACCGATTAACCCCACAATAATGCCTTCTTCGGCAACTGGCTCTGGCTTGGCATCAAAGCCGTTATCTTCCGCATAGTCCTCCAGCCGTGCCCAGACCGACGACAATCCCCGATTGTGGGCTGCAGCTATCAATTCAGGCTCGCCCAAGCCTAAACCGTAATATTCGTAACGGACTTGAGACTCATCCAAGCCATCAATTTTGTTGACCACCAGCAGCACTGTTTTACCGGTGCGGCGCAGATGTTGGGCAATCTCTTCATCGGCTGCGGTAATGCCGGCTCGGGCATCAACCATAAAGGCCACCAGATCGGCCTCTTCTACGGCAAGCCAGGCCTGCTCCTGCATTAAGGCATCAATACCGCCCTGCTCGCCAGATAAGCCGCCGGTATCAATCACCAGCCATTCCGGCCCTTCTTTGGGACGCGCGGTGCCGTATTGACGGTCCCGGGTTAGCCCGGCAAAGTCAGCCACCAGCGCATCGCGTGAGCCGGTAAGCTGATTAAAAAGGGTGGATTTACCTACATTCGGGCGACCAACTAAGGCGAGAACCGGTTTCATGGCAGGTGGGTATTTCCGTTAAGGCAGGGTGATCGCGTACAGGCGACCACCACGAGTAGCCGCAAAAACACGTTCATCGGCGACAGCCATCGGTGAGACAATACGATCGCCCAAACCCGTGCGGCCTAAATTCAGACCAGTATCGCGCTCAATAAGGTGCACATAGCCCTCATAATCGCCCACCAGCAGGTAGTCACCCACCAGGGCAGGCGCGGTCAGGCCGCGGTACATAAAGTCCGGTTGACGCCAGAGGGTTTCGCCACTGCGACGGTCAATCGCCCATAGCACGGAGGACTCATCCACCAGATAAATTGCACGGGCATCTAGGTTTAAGTCCTGATAAATTGAGAAATCACGCGACCAGAGCGTCCGACCACCCTCAGCGGATAAGGCGGCCAACTGGCCCTGATAGGTGCCGACATAAAACACTCCGTCGGCAAAGACCGGATTGGCATCAATGTCGACCATCCGATCGACATCCGTACGGCCGGTAGGCTGAGCTACCTGGGTGTTCCAGATCTCGCGACCTGAGGTGCGATCATAGACACCAAAGCTGCCATTATCAAAGCCCAAGCCGACCGCATCGGAGAACATCACCGCCTGGCTCTGGCCATGCAAGGTCAGAGGTGGTGGTGTTTTGGCCACGCGCCACCGGCGTTTGCCATCGGTTAAGTCGAGCAGTCGGGCGGTACCATTTTTAGCGCGCACCAAAACCCGGTCAAAAGCCACGCTAGGGGCGGTATCAATCGAGGCGTTAATGGATTCTGCCCACAGCTTCTGACCATCCGCAGCCGAAAGGGCAACAATCTCACCACGTTCACCACCGAAAACCACCACACCATCACCAGCACCGCCTCCGGCGCTTAGAGAGAATCCAAGCTCGTAACGCCAAATCAGGTCGCCGGATTCTTGCTTGTAGGCACGAACGGTTCCACGAGGGTCGGCCACAATAACCAGGTCATCGACAACAACCGGGGCAATATTGGCTAATTTGCTTTTTTGATCCCGGCCAGCATCGGCGCGCCAAGCGATCTGGGGCGGTATTTGATTGTCGATCTCGGTCAGTTCAACTGGCTTGGCAAACTCACGCGGGGTCGAGCAGCCAACAATCAAACCGGCTAATACTAAAAGCAGACTGGCCTGCGCCAGAAAAGAACGGGTAGGTGATATTGATACTTTCATAGCGGGTCTCCTTGCGTTTCCGCAGGCAGACTATCGAGCTTTAAGCCGACTAATTGCCCGCTACCTATTTCAATTGCTCGCTCATAGGCAGCACGTGCGCCGGCAATATCACCCTGATCGGCTGCAATATCGCCTTCTAGTTCATAAAACAGGCTAGTAAAGCCGGCTGGTGGGTCGGTCAGGGTGGCGCGAGCCTGTTCATGCTTGCCCTCTGACCAGAGTAAACGCGCCAATTGCAATTGGGCCGTGGCAACCAATTCACGCTCCGAGGCGGTATCACGAATCCGTTCTAAATAAGCGATAGCCACCGAGATTTGGTCGTGTTCGGTTGCCAAACTCGCACCGATTAGCAAAGCCAGCGGCGCATAAGCGGTGCCGGAATAGGTTTCGGCAAATTCACGCGCCTCTTCGATCAGCTTAGGATCGGTCTGCGCCGGAATCGTGCTTGCCTGATCTAGCTGGGCATAGGCCACCGCTGCGGCATTAAGCCGGTTTTCCTGATAGCTCTGCCAGCCAAACCAGCCCAATAAACCCGCCACACCCAGTACAACACCGGCTATAACGGTTTTACCGTGCTCATTCCACCATTCGCGTAAGCGTTCTACCTGTTCGTCATCAGATGCAACCATATTTAATCCTATCGCGCTGCGCGCTTTTATCTTATGCCTGAATATTCAACCAGTCGGGAATCACCCCGGCAAGCTGGTTGGTGGGAATTAATGTCTGCTCGCCCTGACCACGTAACGGTTTGATGGTCACTTCGCTGCCATCATCTGCCTCGATAATCACCGCTATGGCCGCACCGCTTTTATCAGCCCGTTTAAACTGTGCCTTCATGCTTCCGCCACCGAGGTTGCACTGCACGCGCAAGGTGGGAAATTCGGCACGTAGCTGTTCGCTTAGCTTGAGTGCGGCGGCCTTGCGGCCATCTTCCGGCACGACCAAATACACATCGGCTGTGCCCGTGGTCTCCGGGGCGGTCATCAGCGCGATCAGGCGCTCTAAACCAATCGCAAACCCCGCCGCTGGTGTTGCCCGACCACCTAATTGTTCCACTAAGCCATCGTAGCGACCTCCGGCACAGATTGTACCTTGTGCGCCTAGATCATCGGTGATCCACTCAAAAACGGTTTTGTTGTAATAATCCAGTCCGCGAACCAGTTTGGGGTTTACTTGATAGTCAATGCCCAGGGCATCCAACAGCCGCTGGACTTCCAGAAAATCGGCACGGGACTCGTCATCTAAATAATCACTTAACGGCGGGGCACCGGCGGCAATCTCAGCGGTTTTAGGGTCTTTGCTATCCAAAATCCGCAGCGGATTGCTATGTAGCCGCGAGCGAGCCTGATCGTCGAGCTGATCCTCATGGGCCTGTAGGTATTCAATCAACACCGCACGGTGTGCCGCGCGCGCTTGCGGGTTGCCTAAGGTGTTGATCTCTAGTCGCACATTTTCAAGCCCCAGTGCTTGCCAGAGGTGTGCGGCCATGAGGATTTGTTCCGCATCCAGTGCCGGGTCTGCCACACCGAATGCCTCAACACCAAATTGATGAAACTGTCGGTAGCGCCCTTTTTGTGGGCGCTCGTGGCGAAACATCGGGCCAATATAATACAGTTTGCGCTGTTGATTATGAATCAGGCCATGCTCGAGTGCAGCACGAACACAACCGGCAGTACCCTCCGGGCGCAGGGTGAGCGAGTCACCATTGCGGTCGTCAAAGGTGTACATCTCTTTTTCGACGATATCAGTAACCGCGCCAATAGAGCGGGCAAACAGTTCGGTGAGTTCCACAATCGGCATCCGAATCTGCTCGTAGCCATAGCGGTGCGCGGTGTCGATTAGAACTGCTTCCAAGTCACGCCAGATCGGGGTTTGCTCGGGGAGTAAATCATGCATCCCGCGAATGCTTTGCAGACGTTTGCTCATAAATAGTTCAGGTTATAGTCAGGCGTTGTCTTGTTGTCGGTGTTGCGCCACCCGGCTGCGGATGGACGCTTCGAGCTCATCGACGAGTTGCTCTTGGCTGAGTTTGCGTGACGGCTTGCCATTTTCGTACATCAGGTTCGGCTGGCCACCGGTCACGCCAAGGGCAGCTTCGCGGGCCTCACCCGGACCGTTGACCACGCATCCGATCACCGCGACATCCATGGCCACGTCGATATCTTCAATGCGCTGTTCTAGTTCATTGACGGTTTTGATGACATCAAACTTTTGACGAGCACAGGAGGGGCAGGCAATCAGGTTTACCCCGCGGGTGCGCAATTTCAGCGCTTTTAGCAAATCCCAACCAACCTTGATCTCCTCGACCGGGTCGGCCGCCAGTGAAACCCGCAGTGTATCGCCAATACCCTCGGCCAACAGCATACCCAGTCCGACAGCGGATTTAACCGCGCCTGAACGCAGGCCACCGGCCTCGGTAATGCCTAGGTGCAATGGCTGCTCAATCTGGCGGGCTAGCTTGCGGTACGCATTCACCGTCATCCAGACATCGGAGGCTTTAAGCGAGATTTTAAACTCAGGATAATCGAATTTATCCAGCAGGTCGATATGCCGCAAAGCCGATTCCACCAGCGCATCGGCGGTGGGTTCACCGTATTTTTTCTGGATGCTTTTTTCCAGTGAACCGGCATTGACACCGACGCGGATGGGGATGCCATTATCACGGGCTGCATCAATCACCTGCCGAACGCGATCAGCCCGACCAATGTTGCCCGGATTAATCCGCAGGCAATCAGCGCCTAACTCGGCGACTTGCAATGCAATCCGGTAATCAAAATGTATATCAGTGACCAGCGGAATATCAACTGCGGCGCGAATTTTGCCAAAGGCAACAACTGCATCCATATCTGGCACGGAGACCCGAACCAAGTCAGCGCCGGCCTGCTGCAGACGCCGAATTTGGGCGACAGTGGCATCAACATCGCAGGTATCGGTATTGGTCATCGACTGCACCGCAATCGGCGCATCACCACCGATTGGCACTGAGCCGACTTTGATCTGCCGAGACAACCGGCGAGGCACACAAGGTGGTTCAGACACGCAGCTAGCCTCCCACCTCTATCCGCAACACGCCGGTAAGATCATGGCGGCCTTCTAGATCAACCGGCTCGCCATCCCAAAGCACTTCCATCACCGATGGGTTGCCCAAAACCAAGTTGAAAGGCCCCTTGCCGCTAAAGCTGCGGCTATTACCATCTCTGAGCACGTCATACATCAGGCGTTCTCCTTCTGCCGAGCGTACTTCAATCCAGCAGTCCCCGCCGGAGGCACGTAGTTGCAGCCGTTCTTCGGTCTCGGCTGTGGGCGCGGTCGGCTCGGACTCAATGCTCGCCTCTTTAGCAACCGACTCTGGCTCTTGGGCTGACATCACACCATCCTGCTGCGCCTGTTCATGGTCATCCACAGTACCCCCCTCCTCCATCGCTGGCGGAGGGGCAAGGCCCTCATCGGCGGGCAATGCGGTTTGCGTGGGCGGAGGGGGCACATCTAGCGATGACAGATACTGCTCGGGCAAAGCAGCAGATTGCAGCGGGGCTATCGCCGACTCAATCATCTCAGGGGTCGTTTGGTTACCCGAATGGGTTTGCTCGGTGGTTAGCTGTTCGGCTTCATCGGCAAACCATTGCGACCATTTGTCGGCACCAAACTGTACTGCCAGCGCCAACACGATCGCCAGAATAAGCACTATAAACAGGCTAGTCAGCCATTTACGCAACCGCCCTTTGCCTTCGTCCATAACATCAAGCGTCGGGTGTTGGCCCCCGTTTATTTGCGTGCTGGGCGGTGCGGTCTGCGCCTGATACTGGGCAATCAGCACCTGGGGGTCTAAGTCGAGTTGCTCAGCCCAGCTTTTAATATAGGCGATGATAAAAGGTCGACCGGGCGTCTGATCAAGTTGATCGCGCTCAACGTTGATAATCACCCGCAAATCGAGGTTTAGCGGTTCGACCAGATCAGCCTGATCCAGGTTTTTCGCTTCACGGGCACGACGAATGCGTTCGCCTAAGCTCGGTCCGCCAGCACCTAGCAGACGCGCATCGGTGTCTGCATCCGCCTGAGCTGCGCCATCGGCACGTGGTTGGTTGATTGCCGGATCCTGCCGATCTCGATCATTCATTTATAGGTCTCCTCGCTCGAGTGCTTCAGCCTCGGGTGAATCAGGAAAACGCCCACGCAGAATTAGGCGGTGGTTGGCCAGCGACTGTTCATTGCCAACCGCACGGTCGATACGAATCGCTGTCGCCAGAGAATCTGGCGTATGCCGGTTGCGCGCGCTGTATTGCTGCATGAGTTCAAAGGCTTTCTGATATTCTCCGAGCTCGTAGTAGACACGGGCCATTCCCAAGGTGGCCGGACCATGAGTCCGCTCTGCTTGCCGCGCCTGCTCATAGCGGCTGAGTGCCTGCTCGAACGCACCGGCACGCTCGTAACAACGCCCGGAGTTGGTCAGTGCAAATTCAGGTGTTTTATAGAGCGGGTTTTCTAACGCCCGACTGAACATGGCCTGCGCCTTGTCATATTCACCCTGGCGGCATAAAAATGCACCATAGTTATTTGCTAGATCAGAATCGCGCTTATCGGCATAACGAATCGCCGCTTCGAACTCGCGACCCGCCTTGGCCACTTCCCCAAGCTGATCTAACAGCAGCGCATAGACATGCCGCGCTGGACTGTAGCGTGGGTTGATTTCAATCGCCCGCTCGGCTTTTTCAACGGCAACATCTAAATGCCCTTCACGCATATAACCCACAGCCAACTCGGTATTGACCTCGGCAGCACGATCACGTTGCGCCAAACCACCGCGATCAGAGTCTCGCTTTAGGGGGCCATCGCTGGCACAGCCAGCAAGCATTAGCGCTAGTACAAGCAACAAAACCCAGCGTGGAGAAATCATCGCAGCTTGTTTCATTATTCCGTTACCTCAACAACCGCTTGACCCAATCCCATTTGCGCCAGACGATCTTGGCGCCTGGAGCGATCCACTACTTTACCAGCAAGCTGCCCACATGCCGCATCAATATCGTCGCCACGGGTTTTGCGCGGCACGGTATTAATTCCCGCCGCCTTTAATTGCGCGCGGAATCGCTCGATGCGATTTCGGGAGGGGCGCTGATAATCCGAACCGGGGAAGGGGTTAAAGGGAATCAGATTAAGTTTAACCGCTTCCTTGCGTGGCTCAAGTAGGCGTATTAACTGTTCGGCATGCTCGGGGGTATCGTTGACTTCATTGATCATGACGTACTCATAGATAATAGCCCCGTGCGGCACTACTTTGGCGTAACGATCACAGGCAGCCATGAGTTGATCGATCGGATATTTTTCGTTGATCGGCACGATCTCATCGCGCAGCCGGTCATTGGCAGCATGCAAGGAGATAGCCAGTGAAATAGGCAGGTCTTCTGCCAGCCGATCAATCGCCGGAATAATACCGGAGGTGGAAACAGTCACCCGGCGCCGGGACAGACCGTAACAGCCACTACTGCATCATAATTGAGCAGAGGTTCGCCCATGCCCATAAATACGATATTGGTCACCGAGCGGTTAGGTGGGAATTTATGCTCAATTAAGCGCTCGGCCAACCAAAGCTGACCAATGATTTCAGCAGTCGTGAGGTTGCGATTAAACCCCTGCCGCCCAGTGGAACAAAATGTGCAGGTCAGCGGGCAGCCCACCTGTGAGGATATGCACAAGGTGGCTCGATCCGGCTCGGGAATGTAGACCATCTCCACTAAGCCGCCTGCACCGATATCGATCACGAACTTGCGGGTGCCATCTTTGGAGGTTTTGTCCAGCACGACTTCGGGGGCTTTGACTATGGCGATTTGCTTTAGTTTTTCGCGCAGGCTTTTGGCCAGATCGGTCATCTGGTCAAAATCATCTACCTGTCGCTGGTGTACCCACTTGAGCACTTGGGTGGCGCGAAAGGGTTTTTCGCCGATTTCGGCAAACCATTTGCGTAGTTGCTGAGGGCTTAACCCCAGCAGGTTTACCCGCTCGCTCGCTGAACTCATTATTTAGTCACCTGATTGTGCCAGAACGCTAATCCACCACGAAGAACACCCCTGCGCGCCCGTTTTGTCTGCGGCAGGGGTGATGCGCGCTCACGCCACGGCAGGATGTTGCTTAGCGGCTGTGCAGCTCTTCTGGCTTGAAGAAAAAGTCAATCTCGATCTTGGCGTTTTCCGCACTGTCAGAGCCATGGACAGCATTGGCATCAATAGATTCCGCAAAATCACCACGGATCGTACCAGCTTTTGCTTCTTTAGGGTCGGTCGCGCCCATCAGCTCACGGTTTTTGGCAATGGCGTTTTCGCCTTCGAGCACTTGCACGACAACCGGCCCGGAAACCATAAAACTAACCAGCTCACCGAAAAAAGGACGATCTTTATGAACTGCATAAAAACCTTCGGCCTGCTCGCGGCTTAGGTGCAGCATTTTGATACCGATTACAGTCAGGCCAGCATCTTCAAAGCGGCTGATGATCTGGCCGATGACGTTTTTGCCAACAGCATCAGGTTTGATAATAGAAAGGGTGCGCTCAGTAGCCATGATTAAAAGGTTCTCCAGGTAAAGTCTTTGTCATTTTGTCACTCTGCGCCAGACGCCCGTCAGGTTTTAGGCTTTACCGCAGAACAATATAGTTTAACGGGTTGTGGCCAAACTATCTACGCCATTGATCGACTACTGCCCCGGGCATCGAGATTATCCGAGTTTACCGGCTGCTCCGACGTGACAGAGGGTTTAGCTTCCGAAAGCGCTTTCTGCCGGACGCGAACATCATTCTCATCAACCATATCCGCCAGCGAAATCGATTCTAAAAAGGAATGAATCTGTGCAGACAAACCCATCCACAGGTGGTGAGCGATGCACTGGCTACCCTTCTGACAGTTCTCTTTGCCACCGCAACGAGTCACATCCACCGTCTCATCTACCGACTGGACAATCTCGGCGATATTTATTTGATCACGCGGTCGCGACAAACGATAACCGCCGCCGGGCCCGCGAACACTTGCCACCAGCCCGCCACGGCGCAGCTGAGCAAACAATTGCTCCAGATAAGATAAAGACAGCGACTGACGTTCAGCAATATCAGCCAAAGCGATTGGTTTGCCGTCATCATGGAGCGCCAGATCGAGCATGGCTGTCACAGCGTAACGTCCTTTTGTAGTCAGCCTCATTCTTTACCTCCGCAGCCCTATGAGCACAGGCGGAGTGCTCTGCCACCCCGCTTTAGTTAAATCCCGGCACCCATTGTTGACGATTAACCTCAGGATTGCAAAACCCTTTGTCCTTATCCGGCCGCTCGGCTCTTTTATCGGCCACGGCCTTATGTGGCAAAGTGAGCTGCAACACACCGCGTAGCGGCAAATGGTCTGAGGCCAGCCCGATACCGTTTTCCTTCACCGCCTGAATTTTGCGCACGCAAAGCGGCCCGTGCACCCAAAACTGATCCAAGGCAAACACCGGGAAGGCCGCCGGGAAGGTGCGCCGGGTTGCCGGACGCCCCAAAGACGAGCGTAATGCCCGCAAACTCGGCGTACCGGGCATCCAGTCGTTAAAATCCCCCATCAGTAATAATGGCGTCTGGGGGTCAAGCTGCGCCAGCGCTGCGGCAACCCAGTTAGCCTGACGCTTGCGCTCTTGATAGCGCAACCCAAAGTGCGTCACCCAGACCCAAAGATTTCCCACCGGCGTGGCGACCTCACATACCAGCTTACACCGGGGTTCATGATGCATGAACGACAAATCCAGATGATTGTGGATACAGATAGGCCAACGCGACAGCAACAGGTTGCCAAACCCCGCCGGACGATTAGAACGATAGCGTGGATATTGCACGTGCGTGGGCACAAAGTGCCAGTAAGCAAATGTCGGCGAGAGAGTTTGCAGCAACGCCTCATCAGCATACGATCCCGACAGGCTGACTTCTTGCAGGCCAACCAGATCCAGATCCATCTGGTCAATCAACTGGGCAACCCGTTCGGGGTGATAGCGACCATCACGACCAATGGCGCTGTGTATATTCCAACTAGCCACATTAAAATCCAGGCGAGCATATTCAGCCATGCCGCGACTCCTGATGTCGTACCCACCAGGCCAGCAGCAAAGCCCCGCCTGCCAGCAAGAAGGTAATACCGATCAATACCATCCAATTGTGCCAAACAGGTTTTTCCATCACGACTAACAACTGCTCTGAGAACACCGTAATCGCAAACATCGCCGGGAGTGCCCCCAGCAAGGAGCCGAGCAGAAAATCACGCAAAGGCACCCGATTGGCGCCAGCAACAAGATTAACAATGCTAAATGGGGCTAATGGCAATAACCGCAGGGCGATGAAAGCCAGCACACCCGGTCGGGCCAGACGAGCGGTCACCGCATCTAGGTGGTGTCGGGCTAGGCTGGCTAATTGGCATTGCGTTAAACGCAGTCCCAGCAAATAACCACCCAATGCTGCGAACATCAACGCCCCATAGGCCAGACCAAACCCCGGCCAACCGCCGGCAAGCAAAACTAAGACGATAATCATCACCGTCACCGGCAGCCCCAGTAACAGCAACAGCGCGGCGATACCCATGGTGCCCAAAGCGACATAATGCGCCGCACCCTGCTTTACCTCGGCATATTGACCAGCCACCTCACCCAGTCCGGTAAAACTGACCAATGCCGCCCCACCAAACATCGTCAGCAATAGCAACACGAACCATATAAGACGGCGACGCAGCGACGGGCGAGCTTTTTTCTCAATCAACAAATCGATCAACTCAGCCGCCGGACGGGCTTTTTCGGGGTCAATAAGCGCCGAATCCGGTACCTGACGATCCAGCTCAGGATCCACGGTTGGGTTTAGTGGCGCAAGCCAGCGGCGCTGCGCTTGGCTATTAAAATGGGCGATGGTTTTCAGTAGCGATCCGTTTTGCTCTTCCAACTTAGCCACCGCCTGCGGTGTTTGGCCTAAATGCTCGGCGAGCAAATCGTGGCGCATTGCGGCAATTGCACTGCGTGAACTCGGGGTATCGCCAAGCAGAGATAGGTTCAACTCGCTGTCAAACCCCATAGAACGGTTGGAGGTGTTAGCTGAGCCTAAATTGATTTCCAGATCATCAATAATCACAAGCTTGCTGTGTAACGAAACCATCTCCGGAGCCAGCCCGGCAACCTCTGGATAGAACACCCCTAAGCGTCCATACCGATCGGCTGCTTTGAGCTGTTGCAGCAGCCGGGTACGCAACACATCCATGGTCACCCGCTCGAGCCAACCATCTTTCTCCCGAGGCAGAATTAGCACTACCTCAGGACCATTTGGCTCTTGCAGGCGGCTGGCCAGAGCCTGACCAATACGGTGGCTGGTGAAATATTGATTTTCGATATAAATAAAGCGGGTGGCACGGGCTATCATCGCCAGCAAAACTGAGAGGATTTCCTGTACCGCTTCCTGCTGGCCATACTGCGGGTAGGTGCGGGCAATGCCAATACGCACATCATCGACGGCCACCGCGACGCGTTTAGGCCAGAAATCTAAGGCAGCCTCGGACGGGTCGGGCGCAGCCAACGACTCGCCTGTCGCATGCGCCCAACGTGATCGTGCCAATGCACCTAAATCGCGACCAATATCACCGCGCACATAGAACGCCACATCGTGAAAAGGCGGATAGGGATTCCCGGTCGGATCTAGGCGCAAGGGGTTATCTGGACGATGTTCACGGTCATCAAAACGCCATTTTGAGGGATCAAAGCCGCCTACCAGGGCATGATAATCGTCCACTACCAACAACTTTTGGTGAACGGATGCGCCCAAGGGGTGCTGGTCATCAAAATGGACCGATAATCGTTTTTTGGAGCGTAGCCCGCCATTAAATAAAGGCCGCCATTCGCGCTCAAATACATACACCATGGCATAATCCCAGGGCAGTAGATAGATTTCCAGCTCCGGATTTCGTGAAAGCGCTTCTTCTATAATATCGGCCAAACAACAAGGCGCGGCTTTGGCATCACAGGGTCGGTACATCTGCACCCGGCTATCAACATCCCAGCATAGGATAATCGCCTGACGACGGGCGGATAGCAACATATCGGCAAATGCAGGAAACCAAGCGTCTCCGTCCACCAAAAAACCCAGTCGCTCGGCTTCGCTGATTCGCCAGTATGGCGAGCTATTGCTACTCATCGGATTTTTCTCTGCGGGCTTAACTGTCAATTAATACCGTTGTTGTGCGTGATTTATTTAAATCATAAGTTATGCTCGAAACACATGAAGTGTAAAAAGCGCATTATGATGAACTAGGATATCGTTAAGGGCAATTGGCGAGAATTTTAGGACCCGCCCACAGGAATACTGGGGCATAATCACTCAGGATGAGTTCGCGCAGATAAAAGGCCGCTACGATGTGCTGGTTGGCAAGATTCAGTCAGCCTATGGTGCTAGCCGCGAGCAGGCTAAAGGACAGGTTGATGACTTTGCAGAAAAGATTAAAAAAAGCTCTGATACCATTAAAAACACCCCGGTATGCGGGGCGTTTTGGGATCAGTTAATGCAGCTAGGTGCTTACACGCTGTAGTACATGTCAAATTCAATCGGGTGGGTAGTCATTCGTAGACGCTGTACTTCCTCGCTTTTAATTTCGATATAGGCGTCAATCAAGTCATCGGAGAACACGTCACCGCGCTTGAGGAATTCACGGTCCTCATCCAGTGCCTGCAGCGCTTCCTCGAGCGAGAATGCCACTTCCGGGATGTTCTTTTCTTCTTCCGGCGGTAGATCATACAGGTTCTTGCTAGCCGCATCACCCGGATGGATCTTGTTTTGAATTCCATCAATACCGGCCATGAGCATGGCAGCAAATGCCAGATACGGGTTGGCGGTAGAGTCCGGGAAACGCAACTCCACACGACGCGCCTTGGGGTTGGACACAAATGGAATCCGAATGGCGGCCGAACGGTTACGGCTGGAATAAGCCAGCTTAACCGGTGCCTCAAAGCCCGGCACCAAACGCTTATAGCTATTAGTCGACGCATTACAGAAGGCGTTGAGCGCACGGGCGTGCTTGATGATACCGCCAATGTAATACAGCGCGGTTTCTGACAGCCCGGCATAGCCGTCACCAGAGAAGATGTTTTTGCCATCTTTGCTCATCGACTGATGCACATGCATACCAGAGCCGTTGTCTCCCACAATAGGTTTGGGCATAAAGGTAGCGGTTTTGCCATATGCATGTGCCACGTTGTGGATTACGTATTTCAGGTCTTGGACCTCGTCGGCTTTTTTCACCAATGTGTTAAAGCCAACACCGATTTCGCACTGACCTGCGGTGGCCACTTCGTGGTGATGCACCTCAACGGTCTGACCCATTTGCTCAAGCACCAGGCACATCGCCTGACGCAGATCGTGTAGTGAATCTACCGGCGGCACTGGGAAGTAACCCCCTTTTACTGATGGGCGGTGACCCATGTTGCCGTCGGAATAAACCGTCTCGGCATTCCA
>Ga0209836_100117_pt1 | contig 13891 bp, 9 predicted proteins | sample ElbSprsedimmetaG_FD_184147 | JGI IMG/M metagenome (GOLD analysis project Ga0209836, IMG submission 184147) | Hot spring sediment bacterial and archeal communities from California, USA to study Microbial Dark Matter (Phase II) - Elbow Spring... ... | reverse complement strand
CGGCAATATGACCGGTCACGAAGTATGAAAGGGCATCCTCGAAGGTCAGGCGAAACTGCTGCTCAGCTGCCTTGGTTGGCTTGAAAAGTACAGGACCCTGCTCGTAAGCATACAGGGTTTTGATGTGATCAGTGGCGACGGCACGTGGATCGTCAGCGGCACCAATCGCTACAATGCCCTCACCCCAAGCCTGCTGGGCCGCGATGATTTCTGCCTCACTAATCACCTCGCAACTTGCGTTGATAACCGCGGAAACTGACAGGCCGGCTGTGCCGAGAAGTAGTGCCTTCTTTTTTCATGTTTTTTGTTCTCAAAAGTCGTGATATCTCGAGTTACCCATCGCAACGACGGGTCAGTTACAGTGAAAAACAAACCGCGACGCTCAACTTTTATCATTGGTTTTTACTGATGTGTTATTGTTAGCTCGCTATGTTTTCAACCAAACCCAGTTGTCGTTCATGAACGCTTGTATGATTGTCCGTTCCTCGCTCCTGGCCCTACTGGCCGTTCCCCTGGTACTTGCCGGCTGCAAGGGCGAGGCGCCGGCACCCGCCTCTGAGCTGGCACCGCTGGTGCGTACTGTGCCGGTGGAGATAGTCAACGCATCGACCTGGAGCCTGACTGGCACGGTAAAGGCACGTTATTCCTCGGAGTTGGCGTTTCGGGTCGGTGGCAAGATTCTTGAACGACCGGTAAATGTCGGTGATCGTGTGGAGGCGGGCCAGGTTTTGTTTGTGCTGGATGATGCTGATTTGCGTCTGGCAGTAGCGGCCGCTGAGGCGGCAGTGCGTGCCGCCTCGGCCCGCTCGCGCAATGCTGAACAGGAAGCGCAGCGCCTGGCCGCGCTGTTGCCGAAACAGGCGGTCAGTCAGCAAGAGTATGATCGGGCTCAGACCTTGGCCGAGCAGGCCCGCGAAGATTTGAAATCGGCCCAGTCGCAGTTGCGTCAGGTTCGCAATCAGCTCGATTACACCGTGTTGCGCGCCGATGCCGACGGGGTGGTGGTGTCGTTGTTGGCCGAGCCGGGGCAGGTGGTAGCGGTTGGTCAGACCGTGGCGGTGATTGCAAAGGAAGGACCACGTGAGGCGGAGGTGCTGATTCCGGAGGAGCGCCTAGGTCAGGTGCCCTTGACGGCGACGGCGACTCGCTATGGCCGATCCGAAACGGCCCAGGCTACCTTGCGAGAATTGGCTTCTAGTGCCGATCCGCTTACCCGCAGCTGGCCGGCACGCTATGTGCTCGCGCCACCGCTGGATGAAGCGCCGCTGGGGGCGACTGTCGTGCTGCATTTCAATGACGAGGAGCGAGCAATCAGGCGGGTGCCGATTTCGGCTTTGATTGAGCAGGGTGAGACACCGGCCGTTTGGGTTGTGCAAAGTGAGGGCGGCCACACGCGGGTGCATCGTCATCCAGTACAAGTGCTGCAGCTGGGTGCCGAGCGGGCGCTCATAGAAGCTGATCTGCCGGCTGGTACTCGCGTTGTGAGTCTGGGTGTAAACCGGTTGGTGGATGGTCAGGCAGTGCGGGAGATTGAAGGCTTATGATGCACCTTTTTAATCTGTCGGCTTTAGCAGTCCGCGAGCGCGCCGTTACCCTGTACTTTATCCTAATGACGGCCTTGGCCGGAATGTATGCCTTTGCCGAGCTGGGACGTGCTGAGGATCCGGTATTTACCGTTAAAGCAATGACTGTCTCGGCCATGTGGCCAGGTGCCACCGCGCAACAGATGCAGGAGCAGGTTGCTGACCGACTGGAAAAGCGTCTCCAGGAAGTGCCGTATTTTGACTACGTTGAGACCACCGCCCGCCCAGGGCAAGTCAATATGCTGGTGAAGTTTAAGGACTACACCCCGGCTGACCAAGTTGAGGATGTGTTCTATCAGGTCCGTAAACGATTAGGTGACGAGAAAGCCTTCCTGCCGGCAGGCGTACTGGGGCCGTTTTTCAACGACGATTTTTCGGATGTGTATTTTACCCTGTATGCCCTTAAGGCCGACCATTACCCGCCGCGATTGCTGGCCCGCGAGGCCGAATTAATACGCAACGACCTGCTAACAGTCGAGGGCGTGCAGAAGGTCAACATTATCGGTGAGCAGCCCCAGCGCATCTACCTGGAGTTTTCCAATGAGCGCTTAAGCTCGCTGGGGCTGACGGTTGCCGAGGTGGCGGCCGCGATTCAAGCGCAGAATACCCTGACCCCGGCCGGCGCAATCGAAACTAACGGGCCGCAGGTTTATCTGCGTGTCGGTGGCCAGTTCGACGATCTGGATGTTATCCGCGACATGCCGCTTTTGGTCAACGGCCAGCTGCTGCGCCTGGGTGATATTGCAACCGTCACGCGGGGCTACGAAGACCCGCCGCGCTTTATTACCCGCCATCTAGGCGAGGATGTAATCCTGCTGGGCGTGGTCATGCAGACAGGCGCTAATGGTCTGGAATTAAGCAAGCGCTTGGATGAATTCGTAGCAACCCAGTCAGCTCACTGGCCACTCGGGCTGGAGGTGATCAAGGTCACCGACCAGGCCGATGCCATTCGCTTAGCGGTGGATGAGTTTCAGATCAAATTCTTCGTGGCGCTAGGCGTGGTGATGGTGGTCAGCTTTATAGCGCTGGGCTTTCGCGCCGGTCTAGTGGTGGCGCTGGCAGTACCGCTGACCCTGGGTACGACCTTTTTGATTATGATGATCACCGGCAAGAATTTAGATCGCGTCACCCTAGGCGCGCTGATCTTGGCGCTGGGGCTACTGGTGGACGACGCGATTATCGCAATCGAGATGATGCTGGTGAAAATGGAGGAGGGTCTCGACCGCATTGCCGCGGCCGCTTACGCTTGGAATGTGACCGCCGGACCCATGCTCGCGGGCACGTTGGTGACCGTGATCGGCTTTGTGCCGATTGGCTTTGCTGTCTCTAATGTTGGTGAGTATGCCGGCGATATCTTTTGGATTTTGGCGATTTCGCTTTTGGTTTCTTGGTTGGTGGCGGTGATCTTTACCCCCTATCTGGGCGTCAAGCTGCTAGGTGATATTAAGCCGCATTCAGGCGGTCACGAATCAAGCTATAACAGCCGCATCTATCGGGTGCTGCGTAGAGTGGTCAGCTTCTGCGTGCGTCACCGAGTACTGGTCTCGCTGATTACTCTAGCGCTTTTTATCGCTGCGGCGGTGGGCATGAAAACCAAGGTAGAGAAGCAGTTCTTTCCTAATTCCGACCGCCCCGAACTGTTAGTGGACATCTACTTGCCCGAGGGCACTGCTATCGAGAATACACTGGAGGTCGCCAAGCGCATCGAACAGGAACTGCTGGCAATGCCGGAAGTGCAGTCCTTGTCGACCTATGTAGGTCAAGGCGCGCCGCGTTTCTTCTTGGCGCTTAATCCCGAGCTACCCAACCCAGCCTTTGCCAAGATTATCGCTATTGCTGCCAATGCAGACGAGCGCGATAAGCTGCGCGATCGGTTACAGGCGCTGATCGACGCCGGCGCCTTTCCGGAGGCACGGGTACGTGTTCATGCCCTGCTTTATGGGCCGCCGGTGATCTGGCCGGTGACCTTCCGTGTCATAGGTCCCGACCCGTTGGTGCTGCGCGAAATTGGCGAGCAGGTTCGCCAGAAGATAGCTGCCAACCCCATGACCATTGACCCGCATCTGGAATGGGGTGAACGGGCGCCGATCATCCAACTGGATTACGATCCGGATCGTCTGCGGTTACTAGGCCTGACCCCACAGCTGGTTTCTGAGCAACTCCATTTCCTACTCTCCGGGGTGCCGGTGACCGAAGTGCGTGAGGATATCCGTACTGTGCAGTTGATTGCCCGCGCCACTGAAGCCGATCGGCGCAATCTGGAGCAGCTCGGCAGCTTGACGATCAAGAACCTGCAGGGGCATAGCATTCCGATCGAACAGATCGGTACCCTCAGGGTGGACTTTGAGGACCCGGTGCTCAAGCGCCGCAATCGCGAGCCTTACATAAATGTCAATGCTGAGGTTGTGCCGGGGGCTCAGCCACTGGATGTCACCATGGCGATCTGGCCAACCTTAAGTGAGATCCGCGACAGTTTGCCGCCGGGCTATCGCATTGAAATTGGCGGCTCGGTGGAAGAATCCGGCAAAGCCCAGGCATCCATCCAGAAGATGATACCGGTGATGGTGCTGTTGATGCTGACGGTGATTATGCTCGCGATGCGATCCTTCTCGGGCATGATTATGGTACTGCTGACCGGGCCGCTGGGGTTGATCGGCGCGGTGGCTGCGCTGTTGCTATTCCAGCAGCCTTTTGGCTTTGTGGCGACCTTGGGCCTGATTGGCCTAGGTGGCATCCTGATGCGCAACACCCTTATTCTTGCCGGTCAAATTCAGGCAAACCAGCGTGCTGGTATGGATGACTGGAACGCGGTGATCGAGGCCACCCTGCGCCGTGCCCGGCCGGTGATTCTCACCGCCATGACGGCAGTGCTGGCGTTTATCCCGCTGACCTTTAACACCTTCTGGGGGCCATTGGCTTATGTGCTGATCGGTGGTATCGCTGTGGGCACCGTGTTGACCTTGTTGTTCCTGCCGGCCATGTACGCGCTGTGGTTCCGTGTTAAGCCGCCGAGCGCGACTGCGTAGCCTTTGGGGCTGCTGCCGGTGTGGCCTTTTTAGCTGCGGCCGGGCGCCCCATCGGGATCGTGGTCTCAAACTAGCTCGTTGTTTGGTGCTGACAAAAGAAGCCTCTTAAACGTTGCTAGTTATCCACGTACAGCTCCACCGCATTGCCATCCGGGTCGCGGCAAAACAGCGCCTGTCGGCCAGATTGGCTGCGGGTGTAGGCGATGCCGGCCTTAGCAAGTCGGGCCTCGAAGGGCGCTAACGCATCTACGCTGAGGGCAAAATGCCGGTCGCGGCCACCATGGGCGGGTCGGTTGGTCACCGAATCCGGGTTGGGCAGTTCTAACAGATGCAGGTCGCAGTGATCTCCCAAGTTCAACCAAGCACCTGGAAAGCCCAGCTCGGGGCGGTTGATACGGGTTAGTCCTAAGATGCCCTCATAGAACGCCAGCGCCCGGGTGGTGTCGGCCACGAGAATGCTGACATGGTGCAGTCCGAGGATTTTTCCGTCTGACATCGATAAATGCCTATCTGTGAGCGGGAGCGCGTAACCGGGTTATACTGTGACGTTTATTCTAACGTTTGCATCTTCGCTCATGAATGCCGACCTGGATCGACTGCATCCCTATCCCTTCGAAAAGCTCGCGGCCCTGAAGGCCGGAGCCACGCCGCCGGCTGACAAGTCCCATATCGCCCTGTCAATTGGCGAGCCACAACATGCGCCGCCCAAGGCGGTGGTTGAGACTTTAATCCATCACCTGCATGGCTTGGCGAATTATCCGCTGACCAAGGGTATGTTGGCGTTGCGCGAGGCGATTGTGGCTTGGGCCAGTCGCCGTTTCCAGCTGCCGGCAGCAAGCCTTGATCCCGAACGTCATGTGCTACCAGTTGCGGGCACCCGCGAGGCGCTGTTTGCCTTTGCGCAGGCGGTGGTCAATCGCCAGGTCCCCCGCCGCCCGCGGGTGCTCATACCCAACCCCTTCTACCAAATCTATGAAGGGGCGGCGCTGCTGGCTGGGGCGGAGCCTTACTACTACCCGATCACCGAGGAAAACGGTTTTCTGCCCGATTTCGATGCGATTCCCGATGAAATCTGGGCCGATTGCCAGCTAATCTATGTCTGTTCGCCCGGCAATCCTAGCGGCGCGGTGATCGACGAGGCTGGATATCGCCAACTGATTGCCAAGGCCGAGCAATTTGACTTCGTGATCGCCTCCGACGAGTGCTATTCCGAGCTGTATGCCGACGAGGCCAAGCCACCGGTGGGGCTGTTGCAAGTCGCGGCCAATATGGGTAATCAGCAATACCGTCGCTGCGTGGTGTTCCATAGCCTCTCCAAGCGGTCCAACCTGCCGGGCCTGCGTTCGGGCTTTGTGGCCGGTGATGCCGCAGTGCTAGGGCAGTTCCTTAAATACCGTACCTATCAAGGCTGTGCACTGCCGCTGCCTACTCAGTTTGCCAGCATGGCCGCCTGGTCAGACGAGACGCATGTGCGCGAGAACCGCGCGCTGTATCGCCAAAAGTTCGATGCCGTGCTCGATATCCTCGGCGATACCCTGCCGGTCAAGCGCCCCGAGGCAGGTTTTTATTTATGGGTGAGAACGCCCGAGGATGAAACCGTATTCGCCCGCCGTCTATTCGAGACCCAGCATGTCACCGTGCTGCCCGGGCGCTATCTCTCGCGGGACGTGGATGGCCATAACCCGGGCAAGGGCTTTGTGCGGATGGCACTGGTCGCCGAGCTTAAGGACTGCATCGAGGCGGCCCGCCGCATCCGTGAGCTGCTAGGCTGATATACTCGCTGGCTATCGAGGCTGGTAGAGATCGCATCATCGTAGGTTGGACCACCAAGGAAGCTCAACTTAGCGTAACGCAACCCAACCTACGCATCGCCAGCTGCTGTTTTGAGACCAAATCCATCGAAAACCAAAGCAACGGGGGTTCCCAATGGAGCAGATTCGCTCAACCATCGAAGAAGCATTCGAGAAGCGCGCTGAAATCAACCCGAGTAATGCCCCGGCTGATGTGGTCGAGGCCGTCGAAGCGGTGCTGGATAAGTTGGATTCCGGCGAGCTGCGCGTGGCCGAGCGTCGTGGCGTGGGCGACTGGGTTGTCAATGAGTGGCTGAAAAAAGCCGTGCTGCTGTCGTTCCGACTCAAAGACAACCGTATCCAGGCTGGCGGCGAAATGCGCTACTACGATAAGGTCGAGACCAAGTTTTCCCGGTGGAGTGAGGACGACTTCCGCAAGGCTGGTATTCGGGTGGTACCCAATGCCGTCGCGCGTCATGGCTCCTTTATTGCCAAGAACACCGTGTTAATGCCGTCTTATGTGAATATCGGCGCTTATGTTGATGAAGGTACCATGGTCGACACTTGGGCTACCGTTGGTTCCTGCGCCCAGATCGGCAAGAACGTCCACCTTTCTGGCGGCGTTGGCATTGGCGGCGTGCTGGAGCCATTGCAAGCGGCCCCGACCATTATTGAGGACAACTGTTTTATCGGTGCGCGTTCTGAGGTGGTTGAGGGCGTGATCGTCGAGGAAGGCTCGGTCATCTCTATGGGAGTGTATATCGGCCAGAGCACCAAAATCTACGACCGCGAGACCGGCGAGATTCACTACGGCCGCGTACCCGCCGGCTCGGTAGTGGTCCCCGGCAGCCTGCCATCTAAGTGCGGCAAGTACAGCCTATATTGTGCGGTGATCGTTAAGAAAGTCGACGAACGTACCCGCAGCAAAGTTGGCATTAACGAACTGCTACGCGATATCTGATTGGCATCGGGCCGCAATGGATCTGTGCTGCTTCCCGACCCCCTTGTGTCGGGAATGGATTGATGGCTAAAAATGCTGGGGCTGGCATCAGCTCCGGCATTTTTCTTGTCACTATACGGCTCATTTTGAAACAGTCTGCAAGAGCCGCTGGCGGTAATCATGCGCGGCCAGTTGATCAGGAGTGCAAATGCGTCCGGTATGGATTGTCGCGGTCTCGGTGGTGGGGCTTTCCCTGCTTGTGGCCGTTATGGGATGGGAGGCCGTGCTTCGGTATGAGCGCGGTCGTATTTTCGATGGGCAAGTCTGGCGGTTACTGACAGCGCATCTGGCCCATGTCGGCTGGCTTCATTTGGCAGTCAATATGGCCGGACTGCTGGTTTGGGTGGCGCTGGCCGGCCATATGGAGTCGCTTAAAACTTTGCTTTCCGGCATGTTGGTGACAGCGCTGGCTGTTACGCTAGGCTTGCTATGGCTAAACCCCAATATTGGCTGGTACCTGGGTTTTTCCGGCGTGCTCCACGGCCTGTTCGCTATGACCGCCATGCAACTGCTGTTTCGGCGTGAGTGGCTGGCGGGTTTCTCGCTGGCAGCGGCATTGGCGTTCAAGCTGCTCTGGGAGCAGCAGCATGGCTCGCTGAGCACCGAACGCCTGATCGGCGCGCCGGTGCTGGTGGATAGCCATTTGTATGCCACGGTTGCTGGTGCAGTTTGGGCACTGGCGATGGCCCTGTTCTGGGGACGGCGTTAGGGCTTTTGCTGGCTTTTGCTTTGTCGCGGGTTGTCAAGCCATAGCATGTTTGAAGATCGCTAAAAGACCCGTGGTGGCGCTATTGCCTGTGGCGTTTCTATGGGCTTCACGTAGTGTCGGCAACGCACGCCATCCTTTTATTAATCTGCGTCCTGATGACGTTTATTGGTCCCTGAGCAGCTTTACCATGTGCTTTAGCACTTGAATACGGCCATGGCGCTTGTCATTGGCCGAGACCAATGTCCACGGGGCATACTCGGTGCTGGTGCGGAATACCATCTCGTTGACGGCGGCCAGGTAGTCGTCCCATTTCTCCCGATTACGCCAATCTTCGTCGGTGATCTTATGCTGTTTGTAAGGAGTCTTTTCTCTATCCCTGAACCGTGCTAGCTGCTCTTCCGGGCTGATATGCAGCCAGAACTTGGCAATCCGCACGCCGTGGCGGACTAACTCGTTTTCGAAGGCATTGATTTCGCGGTAGGCACGCTGCCAATCGTGGTGCGAGGCAAAGCCCTCGACCCGCTCAACCAGGACGCGGCCATACCAGGAGCGATCGAAAATGACAATGCGGCCGTCGCGCGGCAGATCCCGCCAAAATCGCCATAGGTAGGGATAGCGGCGTTCGACATCGGTAGGGGCGGCGTACTGGACAATACGATAGAGGCGCGCATCCAACCCGCTGGCCAGACGGCGAATAGCGCCGCCTTTGCCGGCCGCATCCCAGCCCTCGAAAACCACCACGGTCGCGCGTTTTTCTCGCCATGCTGCCCAGGCCAACTTGCAAAGCGCGGACTGTAGCTGAGGCAATTGTTTCTTGTAGTCATCCTTGGCGACAGTGGCGTTGAGGTCCACCGTATCCAGCACCGTGCGCATCGCGCTGCTGACTTGGGGTATGGCCGGTGCCTGACGTGAGTCACCCAGCAGTCCAGCGACATTGTCTAGATCCCCCACCTTCGAAGGGTGCTCACGCAGAGCGCGGACGATGGTCTGGGCCACGGTCACGTCCCGGTAACGTTCGTCCGTCGCTTCCACTAGAAACCAAGGGGCCAGTACCGTGTCGGAGCCGCGAAGCACGCGCTCGCCAATGCGGATAAAGCGTTTGCGTAGCTTAAGCGCTCGGTGGCGCCCTTTTTTACCCCAACGGTCGTCGGGTGTGGCGTCTTCCTTAGAAATACGCTCACGCTGCACGTCCTCAGGTAGGTGCAACCAGAACTTGAGCACCACCACGCCATCGAGAGCGAGCATGCGCTCCATCTCCACATAGTCCTGCAGTCGTCGCTCCAGCTCGTTGTGGTCGATGCGTTTATGCAGGGCATCGGTTACTAGGTCTCGATACCAACCACCCATGAAAATGCCGATTTCGCCCTTCGGCGGCATGGCCCGCCAGAAGCGCCATAAATATGGGCGTTCGCGCTCCTCGTCGGACGGTTCCCAGAAGGTGTGGGTCTCAAGTCCGCGTGGATCAAACCAGCTATAAAGACGGTTGACCAGCGAACCGCGGCCTGAACCGTCCATGCCCTCGACGATTACCAGTACTGACTGATTCGAGTTCATCAGCGCCATTTGAGCCCGAAGTATTTCGGCCCGCAGTTCCGGTTCCAGCTCGTCAAAGGCCTCTTTTTTCAAGGCGCGACCGAGTTCGGCTGCTTGAAACATATTTCCCTCTCTCTTGCCCATAGTGCGCAAAGCGCGTACATTTTGATCGGTTAACCCACCAAAGTATAACGTGATGATGGCTTTTGACTTTGAACAGGCCCGCTTCAACATGATTGAGCAGCAGGTTCGTCCCTGGGAAGTGCTGGACAAAACCGTGCTGGAGGTGCTCAAGAATGTCCCGCGCGAGGCCTTCGTGCCCGAGGACAAGCTCACGTATGCTTTTTCCGACATGGCGCTGCCGATTGGGCATGGCGAAGTCATGATGCCGCCGGTGGTCGAGGGGCGCATGCTGCAAGCACTAGCGCTGCAAAGTGGTGACGCGGTACTGGAAATCGGAACGGGCACGGGGTTTATGACCGCCTGCATGGCCTCGCTAGCCGCCTCTGTGCACAGTGTGGACATCCATGCTGATTTCATCGAAAGTGCCCAGCAGCGCCTCAATGCGCTGAATGTGTGCAATGTGCGTTTGGAGGTGGGTGATGCGCATGAAAGCTGGGATACCGGCAACCGCTTCGACGTCATCGCCATTACCGGTGCGCTGTCCACTGACCCGATCGCCTATATGCAGCAGCTCACCGTTGGCGGGCGTTTGTTCTGCATTGTTGGCGCACCGCCCGCCATGCAGGCCAAGCTGATCACCCGCGTGACGGAAGACCAATTTGTGACCGACGCGCTATTCGAAACCTGCCTGCCCTGGCTCAAGGGGGCCGAACCCAAGCCCCGCTTTGAGTTCTAATCAGGCACCTAGGTCAGATCATGCCTGGGGTTGTTTTTCCGAGATAAGTCCCGGCGCGGCTGACTACAAGCTGACTACAATTAGAGCTATCGCTGCGGTTGCTGGATCGTAGGGCGCGCAAACACACTTAACTGGTACGGCCCAGCATTAGCCTGTGCTAAAGTAGCAAGTTGACTAACGAAGTTTGAGTGTAGGGGGTCCTATTTTATGTTTCGGCCACGTCTGCTAGCGGCATTGATTGCTGCCTCTTCGGTGTTTTCCTCCCCGCTTCTGGCAGAGGACCTGCTGGAGATATACAAGCTGGCCGAGCAAAACGACCCGGTGCTAAGGGCAGCCGTTCAAAACCGCCTGGCGGTGCTCGAGAACGTGCCGATCTCTCGTGCCGACCTACTGCCGCAGCTGGGTGCTGGAGGTGAAATCAATTACAGTCATACGCACATACTCGGTACTGGCGGCACCACCATTGACGGCGTTGGCCGCAACCTCGGGCTGAACCTGAGTCAAACCCTGTATAACCGTACCCGCACCCTGCAGCTTGATGTGGCTGAGGCACAAGTTCAGCAGGCCGATATCGATTATGCCTTCGTCGAGCAACAGCTTATCCTGCGGGTGGGCCAAGCCTACTTTAACGTGCTTAAGGCCAATGCCCAGCTGCAACTGGCCCGTGCTGACCTAGCCGCTGTCCAGCGTCAGCTTGAGCAAGCCCAGCAGCGCTTCGAGGTGGGCCTGATTGCCATCACCGATGTGGCCGCCGCCCAGGCTGAGTTTGATCGCGCGCGCGCCCAGACGCTCTCCGCAGAAAATGCGCTGAACAACGCGTTTTCACAGCTCTCTACTCTGACCGGGCAGACACATACCAGCCTAGCCGACGTGCGAACAGACCTATTGACACCAGAGCCGCAGCCGCGTGACATAGAACGCTGGATAGAGGTCGCCTTGGAGCAGAATCTTAGCCTGCGCAGTGCTGAGATAGGCACCGAGATTGCCCAGCGAGTCATCGACATTAACCGCTCGGTGCGCATGCCGACGGTCAACTTAAATGCCAACTATGGCTATAACAAATCTCCTAGTCAGATCAGCGGTCGCGATGTGGAATCGCGCAGTGGCTCGCTGGGCGTGCAGGTCAGCGTGCCCTTGTACACCGGTGGACGCATCAATGCTCAGACTCGCCAAGCGACCTATCGTTTCCAAGAAGCACGTGATCAACTTGAGGCGCTGCGTCGCCAGGTCCGCCGCGACACCGAGACCGCCTATCGTAACGTGATCACCAATATCAGCGAGATCGAGGCCTACCGCCAAGCCGTCGAATCGGCACGTACTAGTCTGGCAGCGACCGAGGCCGGTTATGAAGTTGGCACGCGCACTATTGTCGATGTGCTCAATGCCGAGCGGCAGGTATTTGCGGCCATGTCGCAGTATCTGAACGCCCGTTACAACTACATTCTTAATAATCTGCAGCTTAAGTGGGCGAGTGGCCAGCTCTCCCGAGCTGATCTAATCGCTATCAACGAGCAGCTTGAGGAAGGCGAGATCAACCCCTTGATCGCCCCGCTGATGGACGAACGCGACAACGATATGGATTTTCAGCAACGGCTTATGCCGCAGTCTTAAGCCGGATTGAATCCTAGTCATAAGCTACAGCAGCCTGGAGGCAGCTGCTTGGGCAGTGCGTTGGCGCTTGCTCGACATCTTGTAGCAACGCCTGCTCCGGGTCGCATAATCAGATCCTGAGGCTAAGGCCATTACGGCTACTTCCTTTTGCAACCAATAAGATCGCCGAGTCACACGATGCCGGTGGAACATCAATCAAGCCCAATTCCCTATCCCCGTGCCTCCGCGTCTTGGTGAGAGCAACTGTTAAAAACCTCTCACGAGGCACAAAGGCACAAAGCGCTCAATTGGAACATCAATAAGACTCAATATCCTACGTCCTTCGCGCCTCCGTGCCTTGGTGAGCAACAACGTTGCACTACTGGTAACCCAGTTTATAAACTGAAGAAGCCTCTCACATAGGCACATAGGCACAAAGAAATCAATCCACGCTTGGGGCTTTGCCGAGCAGGCTCGCCTCACTGCGGCTCCCGTGCGTCAAGCCCGCCCGCCGCTCGTGGCAAGTCGTCTTCGTCAGTGCCCTTCCGTTGCCTTGCGTGCGGGCTTGCCGACCATGGCGGCTATCCGCGACGGATGTTCGGTCCGTGGGGACTGATCGGTCCATCCTTCTTTTTGTAGCTTATATCCAACTTTGTTGTTCAAGTGCAACAGCTGCAAGGCGTCCTGTTGCAAAAAAGTCGTTGGAAACTTGCGGCTCGTTGGTGGGGGGAGTAAAAATGCATGCAACCGCAATCAAGCGGGAAACACGTCCATCTCAAGCTTTGGAGAGATTCGATATGAAAAAGAACATGATCGCAATGGCCGTTGCCGCTGCTGTCGCTGCGCCGGTCGCCATGGCCGACACCACCCTGTACGGCATCGCTCACATCTCTGGCGACTACATCAAGGGTGCTGATGACAACTTCAACGTGCAGTCTGGCTCATCTCGCCTGGGCGTGAAGGGCACCGAGAAGATCTCAGACTCCCTGTCCGCCATCTACCAAATGGAGTGGGGCGTCAATATGACCGATGGCAGAGGCAACGGCGACGCCAATATCTCTTCCCGTAACCAGTTTGTGGGTCTGAAGCATAACGATGTGGGTACCCTTATCGCCGGTCGTCATGACACCCCGATGAAGCTGGCCATCAGCAAGCACGACCTGTTTGGTGATCAGATTGGCGACAATGGCAATATCGTTGGTAATATCATTGGCAAGATCCAGGTAGGCGAAAAGGAAGTAAAGACTAGTGCTGGCTGGAATCTGCGTACTCAGAATACCATCGCCTACTTGACCCCGAACCTGAGTGGCTTCTCGGCAATCGTCGCTTACGTTGCTGATCATGATCGTCGTCTTGGTCTTGGCGATCCCAAATTCAATGACGATGACAATGATTTTGATGCCTGGAGCGTTTCCGCCAACTACGACTTCCAGGGTATGTTCAACATCACTGCTGCTTACGAACAGCACAATATTCCCTCGAAGTTGGCTAAAGATAATGGCATTAAAGATAACGAAAAGTCTTGGCTGATTGGCGCTAGCGCAAAGGTCGCTGGTGTTAAAGTCAATGCTCTGTACCAGAACATCGAAGACTTCGGTGGCTACGACTCTGACGTCTATGGTATCGGCGCTGCCTACACCTTCGGTGCTAACACCATTAAGGCGCAGTACTACTATGCAGATCTTGACAAAAACTTGAAAGCCGCCAACAACGGCAAAAACCGTAAGATGGCGGCCGTTGGTTACGACTACGCTTTGAGCAAGCAGACCACGGTTTACGCTGCCTATGCCTGGGGTAACGA
>Ga0209836_100116_pt1 | contig 13910 bp, 14 predicted proteins | sample ElbSprsedimmetaG_FD_184147 | JGI IMG/M metagenome (GOLD analysis project Ga0209836, IMG submission 184147) | Hot spring sediment bacterial and archeal communities from California, USA to study Microbial Dark Matter (Phase II) - Elbow Spring... ... | reverse complement strand
CATACAATTAGAGCGATTTACCGCATTTCAGAAGAATAGAATTGAGTTTTCGCCGGGGCTCAATGTGTTCATAGGTGCCAACGGCACTGGAAAGACGCACCTCATGAAGGTTGCCTATGCGGCCTGTGATATCAGCAAGACGAAGCAGGACTATGCCGAAAAGCTAATCCGGGTCTTCCTGCCCTCGAAGCGCTCGCTGGGCCGTCTGGTCAAACGTCAGAGGGGGATTGCCCATAGCCATGTTGAGGTGTTCCGGAATGATCTAAAACTGCGTGTGTCGTTTTCCAACCATGCCAATAAACCAGAATCGGCGACTGTAACCGGAGCCAGGAGGTGGATCGAGCAACCCGTCGAGAGCGTTTATATCCCGGTCAAAGAGATGCTCTCCAATGCGCCTGGTTTCCGTTCTCTTTACGCTCAACGCGAGGTGCACTTCGAGGAGGTCTACTCAGACATCCTGGATCGTGCCTACCGGCCAGCGTTACGAGGGCCGATAGACGCAACGCGTCACCGTCTGCTGGATTACCTGAAGAAGACGATCGAAGGCAAGGTGCTAGTCAAAGATGAGGAGTTCTTTCTCAAGAGCAGGCATGGGAACCTAGAGTTTTCGCTTCTTGCTGAGGGGATGCGGAAACTGGCCTTGATCTGGCTGCTGGTCCAGAATGGCACCCTGCTCGATGGGTCCGTGCTTTTCTGGGACGAACCCGAAACCAACCTGAACCCGAAGCTTTTCGGCCCGTTGATAGACGTTCTCCTGGAGCTACAGCGATTGGGTGTGCAGATTTTTCTTGCTACTCACGACTACATCATCCTCAAGGAGATTGATCTGCGCCAGAAGGAAGGGGACCAGATCAGCTTCCATGCTCTCTTCCGCGACCCCAAGTCTGGTGACATCGCATGCCATTCCTCAGCCGAATATGCCGGTATTCATCCCAATGCCATCGCTGATGCCTTCTCGGATGTCTACGACCGCGAAGTAAAACGCAGCCTCGGAGGGTTCAAGGGATGACAGTGCTGGTCGAGGGGGATCTTCAGATCACGCTCCCCAACGGCGCGACAGGCCGGAAGTTTGATGACGAGAAGACACACGGACTCAGTCATTGCATGAAGGCCGTCGATCTCATTATCGAGCTGGAAGATCGGATACTGTTTGTAGAGTTAAAGGATCCGGAGCATCCGGCAAGCCAACCGAAGGATAGCCAGGAATTCGTCAATAAATTCCTGGCTGGTCAGATTGATGCAGACTTGAAGACGAAATATCGGGACAGCTTTCTCTACGAGTGGAGCTGCCGACGGGCGGACAAGCCGATTTACTACTTGGTCCTGATTGCAATCAGCGCTCTGGGACCGGCCGAGCTCTTGACGCGCACAGAAGCGTTAAAGCGCCAGCTTCCGCTCATGGGGCCCCAGGCGAAGCCATGGTTGCAGCCCTTCGTCGCCGGATGCGTGGTGATGAACTTAGACGAATGGAATCGGTTACTTCCAGAGCTTCCGGTCAGTCGGGTTGCTGCATGACCGACTTCGGCGTCGGTGACTGGTGCTGGCATGCCCGGCAATCCTCACCCTGCCGGGTGATCGACCGCCAGGACGTGTGGGGCGAGGTTACCTACCGCGTGTGGCTGCCGGCAAAGGAGGCCGTGGTGCGCGCCCGAGCCCAGGATCTTGACGAACTGACCAACGTGCGCCCCACAGTGGAGCAGATCCTGCATACGGCGGCATCCGCAAAGCTGCTCGACGCGCTGGAGGACAACCTACTGCTGGCGCCGATCCAGTCCAGCGTGGTACCTCTGCCGCACCAGCTCTACGCGCTGAACCGGGCCATGAGCCGGGATCGCATCCGCTACCTGCTGGCGGACGAGGTGGGCCTAGGCAAGACCATCGAAGCAGGCTTGATCCTGCGCGAACTCAAACTGCGCGGCATGGTGCGGCGCGTGCTAGTGGTGGCACCGAAAAGCCTAGTGCGTCAATGGCAGGCCGAAATGCGGCTACATTTCGGCGAGCACTTCCGCTTTATCAAAGCGTCCGAGTTGGCAGCGTTTCGCCAGTGGCGCGATAACGGCGCTCAGGCCGACGACAATCTCTGGCGCATGCATGACCAGGTGATCGTTTCGCTCGACTCGGTCAAACCCATCGAACGCCGCCGTGGCTGGAGCCTGGAGCAACTCGCCACCTACAACCGCGAGCGCTTCGAGGACCTGATTTCGGCGGGTTGGGATCTGGTGATCATCGACGAGTCGCACCGCCTCGGCGGCAGCACCGAGCAGGTGGCGCGCTACAAGCTGGGCGCCGCCTTGGCCGAGGCCGCGCCCTATTTGCTGTTGCTGTCCGCTACGCCGCACCAGGGCAAAACTGACCAGTTCATGCGGCTGATGCAGTTGCTGGACCGTGAGGCATTTCCAGACGAAGGCAGCATCAACCGTGACCGGGTACGCCCGTTCGTAATCCGCACCGAGAAACGGGCCGCCATCGACGCGGAAGGCCAACCGCTGTTTAAGCCCCGGTCTACGCGGTTACAAGTGGTGGCGTGGCAGGACAGGCATGCCGCTCAGCGGCGGCTTTACGAAGCGGTGACGGACTACGTGCGGCATGGCTACAACCAGGCGATGGCTGCCAAGCAGCGGCACATCGGGTTCCTGATGATTCTAATGCAGCGGCTGGTGACATCCAGTACAGCGGCTATCCGCGCCACGCTGGAGAAGCGCCATGCCCTGCTGGATGCGCCCCAGGCGCAGGCAAACTTGTTTGAGGCGGTTGACCCGGATGAATGGGCGGAGCTCGACGGCCAGTCCCAGCTCGACATTGCCTTGCAGGCCAGCGGGTGGGAGCGGGAGAAGTCGGAAGTCGAGATGCTGCTGGATCTGGCTCGCGAAACCGAGCGACAGGGAGCGGACGCCAAGGCGGAAGCGCTGCTCGAGCTGATCTACAAGCTCCAGCAGGAAGAGAACGACCCGCAGCTTAAGGTATTGGTCTTCACCGAGTTCGTGCCGACCCAAGCCATGCTGGCGGAGTTCCTGGAGAGCCGGGGCTTTTCCGTGGCGCAGCTCAACGGCGAGATGGATCTGAACGCGAGAACCCGCGCCCAGCGAGCCTTTTCGCGCGACGTGCGGGTTCTGGTCTCCACCGACGCTGGCGGTGAGGGGCTGAATCTGCAGTTCTGTCATGTCATCGTCAACTTCGATATGCCATGGAATCCGATGCGGCTGGAGCAGCGCATCGGCCGCGTGGACCGTATCGGCCAGTCCCGTGTGGTGCGGGCCATCAACTTCGTGCTGGAAGACACGGTAGAGCACCGGGTGCGCGAGGTGCTGGAGGAAAAGCTCGCTGTCATCGCCCAGGAGTTCGGCGTCGATAAAGTGGCGGACGTGATGGATTCGGTAGAGGTAGAGCCGATCTTCGACGAACTGTTCATGCATGGGTTGCAAGACCCTGCATCCATCGACAAGGAGTGCGAAGCGGTCATCAACCAGGTACGGGAGAAGGTGGCGGCGAGTCGCGAGAACACCGACCTGCTGACCGAGGAACACAGGCTGGAGGCGGATGATGCGCGCAAGTGGCGGGATCATCCGGCGCAGTACTGGTTGGAGCGTGCCATCACCGCCGGGTTGCCTGCGCGAGGTGGAGCGGCTGAGAAGGTTGGCGATGCCTGGCGTGTGAAGTGGGCGGACGGGAGCGAGTCGCTCCGTGCCTGCTTCGATGCACGTACCGCCGAACAGAATCCTGAGATGGAGTGGATCACGCTGGAAGATCCGCGCGCCCGCGCAGTCATCAGCGAACTGCCGCGCTACGTGGCGGGCCAGCCGCTGCCGATTACGACGGTCACCGGCTTGCCCGATACGGTGCATGGCGTGTGGTCGCTGTGGGAGATCAGCATCAGCGCGTCCAATCTCTCCGAGAGCTTCTCCCGGCGGCGATTCTTGCCCGTGTTTGTTACCGACGATGGCCGCACTTTCGTGCCGACCGCCAAGCGGATCTGGGATTTGCTGCTGACTGAGAACGTGACGCTAGAACCGAACATCGAGGTGGAAAACGCCTTGGCCTTCTTTGAGACATCACTGACTGCGGCCAAGGCCCAAGGGGAGCGGCTGTTTGCTGAACTCCTGGAGGAGCACCGCAGCTGGCTCGCCGAGGAACGGGAACGGGCGCGCTACGCATTCGAGGCGCGCTTTCAGGCGATCGGCCGGATCGGCCTTCCGGCCGTCAGGGAGCACAGGCGAAAGCGCCTAGAGGCCGAGCACGAAACACGCATGGCGGAATTAGCCAATGCGGAATTCTGCACGCCCGATCTCAACGCCGTGCTGATGCTGAGAATCGGCCATTTGGGAGGTGCGCAGGCATGACCGCATGGGCTGATCGTATTCTGAAAGAATTTCCCTCCGATCTCGCGCGGCTGTGGATTGTCACGGACCCGGACGACGTGTTGCTGGATGAGCAGGTGCTATCTGGTCTGCGCGAACGCGGTTTCGATGTTTTGCCTTTCGAGGACAGCATCGCCTTTCGGGCAGAGTATGAGGAACGCTACCGAGCAGCGTGGGAACGCGGCGAATCGGGCCCGTCTCGCGCCTTGGTCCTCCAGTTGCGTGGCACGGCTTTGGATGATCTACCTTGGGACTACTTGCGCCAAGCACGCAAGGTCAGTCTTGGGCTTGTAGAGCTGTTTCCGAGACTGAGCTATGCCGTAATCCGGCAGCTGGGCAGCGAGATGCTACCTGCACTGTTTGAGGCGCAGGCGCGGCACGTTCAACAGTCACTGGGCGAGGCGGCGACGAAGGAGTTTGTGCTGACGCACATCTTCCGGATCAGCCCGCATCTGATCACCCGATCAGAGGATCTTTGGCGTGAGCTGCTCCGCTTGCACTACCGCGACGCGATGCTGCCGTCCGTGCTGGCGGAGCATGTGGAGCATGTGCTCGGTGAACGCTCGATCTTCAAGGGCATTCCTGTCGCCGATCTGTTTTCGCAGAAGAGCCTCGCGCTGCGTGTGGTACAGGATGCCTGGTATCGCTATCTGGCCAAGCTGGGGCTCACCGGAACGCGAACGGGGGAGCCGGCGCCGCCGGATTACGTGCCCAAGCTCGACATCCCGTTCGATCACCACGATGTCCGTGTGATTGTCGATTCGATGTTTCTGGACGGCACGCTACACCCGCTGGCAATCCAGGGTACGCCGGTCAACCTGCCGGAATGGGTGAAAGTGGGTGTTGTGCAGGATCCGGCGTCGATGCGGAATCTGGTGCTTGAAGGCATCAAGAATCTCGCGGATGAGCTTCCGAACGCCGCCTCTTCCTACCGGGATTGGACTCATTTCTCGCGTCGGATTGGCGAGGTGATCTCGCGTTTCCACGGTCTGGACGCGGCCCTGACAGAAAGCCTGAAGGACGAAATGTGGGGCTTGGTGAGCGAAGCAGACAGCCGGCTGCAAGAGTGGGTTAAAACGCACTACGCCGATTTGCCGTCTCTGCCAGCAGCCAAGGCGCCTGTCATGGTCCATCACGTGCCGCGATACCTGGCGATGCGCCGAGCGCGTGGCGAGGAGAAGATCGCGCTCGTGGTCTTTGACGGGCTGGCGGTAGATCAGTGGACCCAGATTCGCGAGTGCATCGTTCATCGAGCACCGCGACTGATGTTCGACGAGAACGCTTGTTTTGCGTGGCTGCCAACCCTGACGTCAGTGTCCAGGCAGGCGCTGTTCTCCGGCTTGCGCCCACGCGAGTTCGCCGACAGCATCGAGACCACCTCGAAAGAGCCTCAGCACTGGACGCGGTTCTGGCAAGACCAGGGACTTCGTGCCAATGAGGTTTTTTACCGCAAGTCGCTTAAGCTCACGGATGACCTTCCTGAGCTGGAAGCTCAACTGTCAAACCCGACCGTGAAGATTGCCGGTCTGGTCGTGAATACGGTCGACGAGATCATTCACGGCGCCGTGCTCGGCAAGCGTGGCGTTGCAGCCCAGATCAGGAGCTGGTGCGACTCAGGCTTTGTGGATCGTCTGGTTGCGATGCTGCTGGATAACGGATTTCACGTCTACCTGACTGCCGACCACGGCAATGCCGAGGCGGTAGGGATTGGTCGTCCGAACCAAGGTGTCGCCGCGGAACTGCGCGGAGAGCGCGTCAGGACCTATCGCAGCGAGGCTGTGATTGCAGAGACGGCAGCCGCCTATCCGGACACCTTCCGTCTTGCTATCGCTGGACTACCGGCGAACTTCATGCCGCTATTTGCAGGAGGGCGTGGGGCATTCGTGCCGAAGGGTGACCAGGTCGTTGTCCACGGTGGCATGTCCCTGGAAGAATTGATCGTGCCTTTCGTGAAAGTGAGTTATATGACAAATTTGCCTGGAACAAAGTTGGACATCGAAACGGCGGTTCCGTCAGGGGCAACCTCCAAGGATGGAGGCCGCAATTGAATCGAATGACATCGGCAGCACCGCGGATTGGCTTTGATCGCTTTATCCCGCTCGAATGGGCGGCCACCGCGCTCAGGGTGCGTGCCAACTTGGCTACGTTCGAAGATCTGAATGCTGCGCTCGACGCGGCGGGGCTCGGTGTCGCTGCCCGCAAGAAGACTCGGACCGTCTTGAATCGCCTATGGCTAAAGCCGCGACCGGAACTCGCCGACTTCGCCGAACGTGGCGTCGCGATCTTCAAGGCCGACCCGAGCGTCCCTATCGCCGCCCTGACCTGGGGCATGGCCATTGCCACCTATCCGTTTTTCGGCAAAGTGGCAGAACTCGTGGGGCGACTGTCCGCTTTGCAGGGTGATTGCGCCTCCGCGGAAATCCATCGCCGAATGAGCGAAACCTATGGTGAGCGGGAAGGCACGTACCGCATGACCAACACGGTGCTGCAGTCACAGGCGAGCTGGGGAGCGATCGAACGCATCGAGAAAGGCAAGCGCCTCGTGCGCATGAAACCGATCGCGGTCAACAATGAACAAGCTGTGGCTTGGCTGCTCGAGGCGGCGCTGCGGTACATTGGCAAGGCAGTGTCGGTTCCGAAGCTGTCGTCGCTGGCGGTGCTTTATCCATTCGTGCTGGATCAGCCGCTGGGCTACCTCGCATCAAAGAGTCCGAATCTGGAAGTGAGGTCAGAGGGGACCGGAAACCAGTTCGTGTGCCTGTATCCTGCACGGTGACAATCGTTCATGGCCTTGCTAAATGCCATAGTCTGCCGCCCTGAACATTTCTCTCGAAATCGGTAGCCTATTAGCTGGCTGGCCGAAACAGGTGGCGGCTTTGGGTGGTTGACAGGCCTAGCAAGGGCTCGATCAGCCACAACAGCAGCGATATTCGCTTTTGGCTGCCCCGGAATCGGGCACAAAAAGAGATCAACCACCGCATCAGCCACCGCAGGTTGTCGCCGGCAGCGGCCAGAACCACGTTCAGTGTATCACCAAGTTGGCCCTTGAGGTGATTGCGCCGCATTCGATGTTCAGCTTTTCGGAGCCAGCGCCTGCTGCGCCTGCTCACTGGCCTTTCGGCTGATGTCCCGAATCAAACGGCCAACAATGGTCCGTTGTTTCCTGAGCATCTGGTGCATGCGCTTGAACTGACGAGCATGGGCGTAGCGGCCGGCTTGCCGGGCATATTCGGGACCCTTGCGGGCATAACTCTGACGAAGGCGGATGCCATGTTGATCGGCCGCCTCGACCCGCTTGCGTCGGCAGACTTCCAGCAGGCGACTGTCGGTCGGATAAGCAATGGCCTTTTCCTGCACCGTGGTGTCGACAATCACGCGATCGAGGTCCCGTGGCCGAATGGCCTTGAGCTTCTTGGCTGCCGAGATGATCTGCGCCAGCAGCTCCTCGACCCCCGCCTCGCCGAGATGCTGGCGGTAGCGAGTCAGCGAGGACGGATCGCAAGGCAGGCAGGTCTGGAAGAACATTTCGACACAAAAGTACTGCCAGTAAGGGTTTTCCATCCAGCGCTGGACGACCGCCTCGTCGGACAGGTCGTAGGCGTACTTGAGGTACAGCAACCCGAGCATCAGGCGGGCCGGCAAGGGACGACGGCCGGCCCCGGCCGGAATAGCCGGCAACGACTTGCCAACCGCATCGATCAGTGTCTGCCAAGGCATGGCCTCACTCACCTGAACCAATGGGTGATTCATGTTGATCATCTCGTCCAATCGAGAACGGAACAGATCTTGTTCTCGGCGGCGTGCTGGGTCGTCCGCGGGTGCTGGCTGGATTCTGGCCATAGGAAATCGTCGGTTTTTTCAAGGAAACCGCCCTTATGATGGCATTTTCTTGCCATTCATCAAGGCCAAATTCGCTAAGTTGCTAAGAAAAGTCAGTGGGTTACGAATTTTTCAGGGCCGACGACTTCGTCGGCGATGCGCTTCTCGCGGACGCGATTGGGACGGACTTCACTAATCGCGAACAGAGGCAAAAAGGCCGAGGCCGAAGTGGCAGCCGAAGCCGAGGGTGAGCGGGCCCTAGACAGGTTCTGCGAACTCGATGCGCCTGTCTGCGTGCACCGCCCAGGCAGGCCAGAAGCGGCCGTGGGTGTCGGGCCGTTTTTGAATTCAACCGAACAACGCTCGTATCAACTCATCGCGCTCCAAACGGCGATGCGCCGCGACATCCGCGATGATCGCCGCCAGCGTGCCCACGCGGAGCGGATTGTGCTGCGGTACGGTGACGTGATGAACTTGAGGCTGGTCGCAGGTAAGCCGGATATGGCTGCCGGTCTGGCGGGTGACGCGATAGCCGAGACGCCCGAGACGTTTGACCAGATCCGCGCCCGAAACGTCCCTCGGAAACCTCATACCGCGATGACTTCCTCATGCGTGAAATACAGCCGGATCAAGCGCGGGGCCTGTCCTTCCTCGAAGTGGCAACGAACCGCGTCGCGCACCTGGCTGTGCAGGCTATCGAGGTCGTCGGCTTCGGTAAAAATGGATTCTCCGAGCGCGCGCGCGACATAGCCCCCCTCGGGGGCACGTTCGACCAGAAACATAATCTCGTTCATGCGATATCTCCAAAAGGCGCACGTTGATCAACCGGCGCGCCAATCGATGCCTTTTGGCATCATTTTATATTACCCCCAAGCCGCCCCGACCATCGTTCAACCGGGCGAGACCACACGAAACTCCTTTAACCCGAAGTGGCAACCGAAACCGAGCCTAGCGGGCCTTGAACGGGTGCGGTGAACTCCAGCCAAACCGCAGAACCAGCCGGGCCCGTTGCCTCAGAACGCATAACCGCGCGCCAGTAATGAACGCGAGGAGCACCGCGAGCAGCGCGAACGCCGCTACGGTGCCGACGACCATGCGCCACTCGTGGGCGAAGTCGGCGAAGGCATCCTTGGCCGACTTGGCGCCTTTGCCTATAGACTCGAACATCTGCGCGAAGCTGTCCTGCACGACACCATCAATGGCAACCGCGACGTCATCCACAACGAACTTCACTTGCTCGATCTCGTTTTTCCAAGCCTGCACGCGTGCTACCGCCTCGGGGCCGATGGCGGTGGCGGCGGCCTCCAGCTGTGGCAACAATCCTTCCAGCGTGGCCCCGGTCTCCCGGTGCAGGGCCAGGATCTGGCTTCTCGCCTGGGACTCCGTGAGCAACCCCGACTGGCGCTGCAGGTTGATCGACTCCTCGGATGCACGCATCCGGGCGAGCACGTCGTTGAACTGATGCTCGTAGGCGGCGAGGTCCGCAATCGCAGCCTTGACGTCGATCAAGCGGCCCACGGTCGCGACGCCTTCGGTGTCGCCCTCGGCCCGCAGGCGCTCAATGAGGCCCTGATACTGTCGCTCGATCGAAGCGCGACGGTCCTCCGCTGTTGCGGCGCCGGTCAGCTCCAGCAGCTCCTCCCGCACACGGGCAAGCTCTTCGCGCAGCTCGCGTTCAGCCTGAGCCGCCTTACGAGCATTAGCGACCTCCATGTCCGCGCGCTTGTTGTTGAGAACAGTGAGTTCCGCTTCGAGTTTAGCGACCTCTGCCCGTGCGCGTAGCCGCACGTTTTCATTTTTGCCCTCAGTCGAAAGCCGTCTCTGTTCCGCAAGCGCAACCAGCATGCGTCGAATCTCCGCATCGATCTCCTGCTGTTCGATCTGAGCTTTAGCGGCATAGTAGTTCCTGAGTGAAATTAACCGGTCTTCGAGCGCCCGGTCGAGGGCGCGGCTTTGAGCGTCGAGCGCATCCTTGAGAATCTTCAACTCCGCATCCGCCTGCGATTTCACCAGGCTCAACCGGACGGCGTCAATGTCCGCCGCCGGTTTGCCGGGGGATTTCAGGCGCTCAACTAGTAGGGCGGAATCGGCCTTGATCGCGGGAGCCTGGACCGGGACCGTGATGGATTTGGGATCGAACAGGCTGTCGCGGAACTGCGTCAGCTCGTCCAGACGCTGGACGAGGCTCCCCCTTGAGCTCAGCGATAATGGCCTTGCCCCCCCGCGACGTTGAATGAGAAAGCCTCGACGACGGCGGCCATACCGCCACCGATGGCTTCGCCCAAGGCGACAAAGGCCGTGCCCAGTGATACCACCTTCAATGACAGCACGATGCCGTCCAGCACCGCTCGCAGCTTCCCGCCTTCCTTGGCCGACTCCACTAAGGCGCGCGCCATGTCGTTCATGGCCGGCAGAAAGGCCCCGATGAGGCGGTTGCCGATGCTGGTCACGGCCAGACGCACCTTGGCCAAGGTGTCGTTGAAGACCTCCGCCTGGGCGGCGGTGTCGCCCCCGATTTGCAGGCCGAGGGATTGCAGCTCTGCGGTCAGCGCCTCGATACCCTCACGTCCCTGGTTGAGGAAGGGGATCAGGTCCGTTCCCGCCCTGCCGAAGATCTCGACCGCGAGCGCCGCCTTCTCGGCGCCGTCGGGCAGCGCCTTGAAACGGTCGGCCAGATCGAGCAACACCTGGTCGGTGGCGCGCAGCGTGAAGTCTTGGTTCTGAAAGGCAACACCGATGGCGGCAAAGCTGCGGGCCGCGTCCCTTGTGCCGGTGGCCGCCTCTAGCATGCGGGTGGCGAGCCTACGTAACCCGGCCTCAAACCTCTCCATCGAAGCGCCCGACAGATTCGCAGCCGGTATCAACGTGGACAAAGACTCGACAGTTAGGCCAACTCGCTGTGACAACTTGCTTAACGCGTCCGCCGACTCCAGCGAGGACCTAACCATAGCCCCGAACCCAGCCGCCGACACGGCCACGCCGAGATTCGCGAGAAGCCCATTGAGAGAGCGTACGGCGTCGCCCAAACTGCTGAGGTTGCAATTGATCGAGCCGAACGCGCCCGAGTCTAGTCGACGGCGGTGATCAGGAGTTGCGCGCGGTTGTTCATGGTTCAATGTCTCCAGAACCACTTAGGTGACGTTATTCTTCTCCGGCACGTCAAAATGAATGCATTTTGCTAATATGCATGCAACACATGCAAATGAATGAGGCGACATCATGGCTATGTTAACCGTACGTAATCTGCCCGACGAGGTACATCGGGCCTTGCGCGTCCTCGCGGCGAGCCATGGACGCAGCACCGAGGCCGAGGTTCGTGCCATTCTGGAAGAAGCCGTCAAGCCAAAGGGGAGGCTGAAGCTAGGATCGATGCTGGCGGACATCGGCCAGCAAATCCGGCTCACGGACGAAGAAGTCGAGTTGATCAATCAGCGCGACAAATCCCCGGCCCGTCCCGTGAGCTTTGAATGATCCTGATCGATACCAATGTGATCTCGGAGCCGCTGCGCGCCCAGCCTGCACCCCGCGTGGTAGAATGGCTCGACGCCCAGCCGCTGGAAACCCTCTATCTGTCGGTCGTCACCGTCGCGGAACTGCGCTTCGGCGTGGTGCGTCTGCCCGCCGGCAAGCGTCGCGACGCTTTGCGTGAGCGACTTGAAACCCAGGTCATCCCCGCGTTTGCCGGCCGCGTGCTGACCTTCGATCTGGCCGCCACCCAGGCCTATGCCGATCTGATGGCCAAGGCGCGGACAGCCGGTCTGGCCATTGGAATGGCCGACGGCTATATCGCCGCCATCGCCACGGTCAACGGCATGACAGTGGCCACGCGTGACAAGGCGCCGTTTGACACGGCTGGTGTGTCGGTCATCGATCCGTGGGCGGAGACGTAAGGCATGAGCCGCTCTACCTCCGAGAAGAAGAACCTCAACCGCCTAGCCGGTGAGTTCCTCGTCGCATCCCGTCTGACGCAACGCGGCTACATGGTGACTCTGCAGTGGGGCACCACCATCGGCTACGACATCCTGGTGTTCGACAAGGCCGGGAACGTGGCCTTCCTCGAGGTGAAATCCTCCGCCAAGTACTCCCGCCGCTGGATCTTGCAAAAGAAGTACGCCGAGCCGAACGCCGAGGCGATCCCGCTCGATCGTCGCTTCATCTGCTGCGTCGATCTGGCGCATGCTCAAGGCGAACCGAGGGTGTACGTGTTTCCCGCCGCGGTGGTGGCCAAGGGACTGCATTACTACTTCAGCGGCAAGTTCCCGAACAGCGACAGCTATCACCTCTCGCTTGACTTCAAGCCGCAGGGCCGGACGAAGGAGAGCGGCGTGCAGACCGTGGGCGAGTTCATCGACGCCGAGCACTATCTCGACGCCTATTCAATCCTCGGCATCGAGCCGGTCACTGCTTGAGAACGAATAGGTGACATGGACCAAGGCGACTCAACCCCCAAGAAGAAGCGCGCGGACGGGCAGGTCACCGGCCTGGCGGGCGAGTTCTTCGTCGCGGGCGAACTGCTGAAGCGCGGCCTGCAGACCTCGATCACCTTCGCCAACGCGAAGGCCATCGACATCTTCACGCACAGCGAGCGTTCGGGCGTGACCTACACGGTGCAGGTGAATGCCCTGCGGCAGAAGAACTACTTCCCGATCAAACGCGCCGCGATCGAGCACAGGCACATCTGCGTTTTGTCATCCTCAACAAACCAGGCGATGCGGTGGATTACTTCATCGTCGAGGGCAGCACCCTGGCCAATGCCGACGGCGATCTCGGCAAATACCTCGACGATCCCAAGTTCCCCGGCATCGGCTGGCGCTCGCTGGAACCCTTCAGAAACAACTGGCAAGTCTTCAAGTAACCGAATCAATGCGGCCGAGTTCCCGTCCGATGGCCTGGGCCACTCTTGGCAAGGCGCGTCGCACGGAGCCGGCGAGGTCGAGGCGTCGTTTGAGCACCACGGACGTGACCAGCACGGCGATAGGGATCTCCTGGCCGCGCCTGATCTGCTTGGCACCGGTGCGGGCACGCTCGGCGCGCTTGAAACGGGCGAGCGGTGCGGCGTTCTCGCAGATGTTCTCGGCCATCAGGATGACCTTGCCGTCCTTCTCGACGAAGAAGGCGTTGCCGGAGCGCATCAGCGCATCCACCACCTGGCGGAAGCGCTTCGAGCCTATGCGCCCGGGCAGCAGCGGGATCAGCAGATTGCCGGTCACCGTGCCGCCCCGCTCGTGCACACTCAGCCAGGGGATCTTGCTGCCCACCAGCAGTGCCGGCAACTGTTCGGGCTTCTTGTCGAAGATTTTCGCACGCATGCTCGATATGAAGCTCGCGCGTTTCACCTGGAATGCCGTGCGCATCTACGCGCGGGCCGCATCGCGCACCGCACGCCCGCCCGATTGCATGCCGCGCACGACCGCCTTGTGGATCGCCTTGCGTCGCTCGGCCGACCAGGCGGCGAGCTGTCTCGGATCTAACAGCCCAGTGGCCGAAAGGCTAATCCGCACGGTCGAGCTCCCGCTGCAACCGCTCGATGGCATGCCGGTCGCCTTGGCTGCCGACGGCGGTGACCACAACCCTGTTCGACTTGGCGGCGGTGGACCCGCCGGCGTTGTGGGATGAGCAGCGCGAGAGAGTCGGGCTCTGGGGTAGAGACATCACCTTCAGCTCAACATGCCCTTTAAGATCCTTGAGCATCAGGAACAGGTGATACGGATCGGTCGGGCTAGGCTTGAATTCCCA
>Ga0209836_100115_pt1 | contig 13927 bp, 14 predicted proteins | sample ElbSprsedimmetaG_FD_184147 | JGI IMG/M metagenome (GOLD analysis project Ga0209836, IMG submission 184147) | Hot spring sediment bacterial and archeal communities from California, USA to study Microbial Dark Matter (Phase II) - Elbow Spring... ... | reverse complement strand
TTCTCCAGGTCAGCCTGGCCCTTCCCCGGGTAAATCTCGTAGTGAACCCGCAGGGATAGGGGGGTGATATCGGGCATCACCACGTTGGCCCCGCAGAGCAGAGCTGCCTCCCGTCCCCCCCTGCTGACCACCGCCGTGGCGGTGGTGGCGGGGAGATTGGCTCCCGGAAGGATCAGCCTGGTCAAGGCCAGCACTTTGAGGGCCAGGAGGGGGGAACCAGGGGGAGCCTGAGCTAGGGGGGTGTCCGGGTGAGGGATAAAGGGCCCTATTCCCGCCATCTCCGGCTGAAGTTCCTGCATAAAGAGCAGGTCTTCCACCAGGCTCTCCAGGGTTTGGCCCGGCAACCCCACTATACAGCCCGCTCCCGTCTCATATCCCAATTCCTTTAACCACCAGAGACATCGCTGCCTCTTTTCCATGGTGGTATCGGGCTTCATCTGGGCAAAGAGCAGGGGATCTGCCGTCTCATGCCTGAGCAGGTAGCGGTCAGCCCCTGCCTCTTTGAGGAGCAGGTAATCCCTGTATTCCAGTTCCCCCACCGAAAGGGTGACCGCCACGCCCCAAGATTTTATTTCTTTTATCACCCCTGCCAGCCGGCGGGGGGACCACCAGGGACCTTCCCCCGACTGCAGCACCACTGTCCTGAACCCCAGCTCCACGGCGCGACGGGCGGCTGCCAGCAGTTCCTCCTCCTGCATGCGGTAGCGCACCAGACGGGTATTGTCCCTCCGCAAACCGCAGTAAAGACAATTATTCTTGCATATATTCGAAAAATTCTATTATGGCCCGCAGGTGCACCACCGGACCGAAAACCGATTCCCTCACCCGATCGGCAGCCAAGAAGAGGACTTCTTCCAGGCCCTCTTCTTTCAGGAGAAACATCAGCTCCTCCCGGCTCCAGGGGCGGCCCGCTAGGGATTTGTCCACCAGATAAGCCACATCTACATTCTTCATAGGGCCCTCTTTTCACCCTTCATGAAGTATTCCACTATCTCCTGTAGGGCCCTTACCAAGGCCTCTCTTTTCTCCTTGGCTAGAGATTCGCTTCCCTCCAGGAAGGCATAATAACCATGGCCTATATTCACCTTCAAAGGGGGCAGGTATATCTCCTGGCCGAAGCCGGTAAGGTGATGAAGACGGCGGCCTATGGATCGGGCAAAATAGACTTTGGGGAGGCCGAGGAGCCTACAGGCCCCTTCGGCCGCCACCTGGAGAGCCCGGAAAAGATCCTTTTCTTTAAAGGCTTCCTGCAGGATGAGCTCCGTCTCCGGGTATCTACACGTAGAGGTCACGCTCACCAGCCTCCATCCTGGCCAGATATTCCCTCACCTTCCGGGCCAGCACCGGCTGCCACTGCTCCACCTGCTGGAGGTAGTTCTCTATAACCCTCTCCCCCATCTCCCGGGTCCGGGGCGAGGCGTAATCCAGGAGGTATTCCTTGAAGGTGAGGATGGCATTGGGTACGCAGAAGTTTTTCACCAACCCCTTTTTGGCGAACTCCATAAAGTGGCATCCTGTCCTGCCGGCCCTATAACCTGCTGTACAGAAGGAGGGTATATAGCCGTCCTGGCACAGATCGTAGATGAATTTGTCCAGGCTGCGGGTATCGTTGATTATAAACTGCTGCCGATCCCATATGGTCTCCTTTTCCATCTCCTTGTAGCCGCCCACTGCTATACGGGAACCGGCATCGGTCTGGGAAACCCCCAGCCTTATCAATTCCCTCCGCAGCTCGGGCCTTTCCCGGGCGGTGAGGATCAGCCCGGTGTAGGGCACGGCGCAGCGCAGGATGGCGATAATACGCTTTAATTCTTCATCTTTAACCAGGTAGGGAGACCTGGTGGTAAAGGGGGTGTTCAAGGCCGGCTCCAGCCTGGGGAAGGATATGGTATGGGGTCCCACCCCGAACTCCCTCTCCATGTCCATGGCATGGTACAGCAACCCCAAAACTTCAAAGCGCCAATCGAAAAGCCCAAAGAGGACCCCTATGGCCACGTCGTCTATGCCCGCCTCATAAGCCCGGTGCAGGGCAAAGAGCCTCCATTTGTAAGAATGGCTTCAAGGTCCCCTTGGGGTAGAGGCGGCGGTAGGTGTCTTGATGATAGGTCTCCTGGAAAATCTGGTAGGTGCCTATGCCCACATCCCGCACCATCTCATACTCTTCTTTAGAGAGGGGGGCGGCGTTCACGTTAGCCCGCCTTATCTCATTCCGCCCTTCCTTGGTGCTGTAGATGGTTTCCAGAGCCCTGCATATATAGTGGACATCGCTGTCGGGATGTTCCCCAAACACCGCCAGGACCCTCTTGTGGCCCACGCTGGTGATGACCCTCACCTCTTCCGCCAACTCCTCCATGGCCAGGGTCCTCTTCTCCACCACTTCGTTGCTGTGACGGAATCCGCAGTATACGCAATCGTTGACACAGGGGCTGGATACGTATAGGGGCGCGAAGAGGACTATACGGTTACCGTAAACCTGATTCTTTATCCAAAAAGCGGTATCGAACATCTCCTGTATAAGCTCGTGATCGGTGGTATTGATCAGGATCCCCGTCTCCTCCGGAGTCAGCCCTTTCAGCTCTTTGGCCTTGGCCAGCACCTCCCTCACCTGGGAAGGCTGGGGATTAGAAGTTTTCTCCAAAATAGACCATATCTGGCCCTCATCGATGAAAACCTGGCGCTTCTCCTCCTCCTCATACCTCCTTATCATTTCCAGCCGGTTTTCCCGCCAAGATAATTCCCTGGCGCTCAAAGCCATTATTATCCCTCCCTTTTATTTGCCCTTGGTGGTGAGAGCAGCTCTTACTTTAACCCCCGGAAGACTCCCCAATTTTCCAGTCATAGCCCCTATCCCGTCCGTGGTACCGTCCACGATGAGGGCTATGACAGATATTCCCCTTTCTCTATAAGGCACGCCTAAGCGGCCCACTATGAGATCTGCGTATTCGCTCAAAATGGCGTTGACCTTGGATGCCATCTGCCGGTCCTCTATCACTATGCCCACCACTCCTAGACGGTTCTCCATCCAGTTCACCTCTTAATTAAAATCAAAAGGCCTACCAGAGCTTTCCAAAAATCGAGCTCCGATAAGCCTTATACTCCCTTCATGTCTTCCCCCCTCTGGCTCAGGTGACCCCTCGCCATCAGCCGTTTTTTCCCTCCCGTACGGGATACCCCCTACGGTCAGGTATGGTAAAATTGTTCTATCAAAAATAGTTCTCAATGCAAGGGCATAAAAATCCCCTACTCGTCACCGAAGCTTATGCCTATGGCCCGGGCGGTCTTTATAAGGGGGTGATCCAAAGGCACAGTGCGGGGAGGCCCTGCCGCCTCCTCCAGGGGCACATATTTTATCTCATTGCACCTCAGGCATACCATGACCCCGTGGATGCCCTGGATGGCCAGCTCAGCCGCCTTCACCCCATAAGCAGTGGCCAGAATGCGGTCGTAAGAGGAAGGGGAACCTCCCCTCTGGATATGGCCTAAGACCGTAACCCGGGTTTCTATCCCCCCCAGCTGCTCTATGAGATCCCCCACCACCTTGCCGATTCCCCCCAGGCGGATCTTTTCCACGCTGCCCTCCACCAACTTGTGAACAACTAATTCCCCTTTGGGATCCCTCACCCCTTCTGCCACCACCACTATGCTGAAGGGCTTGCCCTCTTCCTTGCGGGCATCGATCTTTTTCAGCACCGCCTCTATGTTCCAGGGTATCTCCGGAATAAGGATGACGTCTGCCCCCCCTGCTACTCCGCTGTAAAGGGCTATCCATCCGGCATAACGCCCCATAACCTCCAGCACTATGACCCGGTGGTGGGATTCGGCAGTGGTGTGGAGCTTATCCAGGGCTTCCACCACTGTCCTCACCGCGGTATCAAAGCCGAAGGTCTGATCCGTGGCCCGAAGATCGTTATCTATGGTCTTGGGTATGCCGATGATCTTCACACCCTTGGCCATAAAATCCCGGGCAGCCGCCAAGGTGCCGTCCCCTCCTATGACCAGCAGAATCTCAATCCCCAGCTCTTCCAGATGGGCCACGGCTTGATCAGAAAGGTCCCTGTAGACTATCTTGTCCCCTTCCCGGACAGGGTAATAGAAGGGGTTGCTCCGGTTGGAGGTGCCCAGGATGGTTCCGCCCCGGGGCAGAAGGCCCGATATGGCCCAGCTATCCAATACGCGATAGCGTTTTTCCACCACCCCGGAATACCCGTCCATAAAACCTATCATCTCGTAGCCGTGGGCATGAGCCACTTTGGTGGCAGCCCGGATCACCGCATTCAGTCCTGGACAGTCTCCTCCTCCGGTGAGAATCCCCAACCTTCTGGCCATAACGATCACCCCCTATGATTTCCTGTTGCGCTTGAGGACCCGGCGCAGGCTCTCCAAGTCGTAAGTGTTGACCACGTTCTGGGGCTCCAGCCAAGCCCGGCGGGCCACGTAGAGGCCATATTCCATATCCGCCAGCCTGGCGGGGTCGTGGGCGTCGGTATTGATGGCCAGGAGCACCCCTTTTTCCTTGGCCTGGCGGGCAGCCACGTCGTTGAGATCCAGCCGGTCGGGGCTGGAGTTGATCTCCAGGATAGTCCCCGTCTCTGCGGCCAAATCCAGAAGGCGCTCCAGGTTCACCGCATAGGGCCGACGCCTGCCCAACATGCGGCCCGTAGGGTGACCTATGATGTCCACATAGGGATGCCGCATGGCCGACTCCAACCTGGCCATGAGGCTCTCTTCCCCTTGCTTGAAACCGCTGTGGATGGAAGCTATAACCAGATCGAATTCTTTGAGAACTTCGTCCTCATAATCCAACCTGCCGTCCGGGAGGATGTCCACCTCTATGCCTGCCAGGATGGTAATGCCCTCCAATTCCTGGTTTAAACGGCAGATTTCTTCCCTCTGGCGGGCTATATCCTCCACCTTCAGACCCCCAGCTATTACCAGGGAGCGGGAATGGTCGGTTATGGCTATATATTCATATCCCCTAGCCCGGGCCGCTTCCGCCAGGGCCCGGATGGAGGCGGTGCCGTCGCTGTAATTGCTGTGCATGTGTAGATCTCCCCGGATATCCCCCCTCTCCACCAGGCGGGGCAACCTCCCCTCCAGGGCTGCTTCCAGTTCCCCCCTATCTTCCCTCAGTTCTGGCGGTATATAGGGCAGACCTAGGGCTTGGTAATAAAAGGTTTCCCCTTCTGGATTGAGTTTATCGGCAGGAGCACCCCTTTCCTCCACTTCCTCGGCTGGAAGCGATATGCCCAGTTCTTCCATGACCTCCCTCTCCGCTTGCAGCCACCTGTCGGTGCACAGACCCAAGGAGCTGACCCTTTTACCCTGAGACAGGGCCAGCTGGAGGAAGCGCTTCCTATGGGCTTTAGAGCCGGTGGAATAGAAAAGGGCGGGCAGGAAATCCTCTGGAGGGACCGATATTATCTCCACCACGGTGCCGATCATGGTTTGCAGGGCCATACGTCCAGAAGAGATCTCGGCAATCCCTTTGACTTGGGGATGCTTAGATATAACCTCCTGGATCTGATGGAGGGAGCCCTCCCAGACCACCACTATATCCACGTCCCCCACCATATCGCAACCCCGCCGCACGCTGCCTGTAACCTCTGCCTGCAGCACTCCGGGGATGGCCTTCAGTTGCTGGATAAACAGCCGGGCCAAAGGTAGAGCTATGCCCAAGGGGACCTTCCTGCCCGTTTCCTTCAGCATTTCGATGCCCCGGAGGATGGCCAGCTCCGTCTTGCTGCCTATGCCGGGAATATTCCTCAATCGCTTCTCCTTAACAGCCTTTTCCAGTTCCTCCAGGGCGGTTATCCCCAGAGATTGATAGATCTGGCGGACGGTACGGCTGCCTATGCCCGGGATGGCCAGCATATCCCTGAGGCCAGGAGGCACTTCTCTGCGGAGATTCTCCAGAAAGCTGGAGCGGCCCGTTTCCAGGAGTTCGGCTATCTTCTTGGCCAAATTTTTGCCTATGCCCGGTATCTTTTCCAGATCTCCCCGGGCATATATGGTGGCCACTTCCTCTTCCAGGTTTTCTATGGCTTGGGCTGCTCTGTGGTAAGCCCTGACCTTATAAGGCTCTTCTCCTTTTATATCCAGGAGATCCCCCATCTCTTTCAGGGCCCAAGCCAGCTCCAGATTGGTCACCGACCTCTTTCCTCCTGAATCAGTCTGATCAAGGCTTCATAATCTTCCTGGATTTTATAGAGCTCGTCGGCAATGTTCAGAGCAGCCAGCACCGCCACCTTTACCGGGGAATAGTGGGGGAAGCGCTGGCTGATCTGGCGCATCACCTTGTCCACATGGAGGGCCAGACGCTTTATGTGCTCCGGGCTGGCCCCCTTAACCACATATTCTTGGCCGAAAATGTTAACTGTTACCCGTTCTCCCTGGGATCCTGCCTGGTTCAAGGGGAAACGCCTCCCTTTTTCCAAATTCGCCCTTCAGGGGGAAAAACCCTTTTCCAGACAGGCCTTTAACGCCTCACGCTGGCCCCAATCCGGAAAACCAATTCTTCTTCTATCCTCTTCATTCGCCTGTTGACCTCTTCCTCCGTCAGAGTTCGGTGGGGCACCCGGAATACCAGGGAGAAGGCCAAGCTCTTGCATCCAGGGGGCACAGGGTCTCCCCGGTAGACATCGAAGAGGCGGCAGCTCCAGAGCATATCCCCTCCAGCCTCTTTTATAACCTCCTCCACTGCTCTGGCCGGCACTTCCTCCTTGACCACCAGGGCCAGATCCCTCTCCACTGAAGGGTAACGGGGTAAAGGCTGATGGCGGGGATAGTCCTGGCTGTGACGGCCCACCCTTTCCCAATCCAATTCGAAGACACAGGCCCTGCAGGGCAAATCTATATTTTTCAATACCTGAGGATGGAGTTCCCCCAGGTAGCCCAGGACCTCCTCACCCTTTTCCAAGAGGGCAGCCCTTCCCGGGTGCAAAAATGGCAGAGAAGAGGTGGCTTCAAAGATAACCCCTGGGCACCTCACCCGGGAAAGGATGTTCTCCACCACGCCCTTTAGGTAATAGAAATCCAGGGGAAGGGTAGGCCGGTTCCAAGCCCGGTCTCTGACTCCCATGACCAGCCCCGCTAAGCGCAGGGGCTCTTCCGGCAGATCCCCTTCCCTGGGCAGGAAAACCCTGCCCACCTCATATATCTCCAGGGATGTTACCTTGCGGTTGAAATTGCGTAGGGCCACCTGCAAAAGCCCAGGCAGGAGGGAAGGCCTCATTACGCTGTGATCTTCCTTTAAGGGATTGGCGATCTTAAGGGCCCGGCGCCAGGGATGTTCTGGAGGCAAAAGGAGATGGTCCCAGATACGGGGGCTTATAAAGCTATAGGTCACCACTTCGGAGAGCCCTGCCAGAAAGGCCGCCTCCCTCCCCTTCTGCTCCCACTTCTGCCTCCAGGTCTGTTTGGGGCGAGAAGTGACCTGACCAGGGAGGGTCGGGGTTATCCTATCATAACCGTAAATCCTGGCCACCTCTTCGATGAGGTCCGCTTCCTCCTTTAAATCCCTCCTGAAGGAAGGCACTTTCACCTGAAAGGGGCCCTCTCCCCTCACCTCCAGGTGCAATCTTTCCAGGAGCTCCTTTATTTCCCGGGAAGGCAGGGAGGTGCCCAGAAGCTCGTTCACCCGTTCCGGCCTCAAGGAAATGGTCACGGGGAAGAATTTCCGGGGATAGGCGTCCAAGCGTCCCCCTATGACTTTTCCCCCCGCCAGCTGGGCCATCAGCTGAGCAGCCCTGTCAGCGGCTTTGGGCACGGCCTCCACATCCACCCCCCTTTCAAACCGGAGGGAGGCCTCTGAGCGCAGCCCCAATCTCTTAGAAGTCCGGCGGATGGAGATATTATCAAAGCAGGCTGCTTCGATCAATACGCTACAAGTAGAAAAAGTTACCTCGCTTTCCAACCCCCCCATAACGCCGGCCACCGCCACCGGATCTTTCTCGTCGGCTATCACCAGCATGGAAGGGTCCAGAAGCCTCTCTTCCCCGTCTAAAGTGACGATCTTCTCCCCCGGCCGGGCGGTGCGCACTATTATTCTCTTGCCCCCGAGCTTATCGTAGTCGAAGGCATGGAGGGGCTGGCCCATCTCCCACATGACGAAATTGGTTATGTCCACCACGTTGTTTATGGGCCTCAGGCCACAAGCCCGAAGAAAACCCTGGAGCCAGGCGGGGGAAGGGGCCACCTTTACCCCGGTGACCACCCGGGCAAGATAGCGGGGGCATAGCTCTGGAGATTCTATCTCCACCGCAATCCATTCTTCTATGTTTCCCTCTTCTTCTAATTGCAGGTGGGGCCAACACAAAGGAGCCCCGGTAAGGGCTGCCACCTCTCGGGCCACACCCCATATGCTGAGGCAGTCGCCCCGGTTAGGGGTGAGTTCCAGCACCAGAACCTGATCCTCCAGTCCCAGGGCCCGGGATATGTCCTCTCCCGGGGGGCTGTCGGGGGGCAGGGAGATGATCCCCTCCCTCTCTTCCGCAGAAAAAAGACCCGGATCCAGCCCCAATTCCTGGGGGGAACAGAGCATGCCCTGGGATACCACGCCCCTGAAGGAAGCCCTCTTGATCTCCTGGCCATCGGGCAACCGGGCCCCTTCCAAGGCCACCGCCACCTTTTGCCCCGCCCTGACGTTGGGGGCCCCGGTTACCAACTGGATCACCCGTTCCCCCACATCCACCTGGCAAACCCAGAGGCGATCAGCATAGGGGTGAGGCTCCAGGCTCCTGATCTCTCCCACCACCACTCCTTTGCACTTTAAACTCAGATCCTCGATCCCTTCCACCTCCAGGCCTGCCATGGTCAGAAGATGGGCCAGTTCTTGGGAAGGGAGGTCCACCTTTACGTATTTTTTAAGCCAATTGTAGGGGATACGCAAATCCCTTCACTCCCTTTTAAAACTGCTGCAAAAAGCGGTGGTCGTTTTCATAGAAGAGCCGCAGATCATCTATACCATACCTCAGCATGGCTATGCGGTCCACCCCCAACCCGAAGGCAAAACCGCTCACCTCCTGGGGATCGTATCCTGCCATCTTCAGCACCTGGGGATGGACCATCCCGCTTCCCAAAATCTCCAGCCAGCCGGTCTGCTTGCAAACCCGGCAGCCCTCTCCATTGCAGATTACGCAGGACATATCCACCTCGGCGCTGGGCTCGGTAAAGGGGAAATAGCTGGGGCGGAACCGCACCCGGATCCCTTCGCCGAACATCTGTTTCAGGAAGGTCATCAGGGTCCCCTTCAGTTCCCCGAAGGTGACTTTTCTATCCACCAGGAGGCCTTCCACCTGAAAAAACATGGGAGAATGGGTGGCATCGTCGTCCCGGCGGTATACCTTGCCCGGAGCGATTATCTTTATGGGGATTTCGGGATAGCGCTCCTCCATCACCCTTATCTGGACCGGGGAAGTATGGGTGCGCAGGAGTATTTCTTCGGTGATATAAAAAGAATCCTGCATATCGCGGGCAGGATGGTCTTTGGGTATGTTCAAGGCTTCAAAGTTGTAGTAATCCTTTTCCACCTCCGGACCTTCCACCACGTCGAAACCCAGCCCTACAAAAATGTCCCGGATCTCCTCCAAGGTCTGGTAAATGGGATGGCGATGCCCCAAAGGCAAGGGGTAGCCGGGCAAGGTGACGTCGATTTTCTCCCTTTCCAGACGGAAGGCCAATTCCTGCCCCTCCACCCGTTCCCTGGCCTGCTGCAGGGCCTTTTCTAAAACTTCCTTCACCTGATTGGCCAGCTGCCCTATGCGGGGGCGCTCTTCCGGGGGTATCTGCCCCATAGCCCTCAAAACTTGGGTCAACTCCCCCTTCTTGCCCAGAAAACGAACCCGGATGTTCTCTACTTCCTCCAGGGTACGGGCTGATTCCAGGCACTGCAGGGCCTCTTCTTTTATGGCCAGAATCCTGGCTTCCAAAACCTCATGCCCCCTTTAGATTTTAAGAGCCATATGATCGATTTTGTCTTAAAATTTCATATAGAAAGATGGCCCCTGCTATGGCCGCATTTAAGGACTCCATGCCAAAAAAGGGTATGCGGAGAACTGCCGAAGCTCCCGCCAGCAAGGGGGCGGACACCCCCCTGGCTTCTCCTCCCACAGCCAAAGCCAAAGGAAAGGAGAGATCCGCATCCCATAGGATCTCCTCGGCCCTCACGTCCCCCACTATCAGTTTATACCCCCAAGCCCTCAATTTCTCCCCCAAGGTCTCCGGCTCTGCCTCGGCTACAGGTAGCCTGAAGAGGGCCCCCATGGAAGCCCTGACCACCTTGGGATTGAAGGGCTCCACTGTCCCCGGAGTTATGAGGAACCCCCCGGCCCCTGCTCCCAGGGCGGTACGCCACAAGGTGCCCAGATTGCCCGGGTCTTGGAGGCCCTCGGCTATCACCACCAAAGGGGGTTTATCCCTAAAAATCTCTTCCAAGGGATAGACGGACCTGGGAGCTATGGCCAGAATCCCCTGGGGGGTGACGGTGGTGGCCATGGTTTTCATTAAAGAAGGGGCTACCGCTAGGCAACGATAACCCTGGAGTTCCAGTCGGGCTATCAAGTCTCGGCCTGGAGCAGTAGCCCCGAACTCCGGGGTGTAGAACACCGCCTGCAGGGGATACCCGGCCTCCAGAGCTTCCCTCACCAGCCGGTAGCCCTCTATTAAAAAGAGGTTTTTCTTCTCCCGCCAAGATCTCCTTTTGAGGAGGCGGGCCAATTTCACCTGGGGGTTGTCTGGAGAAGAGATCACGGTCTAGCTCCCCAAATGCTCTTTAGCCACCTCTACCAATCGGCTGAAGGCGGGAGAATCGCTCACCGCCATGTGGGCCAGCATTTTGCGGTTTATTTCCACCCCAGCCTTCTTGAGGCCGTGGATGAGACGGCTGTAGCTCAATCCCTGTTCCCTGGCTGCGGCGTTAATCCTGGCTATCCACAGCTGCCGGAAATCCCGCTTCTTGAGGCGCCTGTGGGCATAAGCATAGGCCAGGGACTTCATGACCTGCTCGTGGGCGGGACGGAACAATTTAGATTTGGCCCCAAAATAGCCCTTAGCCAGTTTTAAAATTTTTTTATGCCGCCGGCGCTTGGTTACTCCCCGTTTCACTCTAGGCATAGCTGCTACCCTCCTCTAGGATTTATTTATAAGGCAAAAGCCTGGCCACCTGTCTGTAATTGGAATCGTGCACCAAAGCCGGCTGGCGCAGGCGACGCTTTCTTTTGGCGCTTTTTCCTTCCAAAAGGTGGCTCTTGTAGGCCCGGTAACGCCTGATCTTGCCGGTGGCCGTGTAGCGGAATCTCTTAGAGGCACCGCTATGGGTCTTCATTTTGGGCATTTTATCACCCCTTGTTTTTCTATTTGTATTTGGGAGCCAAAATCATGCTTATGTTGCGGCCTTCCACCTTGGGTGGTTTCTCGATGGAGGCAATATCAGCCACCTGTTCCGCCAGTCTCTGGCACAGCCTCAGGCCCAGTTCCGCATGGGTTATTTCCCGCCCCCGGAACATCACCGTCACCTTCACCTTGTCCCTTTCCTGCAGGAACCGGATGGCATTGCGCACCTTTATCTGAAAGTCATGCTCCTCAATATTGGGGCGCAGCTTGATCTCCTTGACGTCCACCACATGTTGCTTTTTCCTGGCTTCCCTTTCCCGCTTGCTCTGCTCGTACTTGTACCTGCCGTAATCCATGATCCGGCACACAGGGGGAGTGGCGCTGGGAGCCACCTCCACCAGATCCAATCCCTGTTCCTGGGCCATCCTCAGGGCTTCCTTGAGGGGCATGATGCCCAACTGCTTGCCGTCCGTGCCCACCAGCCTCACTTCCCTGGCCCTGATCTCCTGGTTTACCCTCAAATCCTTGCTGATAATGCCCCACCTCCGATAAAAATTGGCCACCCAGAAGGGAAGGTAAATCTGGCTAAAAATTCAATAAGCGGGTGGTAATATCCACCCGCCCTTACCCAGATCTATTGTCCGACCTTACTGGCTGGAGCCGTAAGGTGAGAAGCGGATGGCTTTTGCTTTCGGTTGACAGTATAACATAAGGATACCCGGCCGTCAATTACTTCCGCTGGGCTATCTCTTTTTTTATCTTATCTATAAATTGGTCCAGGCTCCAGGCCCCCAGATCCCCGGCCCGCCGCTCCCTCACAGCCACTGTGCCTTGGGCCTCTTCCTTAGCCCCCACTATGAGCATATAGGGCACCTGCTCCAGTTGGGCAGACCTTATCTTATAGCCTATCTTTTCGTTGCGGTTGTTTACTTCCACCCTTATGCCTTCTTCCCTCAGCCTGTCCCTCAAGGTAAAGGCGTAATGGTGCTGTTGATCGGTGATGGGCAGGATTTTAACCTGGACCGGAGCCAGCCATACGGGAAAGGCACCGGCGTAGTGTTCTATCAATATGCCTATGAACCTCTCTATGCTGCCAAACACCACCCGGTGGAGCATGACAGGCCGGTGTTTCTGTCCATCTTCGCCTATATAATAGAGGTCGAATTTTTCCGGCATGAGGAAGTCCAGCTGGATGGTGCCACACTGCCAGGTGCGTCCCAGAGAATCTTCCAGATGGAAGTCGATTTTGGGGCCGTAAAAAGCCCCCTCTCCCTCGTTGATCTGGTAGGGTAACCCTTTAACCTCCAGCGCCTCCTTGAGGGCTCCGGTGGCCAACTCCCATATCTCCGGGGAACCCATGGCCTTCTCCGGACGGGTGGACAGTTCTACGTGATAATTGAAGCCGAAAAGCTTATAAAAACGATCTATAAGCTCGATAACCCCTATTATCTCCTGGGTGACCTGGGAAGGCAGCATGAAGATATGGGCGTCGTCCTGGGTAAAAGCCCTCACCCTCATGAGCCCGTGGAGCACCCCGGATTTCTCATGGCGGTGGACCAGCCCCATCTCCGCCAGGCGGATGGGCAGATCCCGATAGCTGTGTTGCTCCCATTTATATACCAGCATGGCCCCAGGGCAGTTCATGGGTTTTATGGCGTATTCCACGTCGTCTATGAGGGTAAAATACATGTTCTCCCGATAGTGCTCCCAATGCCCCGATCTTTCCCACAGGGACCGATGCAGCAGTATGGGGGTGCGGATTTCCTGATAGCCAGCCTTTATGTGTTCCTCTCTCCAGAACTTCTCCAGTTCGTTGCGGATCACCATGCCCTTGGGGTGGAAAAAGGGGAAACCCGGCCCCTCTTCCTGCAGGCTGAAGAGGCCTAGCTGGGCCCCCAGGCGACGATGATCCCGCCTTTTGGCTTCCTCCAGCCTCTCCAGGTACTCCTTTAAATCCTTCTCCTCCGGGAAGGCCGTGCCGTAGATGCGCTGCAGCATGGGGTTGGTCTCTTTTCCCCGCCAGTAAGCCCCTGCTATGTTGGTCAGCTTTATCACCTTTAAATAGCCGGTGCTGGGCAAATGGGGGCCAGCGCACAGATCCAAAAATTCTCCCTGGCGGTAAATGCTTATGGGAACATCGGGGGGGAGTTCCCTTATCAATTCCACTTTATAATCCTCGCCCAGTTTTTCAAACAGCTCCATGGCCTCCTGCCGGTCGATCTCTTCCCGGATCAGGGGGTAATCGGCCTCGATTATCCTGTACATCTCCTCCTCGATCTTCTCCAGGTCCTCCGGGGTGAATTTATGGGGGCTGTCGAAATCGTAATAAAAGCCATCCTTTATGGCTGGCCCTATGCCCAGCTTGGTCCCGGGAAATAGCCTTTTTACCGCCTGGGCCAGCACGTGGGCAGCCGTGTGCCGGTAAGCCTCTCTGCCCCCTTCATCCTCAAAGGTTAAGATTTTGAGCTGGCCATAGCGGGGGGGTAGGGAACGGGTGAGATCCCATACTTCCCCGTTCACCTGAGCTGCCAGGGCCTTGCCCTCCATCTCCGGCATGTCCCTTTTTATTATTTCAAGGGGGGTTATCCCCGGCCTATCC
>Ga0209836_100114_pt1 | contig 13977 bp, 11 predicted proteins | sample ElbSprsedimmetaG_FD_184147 | JGI IMG/M metagenome (GOLD analysis project Ga0209836, IMG submission 184147) | Hot spring sediment bacterial and archeal communities from California, USA to study Microbial Dark Matter (Phase II) - Elbow Spring... ... | reverse complement strand
ATATTTTAGGACTAATCAAAGAGCCGTTTATCAAACCAGCCCAAACTGAAGAAAGCATCCACCAGTTTGTTTTGCGCCGCCTGGGCCAGAATTTCCTGGACTGGGCCATCGACCCCTTCGTATCCGGTGTCTATGCCGGCGACCCGCGCAGCCTGTCTATTCGCGCAGCCACTCCCAAGGTCTACGCACTGGAAGCCGAATATGGCTCGCTCATCCGTGGTGCTATCAAACGTATGTGGCAGAAGCGCCGAGAAAGCAACGCCGGTGATGCGCAGCAAACGACTGGCCTGCAAACTATGCCCTCCGGAAAGATGATTAGCTTCCAAAACGGTATGGGCAGCTTGACACTTACACTGGCCTCACGCTTGGGTGATAAGCTGCATACCGGCACCCCGGTGCGCCAGATCCAACAAGAAGGCGGTGAATGGGAAGCCCGTACCGCCTCTGGCCAAGTATTCCGAGCACCTCGCATCGTGCTGGCCACTCCGGCCAACGTTAGCGCCCTGCTACTCAAGTGGGTGGATCCGACCCTGTCAGACCTGCTGGATCAGATTATCTATCCGCCAGTGACCTCGGTCGCACTGGGCTTTAAGCGCGACCAAGTCGGCCACCCTCTGGATGGCTTCGGCGTACTCATCCCCTCCAAGGAGCAGCGTCCCACCCTCGGTGCCCTGTTCAACTCCACCCTATTCCCAGGACGCGCACCGGAAGGCCATGTGCTACTGACAGCCTTTATCGGTGGCCGGCGTAACCCGGAAACGACCCTCGGAGGCGAAAAAGCCGTGCTAAACCGGGTCATGACCGACCTGAGCGAACTGTTGAATATCCGGGGTGAGCCGGTGATGGTGCGCCAAACTGCCTGGCCTCATGCCATCCCTCAATATGAGCTAGGCTATCTAGAAAGACTGACCAAGATTGACCAACGACTGACCAAGTTGCCGGGCTTATCCATGCGCGCCAATTGGCGAGACGGTATTTCGGTGGTCGACTGCGTCAAAAACGCCAAGGCGTTCGCGGCAAGGTTCTAACGCACGATAAATCAGGCTTGAAACGGCTCCAACTGGAACGGGCGGGCGTCGCTGAAAACCCTGCACCATAAGCATGCCAATGTGTCTCTTTTATTCTAGCCGCAAGCCCATCAGCTGCGCGCTGCTCCCCCTTCAACACCGGCATCCGGATCCAGTAACAGTACGGCCTGGGCCAACTCGGTATCCAGGCTGCTGCGCGCATGATCCATGCGTATCAAGACCTTGGATGGCGTGCTTGAGACCAGACGCTGGATGACAACCCCTGGCTTGATACCGAGGCGAATCAGGGTTCGCAACTGCTCCACATCGTCCGCGGCTATCCGCGCCACAATGGCAACCCCGCCCTCGACCAGCTGATTCAGGGTGATCAGACGACGCCTCTCACTGGGCATCTCGTTGGGGGCCGGAATCGGCGCACCATGCGGATCATGCCGAGGGCAGCCCAGTTTGTGCCAAAGCCGATCCACAAGAGCGGAGGAAAAGGCATGCTCTAGCACCTCGGCCTCAGCATCGACCTGATCAAGCGGTATCTCGAGCATCTGCACCAGAAAAGCCTCGATGACGCGATGTCGGCGGATCATCTCGATCGCAATCTGTCGTCCCTGTGCGGTCAAGCTGGCACCGTAATAAGGAGTATGAGTAATCAGACCACGCTCATGGAGCTTCTTGAGCATCGCCGTCACCGAAGCGCGGGCGACACCTAACCGGTCGGCAATCGCCGAGGTCGACACCGACTCAGCTTCGGACTGCTCGGCCAGCTTGTAGATCGCTTTCAGATAATCTTCCAATGCGGCACTGGGCATAACTGCTCCTGCTTAACCGCCGTGCTGAGCAGACGGAACGCGTGAAACACGATGGAAAAACGCTTGGTTACCCAAGGGTAACCGGGACCGCAGCCTTGGGCAAAACATGAGGCACGACCCGTTGACGCTGTGACTTCGCGACGCTATGCTGACCAAAAATTAGTTTAAACTAACTTTTACTGGAAGAAGCCTCATGAGATTGTTAAGACATCTAGTAATATTGCTGTTGCTTAGCCTGTTTTTTACCGGCTCGGCCCTCGCCAAACCGCTTAAGGTCGTGGCCACCACCAGCATTGCTGCTGATCTGATTCGCGATCTGGGTGGTAATCACGTGGAAGTGACCGCCCTGATGGGCCCCGGAGTAGACCCTCACGACTACCGCGCTACCCAAGGCGATCTTCGCCGCCTGCGTAATGCCGATCTGATTGTCTACCATGGCTTGCAGCTCGAAGAGCGATTGACCAGGACCCTCGAGCGTCTGGGTCGGGACAAGCCAACACTGGTTCTGGCGGAGGCGGTGCCTCAAGATCAAATCATCTATATCAACGGCGAACCCGACCCACACACCTGGATGTCACCCCGCATCTGGATGCACTCCGTAAGAGCTGCGGAACAAAAGTTGATCGAACTGCTACCCGAACACCAATTCCAGATCGAAGGCAACCGCATTCGACTGCTGACCCAGCTGACGGCCCTGGATCAGGACATCCAGGCTCAGATCAGGCGTATTCCGGAAGCCAAACGGGTGCTCGTGACAGCTCATGACGCCTTCAATTACCTGGGACGCGATTACGGCTTGGAAATCGTCGGCATTCAGGGTCTAAGCAGCGCCACCGAGGCGGGGCTCAAGGATATCCAGCGGGTGCGTGACATTGTGATTGAGCGCCAGATCAGAGCGGTGTTCTTCGAGAGTAGCGTCTCACCGCGCGCCATTGAAGCACTGCAAAAAGGTCTGGCCCAATCAGGGTATCAAGTGAAGATCGGCGGCGAACTCTACTCCGATTCGCTGGGACCTGAAGGCACGCCGGAAGGCACATATCTGGGTATGATGCAGCACAATATCCGCCTGATCGTAAATGCGCTGACCGAAGATCCGGCCGCAATCGAGGTGAACGACCCGTGAACCCCGACTGTGCGCTGAGCATAGAGCATTTGGAGGTAAGCTACCATCATGATCCGGTGCTGCAGGTGAGGGATCTATGCCTGCCAGCAAGCCAGCGTATTGCCATACTTGGTCCGAATGGTGCCGGCAAGTCCACCCTCATCAAGGCAGTCTTAGGGCTGATTCCAGCCTGCGCCGACGGCGTCCGCTTCTTGGGGCAACCATTGCGCCAGATGCGCCGCCGCATCGCCTATGTGCCGCAGCGTTCTGAAATTGACTGGGACTACCCGATCACTGTGGCCGAAACCGTGCTCATGGGCCGCTATGCTCACTTGCGGCTGTTGCAGCGGATCAGTCACGAGGATCGTCGGATCGCCAGGGATGCAATGGAGAAACTCGGCATCGCGGACTTAGCAAACCGTCACATCAGCGCCTTGTCCGGTGGTCAGCAGCAACGCTGCTTTTTGGCTCGCGCCATCGCCCAGCAGGCAGATATCTATCTATTCGATGAACCCTTCGCTGGTGTGGACATTAAGACCGAGAAAGCCATCGCCAAACTGTTCGAGCAACTTAGCAAAGAAGGCAAGACCATCATTAGTGTGCACCATGATCTGAACACCGTGGAGAGTTATTTCGACTATGCGGTGCTGCTGAACCGACGGCTTCTAGCCAGCGGCCCGTTACATCAGACTCTGACCAACCACCATCTCGCCCAGGCCTTTGGCGGCATAGTGCTCAAGCGCCTTAATTAATGGATAACCTGCTGTTTAACCAGCTCCACGACCCCAATGTACGCTGGGTCGCGACCGGGGCGCTGCTAATTGGGATGGCAGCAGCCGTCGTTGGCTGCTTTGCGTTCCTACGCCGCCAAGCCCTAATCGGTGACGTGCTTGCTCACGCTGCCCTGCCCGGCGTCACCATGGCCTTTTTCCTGACCCACTCGCGTGACTGGAGCGTGCTGTTGCTTGGTGCGCTGGGCTCCACCATCACTGGCTGGGCAATGATTGAATTCCTGACCCGGCGTGCGGGCATGCGGGAGGACTCCGCACTGGCCTTCACGCTGTCCTTCTTCTTTGCCCTTGGCACTTTGCATCTGACATGGATCCAGCGCAATGTACCGGCGCACAGCGCGGGACTGGACAGCATCCTCTTCGGCCAGGCGGCGGCCGTCACCCCCGATGAACTGTTGCGCCTTGGCGTGCTAGCGATACTGGTTCTGCTAACCATCGTAGTGCTTTTCGACCGCCTCAAGCTGGTGCTATTCGACCGCCAGTTCGCACTCTGTATCGGCATGCCAGTGCGTTTCTACGAGCTAGTGATCGCCTTATTGATCGTACTGACGGTCGTGATTGGCCTGCAGTTGACAGGCGTCATCTTGATGGCAGCACTGCTACTGACACCGGCGGCCGCCGCACGGCTGCTCAGTCACCGGCTCGGCATTATCGTGCCATTAGCAGGTCTATTTGGCGCGATTGCCGGCCTCATCGGCGCGCAGGCCTCACTGATGGCGCCGCGCATGCCCACCGGTCCGTGGATCGCGGTGGCCATTTCGCTGATTTTCTTTGCCTCACTTGCCACCAGCTTCCTGCGTCGAGTTAAGCGGGTGCGGAGTGCTCGCGCATGAGCGACACTCTCTGGATACTCGCGATTCTGCTATTGACCGGCACCGCCAATGCCCTGATCGGGACCCTGCTCGTGCTGCGGCGCATGGCCATGCTCAGCGATGCCATTAGCCATTCCGTGCTGTTCGGGCTGGCCGTCGCCTACTTGATCGTGGGAAGTCGTGATCCGCTAGCAATGTTCACCGGTGCCACTGTGGCCGGGCTGTTCACCGCCTGGTTGACCGACTGGCTTAATCGGCGCGGCAATGTACAACATGACGCCAGCATTGGCGTTGTCTTCACATTCCTATTTGCCCTGGGGGTTATACTGGTGTCGGCATATGCTCATCGGGTCCACTTGGATGTGGAGCATGTGCTTTACGGCGAGGTTGCCTTTGCCCCCTTCGAGCGACTTGAACTTGGCGACGTCGATCTTGGCCCACGCGCCTTCTGGACCCTGCTGGTAGTGGCACTTCTGAATGTGGGTTTTATACTGATTGGCTTCCACCGTTTGCAGATGCTGACCTTCTCGACCACCCTGGCGGCCACTGCCGGCATTGCCACCGGCCTGTGGCATTACCTGATCATGACAGTCACCTCGCTGACCGCCGTCGCCTCTTTCGAGGCCGTGGGGGCTATCCTGGTGGTCGCGCTACTGGTCATGCCAACCAACACCGCCTGGCTGCTGGCGAAGAGCCTGCGCTCCATGCTGTGGCTCGCGGTTAGCTTCGCAGCCGTAGCCGTGCTCATCGGCTACGGCATTGCCGCCTGGTTGGATGCAGCCATTGCCTCGGCCATCGCGGTTACGGCGGGATTACTGTATTTCTTGGTACTGGGCGGTCGCATTATGGCGCGCTGGCTAATAAGACAGCCTTACAGCCACCGGCATTATCGGGACATCCGAGACGAGAACGCCTCGTAGCGCTAACCACCGGATGGGCCTTTGTTGCCCCGGGGTGGGTCGGGATTACCTATCTGCCGCACGCTCAATGGCTTGACCGGCTTTTTGCACATCTTTGCCCAAGCCCTGCATCGTTCGGATTCAGGTCGAGCGGCGATGCCTTTGAGCCAGTTCACGATAAAAGCGGGCCGAGTAGTCAAAATAGGCTCGCTCCCTGTCGGTGATCGGGCGGATCTTGCGCGCCGGCACACCAAGCCATAAGTATCCCGACTCCAACACCTTACCCGGTGACACCACGCTACCTGCACCGACAATCACCTCATCCTCCACCACGGCCTCGTCAAGCACAATCGCCCCCATGCCAATCAGGCAGCGATTGCCTATCCGACAGGCATGCAGCGTAGCGCGATGGCCCACGGTAACCGATTCGCCAATGATACAGGACGCACCCTCACCATAGAACTCACAGGCATGGTTGACGTGCACGATCACGCCATCCTGCAAATTGCTATTGGCGCCCACCTCGATGGCATTAATGTCTCCTCGCAAAACGGCATTAGGCCAGACTGAGACACCCTCCCCCAAGGTCACGTTACCAATGACTACGGCGGTCTCATCCACCCAAGCATCAACACCGAGTCTCGGGCTGCGCCCTTCAAATGTCCGAATCATCTACTGTACTATTCTCAAAAAAAATTCTGTGCCCAGTTCGTCATTAAGGATCGAAGACCGAGCCGCACAATCAGACATTATACCACCCGGCAAGGACTGAACCGCATGTCATCAACCGCTTACAGCCGCCTCAGGCATTACATCTCACTGACTCGCCTAGACCGACCAATTGGGATTTGGCTATTGCTGTGGCCGACGCTATGGGCGCTGTGGCTGGCCGGCCAAGGTGAACCTGACAACATGATCCTGCTGATCTTTATTGCAGGGGTGATTCTGATGCGTTCGGCTGGTTGCGCGATCAACGACTATGCTGACCGACACATTGACGGCCATGTGGCTCGTACCCGTCACCGACCTCTGGCCACCGGCGCGATTCGCCCTATCGAAGCGCTGATCGTATTTGCCGTGCTGTGCCTGATCGCCTTCGTGCTGGTTTTGCAATTAAATACCCTAACGATCCTGCTGGCGGTGGTGGGATTGCTCCTAGCCGCCTCCTACCCTTTTATGAAGCGGTTCCACCACCTGCCGCAGCTGCACTTAGGGATTGCCTTCGGCTGGGCGATCCCCATGGCCTGGGCGGCCGAGACCGGTGGCATTACGGCGACCGCCTGGCTCTTATTTGTTGCCAACGTGTTCTGGACCATTGCCTATGACACCCTGTACGCCATGGCCGATCGCGAGGATGACTTGAAAATCGGAGTCAAATCCACCGCCATCCTGTTTGGAGAAAAAGACCTGCTGGCCATCGGTAGTTTGCATCTGGCCTCACTAGTGACACTGGGTATCGTCGGACTTATCGAAAACTTGAATGCCCTGTTTTTCATCGGGCTCATCGCGGCGGCCATTGTAGCGGCTGTGCAACTTTATCTAGCCCGCCATCGCGAGCCAGCGCAATGCATTCGCGCCTTTAAGCTTAACAACCTGTTTGGCTTTATCGTACTGTTGGCCCTGATTGCCGGCCTTCCTTAAGCAGTACAACACAGACCGGCAATGCCAAGAGGCTTTCGTCCAGCATCGCAAGCCGCAGGGCTTAGTCTGTCTTGGTGATCACAAGGCACCAGAACGCTCGCTATAGCGCAAGGCAGTGCGAGGCCTTATGGAAGAAGAAATGCATGACCAGACATTATAGAATTTCAGCCATCACAGATATTTTGCCGAGACTTTCATGAAATCGTTGATCCGCGGCTTTTTCAAGACTGTGCGTGCCATTCTTGGCCCAATCTTGCTGGGTATTGAGCGCGTAACCCAACCCAAGGGCATCGAGCGTAGCGAACAAGCCCAGCGTGAGGTTGATGCACGCACGGCGAACATGGCGCTATACCAGTTCCCCACCTGCCCGTTCTGCATCAAGGTACGTCGGGCCTGCAAACGCCTGTCACTGAACATCGAGACGCGCAACGCACTGACCAGCCCACACCGTGAAGCACTACTTAAGGGTGGTGGTGAGATCAAAGTACCTTGCCTCTACATTCGTCATAATGACGGCAGCGAAACCTGGATGTATGAATCCAGCGATATCGTAGCCTGGCTGGAAAAGGAATTTGGACAGCAACAGAGCTGACCCCTTTCATTAACCTGTCATCAGCCCGTCAATATAAAGCCTTCGTTTTGGACACTGGGTTGCCAAACCCATGATCTCACTAACAAGGGCCGATGGCGGATTCAACTTGCAAGTGCAACTCAACCGGGTGTCAACCCAAAGCAGAAATGTCCCCTTTTAAGCCATTCAGAAGTGTCCCCAGCACATTAGTCAGGTATTGGCGGGGAGGGCTTTGTGAGAGAGGGTACTGCGTCGCCAGGGATGGTCAGGAGAGGGCTTGTAGGTCGGTCTGGCTGCCAGCGCGTGTATGGCCTGCTCTACGGTATGGTGGATGCTTCTCATCATCGAGAGGGACAGGGGGCTCCCCCTCGGCGAGGAGTCGGTAGACCATGGCATGGCCCTTGTGCAGCAGGGTGATCGAGCCGTCAAAGGACTCACAGACTGTCAGGGTGGCGCCACGCAGGCGATAGCCCTTGCCCTGGTTCTGCAGTTGGTACTCACGGTTCTTGAACTGCAGGCTTAAGTTCTTGGAGAGCTTGCGGGTGTGGTGCTGACAGAGGATGAGAGCCAACTCCCCGGAAGTGTGCAGCAGCGGCTGGTGGGCATCGACGGGGCTTTGTAACTCAGCGGGGAAGCGGACGTTGTAGTCGGCCATGAATACGGGCAGGAAGGCGTTGGCAGCCTCGATATCCGAGATTTCACGCAGGCGCATCTCCTTAATCAGACGGTCCTGCAGAGTCTGATTGGCCCACTCCACCCGACCCCTGGGTCTGGGGGCTGTTGGCATGGATGGGCGCAATGCCCAGAAGTTTTGAGGGCACGTGAAACCTGGTTCAACGCCTCCTCCCGGTCGAGGTGGTTGACCCGGAAGGTGCTGTGCTTGTCAAGGCCACCGGACGGCCATGCTCGTCGAGGTTGTCCCGCAAGGTCTTCATATTGCTTGCCCGCTACCGCCTTGGATCACCTCCAGACGGTCCGCCTCTTTGCGGCTCATCGTAATGTGCTCCTCTGCCATCGCCCCTCCCGAAACCAAAAGGGGACATTTTAGAATGGGACAAAGGGGACATTACTGCTTTGGGCTAACACCCATAAAATTCCCCTGGACAACACGAACGAGGTGTGGCATGACTCGGCGTCATGCGGAGCAACCTCGAACGTTTCGACAGCGTCTCGCTTGTCATGTCACGTCCACTGCGGCAGACTGACTCAAAAGGACTGAGCCACCCATCGGGGAGAGCGCCATGAACCGCGCAGAGCGCATCTACAAGCTGCACCGCCAGCTCAAGTCACGGCGCGCCGTCCCCCTCAAAAAACTCATGGACGTCCTGCAGGCATCGCGCGCCACCGTGGTGCGCGACATCGGCTACATGCGCGACTTCATGGGCGCCCCCATCCACTACGACCGGAAAACCAACGGCTACCGCTACGTAGAAGATGAAGGCGAATATGAACTGCCGGGGCTCTGGTTCAATCAGAGCGAACTCTATGCCCTCCTGGCCATGGAGCAATTGCTGGAAAGCGTACAGCCCGGCTTGCTCGCCCCTTCCCTCGGCCCCCTCAAGACTCGTATCCGCAAGCTGCTGGAACAGACCAGCCAACACAGCGATACCATCACCTCCCGCGTCCTGTTGCTGCCAGTCGCACGCCGCCAAGTCAACGACACCATCTTCGGCACCGTCGTCGGGGCACTGCTGAACGATCGCCAGCTCGATATCGATTACCACGGCCGGGAAAAAGGCCAGCGCACCCGGCGCCGCGTCCACCCAGCCCGGCTCATGCACTACCGCGACAACTGGTACCTCGCCGCCTGGTGCGAGACCGCCGACGGCTGGCGCACCTTCTCCCTCGACCGCATCCGGGCCGCTACCGAACTTGAACGGGCAACACGCCCCTTCGACGAAGCAGCGCTCAAGCGCTACCTCGGTGCCGCCTTCGGCATCTTTAACGGCGAGGCCAGCGACTGGGCCGTGCTGCGCTTCTCGCCCCACATGTCCCGCTGGGTGGCCGACGAGCAATGGCACCCCGACCAGATCGGCCAGTGGCAGGGCGAGTGCTACGAGCTACAAATTCCGTACTCCGATCCGCGTGAACTCATGATGGACATTCTCAAGTACGGGCCGGATGTGGAGGTTGTCGCACCCGAGGACTTACGTGTACTGGTGGCCGGCCGGCTAGAAGAGGCTGCCTTGCGCTATAAGTGACGACCACAAGGCGGTTAGGCTCACTCTGTGAGCCAGTGCCCATGCTAATCTCAAAAAAATTGAAAGAATCAGACTAGTATGCACCCACGAACAACTGCCGCTTCCTTGCCGATCCGTCGGGTATGGGCCTGTTCACCTGGACACCGTGTTGCACGCGGACCGGGAACCCCCACGACTGCCGCGACCCGTGGGCGCGGATGAGGGAATGCTGTAGTTGGCAATAGAGGAGGTGTAGGCATGGCCGCGCCTAACCGGACCCGTCGGGTCTTCCAGGTCTTGGAGGGTATCAAATGACGTTTCAGAACTTATTCGCCGCCGCAATGGATGGTTGCAATCCATACCCCTATCAGGTCCGGATGGCTGAGGCGGCGTGGCCGGACCTGCTCGACGTACCCACTGGAATGGGCAAAACAGCCGCCGTCACCCTCGCTTGGTTGTACAAGCGCGGCTGGCGTCAGGGTGGGCGGGAAATGTCACCCGACGCAGATACGCCGAGAAGACTGGTTTGGTGCCTGCCAATGCGGGTGTTGGTGGAGCAGACGAAAGACAGCATTTGCAGCTGGTTGAGTTCTCTCAATGTACTGGGCGAGGTGGGCGAGGGAAAGGTTTCAGTGCATTTGCTGATGGGCGGCGAGCCCGATCTCAAAACATGGGCCGAGCATCCCGAAGAGGACATGATCCTGATCGGCACGCAGGACATGCTGATCTCTCGCGCACTGATGCGCGGGTATGGCATGAGCCGCTATCAATGGCCGGTGCAGTTCGCCCTGCTGCACAACGATTGTCTGTGGGTGTTCGACGAGATTCAGCTCATGGGCGCAGCCCTGCCGACCTCCACGCAGCTTGAGGCCTTCCGGCGCAGTTTCCCGCTCGCCAAGTCCTGCCGCACGCTGTGGATATCGGCGACGCTAAACCGCGCTTGGCTAGACACGGTGGATTTACGGCCCCATTTGCCCACGCTGCGGCATTTAACCCTTGATCAGGCAGACCGGCAGCAGGCTGGGGACCGGCTCCGAGCTATCAAACGGTTGGATCAGGCACCCGTCTCCCTGAGTAAGGAAGCAAGCAACAAGGCGGGGCTCGACGCATACGTGGAAGCCTTGTGCCACCTTGTCTTGGAAAGGCACACCAGCGATACGCAAACCTTGGTGATTGTCAACCGGGTGGAACGTGCTCAGCAGTTGTATCGACATCTGCGCAAACGGCGCCAGGGCAGCAACGACTTACTAGTTCATGCCCGTTTCCGCGCTAGCGAGCGCGCGGCGCAGGTGCATCGCCTGCGCGAAGAGGACGTCCGGGATCGCATCATCGTCGCCACTCAAGCCATTGAGGCGGGCGTGGATATCTCCGCCAAAACATTGATTACCGAACTTGCACCCTGGGCATCACTGGTGCAACGCTTCGGACGCTGCAACCGCTACGGAGAACATAACCAGGAAGGTGCGAGCGTGCTTTGGGTGGACATCGAGGACGCCGCCGATCCGCTTCCCTATACCACTGAAACCCTCGCCGCCGCGCGTGCCAAGCTCAAGAGTCTGCAAAGCGCCAGCCCGCAGGATCTGCCCGTCACGGACGAGTCCCGCCAGCTATCCGCCGTGCTGCGCCGCAAGGACCTACTCGATCTGTTTAACACCGACCCGGATCTGTCCGGCTTCGACGTGGACATCTCCGACTATATCCGCGACAGTGGGCCGCCCGGCGTGCTGGTGTTCTGGCGTGATTTCCGGGACGATCCGAATCATCCCGAGCCGCAAGAGAGGCCGGCGCGCGAGGAGCTATGCTCGGTGTCCATGGAGCAGATTCGCGATTTCTTCAGGCGCAAGGACACAATGCTGTGGTATTGGGATGCGCTCGACAACCGATGGGCAGAGTTGAAGCACGAGCCGCGCCCCGGTATCACGCTGCTGTTACGCGCAGCCGACGGAGGTTACGACGTGGAGTTGGGATTCGATCCTAAGCTGAAAAAGCCGCCGGTGCCGGTGATCTCCCCCACGGGGCCGAAAGCCGAGGAGGCCTACTCGGACGATTGGCGTTCACGCCAGGCCCGCCCGGTGGGTCTGGCCGACCACCTGGGCCATGTGGCGGCCCAGGCGGCGAAGCTGTGTGATGCCGTCGGCGAATCCACATACAAGGAGGTCGTCGTAAGGGCAGGACGCTGGCACGACCTCGGAAAGGCACACGAAGTATTCGATGCCACCATGCATGCCTGTGAGGCCGCACCACCCGGGTTTCTCGCCAAATCTCCCTGCCACGCTAGGCATGGCCGTCCATACTTCCGCCATGAACTCGCGTCCATGCTGGGCTGGTTGGCGCAACATGATCGCGAGCCTGATGCCGATCTCATTGCCTATCTGATCGCCGCCCATCACGGCAAGGTTCGCATGAGTTTGCGCGCCATGCCCACCGAGGAAGCCCCTGCCGAGGTCAAGCGCTTCGCACGTGGCGTGTGGGAAGGCGATGTATTGCCTGCGTTAGATTTTGACGGCGAACACAGTGCAGAAACGATGCTGCGACTGGCACTGATGGAGATCGGCGAGGGAGAACAAGGACCCTCCTGGACCGAACGCACCCTGAGGTTGCTAGACGAGCACGGACCGTTCCGGCTGGCCTGGCTGGAAACACTCGTGCGCATCGCAGACTGGCGTGCCTCCGCCACCGAACAGCAAGGAGACGATCATGAATGAGATGGTTTTGGATGGCTGCACATCCACGCCGCTCGCCAATTACCTGAAAGCGCTCGGCGTGCTACGTCTGCTGTCGGCGAAGTATCCCGACACCCGCGGTTTCTGGCGCGGCGAGAAATTCGTACTGCGCACCGCGCTGGATCGCGATTCCATCGAGCGCTACTTCTTGTGCGAGTACAACCCCACACCAATTCTCGCGCCTTGGAATGGCGGCAGCGGATTCTACGAAAAGGACAACAAAACCGCTATAAACGCCATACTTGAGAGTACCGATCCACGGTTTTCGCTGTATCGAGTATGCTTAAAAATCGCAGACAAGGCACTCGACGGTATCGATCGCAGCGGCAGTCCAAAAGATGATAAGAAAAAGAAGAAAGCCATCCAATTACGCGTTCGTGCGCTAATGCCTGACGATGTCTTGCCCTGGTTCGACGCGGCAGTAAGGCTCGCGGGCGAGGCGAAGCCTCAATATCCCCCCCTGCTCGGTACCGGTGGCAATGACGGCCATCTGGATTTCACCAACAACTTCATGCAACGCCTGGTGGACGTGCTGTTGTCCAAACCAAAGAAGCCAGGATCGAACACAGCCAACTGGCTGACCCAGGCTTTGTTTGGGCAACCGGTGCCTGGGTTGATCAAATCAGCCATCGGCCAATTCTCGCCAGGACAAGTTGGCGGACCCAATGCGACTACGGGGTTTGAGGCGAATTCAGTCATTAACCCCTGGGATTACGTGTTGATGATCGAAGGCGCGCTGAGTTTCGCATCTGCCGCTGTAAGGCGCCATGCCGATGATCCTGCGGGTGTGATGGCCTACCCTTTCACCGTAAAGAATGTAGAGGCCGGGTCGGGTGCGGTGGGTGAGGGAGATGCTGCGAATGCCCGAGGTGAACTGTGGATGCCGCTATGGTCAGCGCCGGCGACCTATACGGAGGTTCGAGCGTTGATGACAGAGGGTAGGGTCGCGCTCGGCCGTAAACCGGCTCGCAATGCGCTCGATTTCGTGCGGGCAGTTCACCGCCTTGGAGCCTATCGCGGCGTCCGCGGGTTTCAGCGATTCGGCTTGCTCAAGCGTTCAGGTAAGGCGTATCTCGCGACTCCCTTGGGACGTGTCGACGTCAGTGACCGTCCGCAGTCACGCTGGATCGATGAACTCGATGGACAGAACTGGTTGGAGCGATTTCATAAGTTCGGGTGTGACAAGCATTCAGCAAACCGCTTCCACGTCCTGCGTAAGCGGCTGGAGGACCGATTGTTCGAACTATCAGGTCGTGAGCCCCGCTCCGCGGAAGTTCAAGCCCTTCTGATCCTGCTCGGCGAAATCCAGTCTGCTGTGGCGCGAAGCGCCAAGGCCCAGGAGGCGGTGCCGCCCGTGCCGCGGCTGTCCGAACGATGGGTGATAGCCGCTGACGACGGTACCCCTGAATTCCGCATCGCCAAAGCGC
>Ga0209836_100113_pt1 | contig 13993 bp, 12 predicted proteins | sample ElbSprsedimmetaG_FD_184147 | JGI IMG/M metagenome (GOLD analysis project Ga0209836, IMG submission 184147) | Hot spring sediment bacterial and archeal communities from California, USA to study Microbial Dark Matter (Phase II) - Elbow Spring... ... | reverse complement strand
GTACTGGCCCTCCCCCCGTACCAGGTGCACGGGCCGGGAATAAAAATGGTAAAGACAGGGTATTATATATTCCCTCTTTTTCTCCAGAATTTTTTCTGGATCCCACAGCTCTTTCATTTAAATATTCCCTCCTAGTCTACCTTTACTCCTTTTTCCCAAGGGCCGGGGCCAAAACCTTTATGGGGAAAGGCGTTGAGCAGGGAGCGCCAGCATTCCTTCAAAACCCTTTCTTCCAGATTATCCAGGGCCTTTCGGTATATCCCGGTAACCCTCTCTGCCTCCTCCGGGGTGTAAAGGGGGATCTCCAGGCGGAGGCGGGCAAAACCAGCAGCCCTCAGAAGGGGGAGGTAAGGCAAGAGGGCCAGCTCTTTGCCCATGTATATATGGGTGCGGCAGGCATAATCCATTTCCACAGGATGGATTTCTCCCGCCTCATCTTTTATTCCCCAGTAGGTTCTGTGGCACACCCCTTTACAGGGACCGAACTTGGTGGTTCCCTCCAGCAGGGCAGCCACCAGGCAATGCTCGCTTATCATGGCGGGCAGGGATCCGTGGATTATCAATTCCACAGGCAGGGGACAATCCCTGACCAGGGATAAGATCTCTTCCCGATGGAATTCTATAGGGGCGGTGAGGCCCTCTACCCCGCATTCTGCCAGGAAAGAAGCCGCTTTGCCGTTGGCCACATTCATGCTGAAATCAGCCCACAGGGGCAAAGATGATGTCCTGAGATCATTGAGGATCCCCAAGTTGCCTGCAAGGATCCCTTGGGGTCTCAAGGAGGTTATGATCTCCTTGAAGATTTTTATCTTCGCTTCTTCAGAGGGCATGGCAATGCGGGGGGTGCCCACGTAGAGGAGGGCTCCCCTCTTTTCCACCGCCCCTTTTAGATAAAAATAATCCTCTGCCCTCCAAGGCCTCCCTTTGGATCTGAAGCTTTCCCCGCTGGTGTAGATGACGTCAGCGCCTGCCTCCAGGGAGGCCAAAGCCGCCTCTAGGGAACCGACTTTTACGCTCAAGAGGGGTTTGGGGCTCGATATTTTGTCCGTTCTTGCCTCAGGGAGTTCTTCGGAATAGCCGGGTTCAGGTACCGCCTGGCTGAAAAAGGCCGGTTCCCGGCGGCCATCGTAGCCTATGGCTGCTGGTCCTGGATGGCCGAAGGCATACAGGGGGCTTAGGTCCCTTATCCTCATCTCCTCCAGTCTTTGGAACTCTTCCCATTCTGTCCGATAGCCAAGGGGATCCTCGTAATATCGGTCCAGGGCCCTGCGGTAGAAGCCCACCAAGGGTCCCAGGTACTCCGCGGTTCTCATCCTGCCCTCTATCTTTAAAGAGGTTATCCCCGCCTCTAACACTTCCGGTATAAAGGGCAGAAGGCACATATCTTTCACCGCCAGGAAGTAAGGACCTGGGGCCTTTGTCCCTACGGGGAGGTTTTCCTTCCGATCCACCAGCTGATAAGGCCAGCGGCAGGGTTTCAGGCATCGCCCCCGATTGCTGCTGAGCCCGAAGAGCATGCCGCTGTGGTAACACTGGCTTCCGTGGCAGAAGCACATATCTCCATGTATAAAGTATTCCAGTTCCATTTCCGGAAGCCTTTCATGCATGGCCTTTATCTCTGCCAGGCTCAACTCCCGGCTCAGGATGACCCGGCGAACCCCCTTTTGAGCTAGAAAGCGAAGCCCTTCCAGGTTGTGTATGTTCATCATTACGCTGGCATGGAGGGGTATTTGCAGTCCCAGTTCTTCGGCCAAGGCTACTATGCCCAGGTCCTGGATGATCAGGGCGTCCACCCCTATATCCTGCAGGAACAGGAGGTAATCCTTCAGTTCCTCCATCTCTTTATCGGTGAGGAGGTTGTTGACACAGACATATATCTTTACCCCCCGTGGGTGGGCATATTCCACTGCCCGGAGCAGCTCCTCTTCCGAGAAATTGAAATCTTTCCGGTGCAGGCGCATATTATATTTTTTCCCGCCCAAGTACACGGCGTCGGCCCCGGCCGCGATCACCGTCTCCAGCACATCCCATTTGCCTGCCGGGGCCAGCAGTTCTGCCCTCTTCATATATTCCCTCCCTTTCCCAGATATACTTCCATCAGGATAAACAGGAGCAGCACAGGCCCTATTATCTGGTTCACCGTATAGGCGGCTGTGGTGACCCTTTTAAGGTCGTGGGGCCTGACCAGCAGGTGTTCCCCCACCAAGAGCCCCGCGATCAAGATAACCCCCAGGTAATAACAGCCCCCCAGGGTGGCGTAGGGGGGAGCCAAGGTGAGGGGCAGCAGCAACAGCAAAATAAGGGTAATGGCATGAAGCAGGGCCGAAATCTTAAGGGAGTTTTCCAGCCCGAACTTGGCAGGGATGGAAAATATGCCTTCTCTCCGGTCAAAGTCTATATCCTGGGTGGCATAGATTATATCAAATCCGGCTACCCAGGCCATAACCGCTGCGCTGAGGATAAGGGGGGGCAGGGCGAACTGCCCTGTGACCGCTATCCAGCTGGCGGTGGGAGCTATGCCGCAGGCGAAACCCAGCACCAGGTGGCACAGCCAGGTCCATCTCTTGGTATAAGAATAAATCACCAGTATAAAAACGGCCAAGGGGGCCAGTTTAAAGCACAGGGGGTTAAGCTGCCAGGCCCCCACCAGGAGGAGGAAAAAACCCAGCCCGGTTAGGACCAGGGCTTCCCCGATGGTGACCAGTCCCTGGGGTATGTGGCGCTGGGCGGTCCGGGGGTTTTTAGCGTCTATCTCCCGGTCTATAACCCTGTTGAGGGCATTGGCCGCATTGCGAGCCCCCAGAAGGCACACCATTATCCAGAAAAAAGTCCGCCAGGGGGGTAGGCCGTTGGCAGCCAGGATCATGCCTGCCAGACCGAAGGGCAGGGCAAAAAGGCTGTGGCTGAACATGACCAGTTCCCCGTATAGCTTTATTTTACGGCCTATCTTTGCCACCATCCTCTCTACCTCTAGTCCATAGTTTTCGCTATAGTAACAGGTTTTCCTCCTAGAAAAAAGCCACGCTGTTAAGGGATTTTTAACTTGACACCTGTATTCAGTTGGGCTACTATGTAAGGGGACAACAGAAAAAAGAGATGTGAGCTTCTTCGTTAGGTGAGGCTCCTATACAGATAGAGGCTGCTGCCCGGACACATCGAGAGATGGTAACGGGTGGAACAGGCACGGCCGATCCAAGGCCCTGCCTAAGGCAGCTGGGGTGGCCCCAAAGCTGTATAGTGCCAAAGCTCAACGAAGGAAGAGGTGGACCCCTTTCTTCGTTGAAAGGGGTTTTCGATTTTCATTCCCAGGAGGTGAGAGTCTATGGATGACGGAAGTAACGGGGAGGAAGGGATCCCAGGGTATATCTAATGAGGCATTGAAAGGGACCCCATGGTAGGTCTTCTGTCAGTGCCCCATTTATATATACCCTCCCCCCTTGTTTTCCTCCCTGGAAATCCCCTTTTGAGTCCCATATAAAAGCCATCTTTGGGGAAGCCTCTTCCCGGGGGGACTTTATTTTTTCCTGAGGGGGTGGAAAAAATGTTCTGGAAAAGGGTAAAAGAAGAGAAAAGGGACAAAGGTGGAGAGATCGCAGCCCGTTTAGTCCAGTGGGCCAGAAAGGCGGAAGAAGAGGTTTTAAGGGAGCTGGATACCTGCCGGGAAGGTTTGACTTTAGAGGAAGCGGAGGAGAGGCTGGAAAAATATGGCCCTAACCAGGTGGCCCGGGAGAGGAAATTGCCCTGGTATATCCATCTTTTGAAGGCCTACGCCAATTATTTCAACTTCATACTGACTTTTCTGGCCATAATCAATTACCTGGTGGACGTGCGCCTGGCTGCTCCTGGGGAGGAAGACTGGAGCGCAGTGCTGATAATCTCCACCATGATCGTGGTGAGCACCCTGATAAGGTTTGTACAGGAGTACCGTTCAGCCGTAGCAGCCGAAAGGCTTCGGGCCATGGTGCGCACCACAGCAGCGATCAGGCGCCGGGGTATGGGGGTTAAGGAGGTAGAAATAGAGGAGATAGTTCCCGGGGATATAGTGCACCTGGCAGCCGGAGATATGGTCCCCGCTGACTTGAGGATCCTCGCCACCAAAGACCTGTTCGTGAACCAGGCCACTTTAACCGGGGAATCGGAACCGGTGGAAAAGCGGCCAGAACTGGACGAAGAGAAGAAAAAGGCCCCCAGCCTGACCCTCGGCGACCTGGATAACATCTGCTTCATGGGCACCAGCGTTGTAAGCGGTTCCGCCATAGGGGTGGTCCTGGCCACCGGTCAAAATACCTACTTTGGGGCCATGGCCGAAACCATTGTGGGACACAGGGAGCTCACCAGCTTTGAAAAGGGCGTGGCGGAAACCAGCAAAGTGTTTGTTTATTTCATGTTGAGCATGGTTCCTGTAGTTTTCTTGATAAACGGTCTCACCAAGGGGAATTGGCTGGAAGCTTTTCTGTTTGCCGTGGCTGTGGCTGTGGGCTTGACCCCTAAGATGCTTCCCATGATAGTGAACGCGGGGCTGGCCAAAGGGGCAGTGGCCATGGCCCGGGAAAAGACCATAGTGAAAAGGCTGGACGCCATGCAGAATTTTGGGGCCATGACGGTGTTCTGCTCTGATAAGACCGGCACCCTCACTTTGAATAAGATAGTTTTGGAAAAACACCTGGATATACATGGAAACGAGGATATCCGGGTGCTGCGGCATGCTTTTTTAAACAGCTACTACCAGACCGGATTGAGAAATGTTCTGGATGAGGCCATTTTGAGATATGGCGAGGAGCACGGGCTGAAGGCCGAGGATTTGGAAAAGGTATACAGAAAGGTGGACGAGATCCCCTTCGATTTTGTCAGAAGGAGGATGTCGGTGGTGCTGGAGAGCGATAACGGGCCTACAGGGGTAAAGAGGCAGCTGGTCACCAAAGGGGCCGTGGAAGAGGTGCTTTCCATATGTAAGTGGGTGGAATACAAGCTCCCCCTTTGTCCTGAAGGGAACCCTCATCCCTTGGCTGCCCGGGAGGAGGCCAGGCCCTTGGGAGAGCTGAGAGTTTTACCCCTGACCAAGGAGCTGAAGCGGGAAGCCCTGGATATGGTGAAGAGCCTCAACGAAGACGGCCTCAGGGTGTTGGCCGTGGCCCAGAAGAGCGAAAACGTCCCCCCTCCAGGGGTTTTAACTGCTGAGGACGAAAAGGACATGGTCTTGATGGGCTTTCTGGCCTTTCTAGATCCCCCTAAGGAGACTGCCCTGGAAGCCGTCAGGGCTTTGCAGGAGCACGGGGTGGAGATAAAGATCCTCACCGGGGACAACGAAATTGTAGCCCAGAGGATCTGCAAAGAGGTGGATCTGCCCTTGAAGGGAGTGGTTTTGGGGGAAGATGTCGACAGGATGGCCGATGAGGAACTGGAGGCAGCAGTTGAGGAGACCACCCTTTTTGCCAAGGTGACCCCCATGCAGAAGGCCAGAATAGTGAGGGCCTTCAGGAGGCGGGGCCATGTGGTGGGTTTCCTGGGGGATGGGATAAACGATGCCCCAGCCATGAGGGAAGCGGACGTGGCCATCTCGGTGGACAACGCCGCCGATATAGCCAAGGAATCGGCGGATTTCATCTTGTTGGAAAAGAGCTTGGCTGTACTGGAGCGGGGTTTGGTGGAGGGGAGGAGGACCTTCGGCAATATAATGAAATATATCGCCGTCACCGCCAGTTCCAATTTCGGGAATGTCTTTTCGGTATTGGTGGCCAGCTCCTTTCTGCCCTTTTTGCCCATGATGCCTTTACAGCTGTTATTTCTCAACTTAACCTATGATCTTTCCATGACCTCCATGCCTTGGGACAGTGTAGACGAGGAGTATATAAAAAAGCCCAGGCAGTGGGATGCCCCCAATATCGGAAGATTTATGATATGGTTTGGGCCCACCAGCTCCATATTCGATATAATCTGCTATGCCCTTATGTTTTTCGTGGTGGGCCCTGCGGTGATAGGAGGACCCTATTTTCTCCTCCCAGAAGAACTGCGGGCCAGTTTCGTCTCCCTGTTCCAGTCAGGCTGGTTTGTACTGAGCCTGTGGACCCAGACCATGGTGGTGTATATGCTCAGGACAGAAAAGATACCTTTTATCCAGAGCCTGCCCTCTTTCCCTGTGTTGACTTTGACCTTGGCGGCCATCGTCTTCGGAACCATAGTACCCTACACTCCCTTAGGAGCCCGTTTGGGCATGGCCCCCCTGCCTTCTATCTATTTCTGGATAGTGCTCCTGCCCTGTCAGATGTCCTATCTGGCCTTAGCCCAATATGTGAAGACCATCTTTATAAAGAGATATGGTAAGCTCTTTTAAACTCGGGCAGAGGGCAAAGGTGGCCGGTTTTCTTCCTTGCCTGGGGTATATATATGTGCTATAATCAGGCAGAAAAGCTTCCCTGCTCCTACGGGGGCCGTTTAAGTCCATAGGGAGGAGGTTCAGTGTGCGCCAATACGAAGTGGTCTACGTGTTGAGGCCAGACCTGGAAGCCGAGAAAATCGCCGCACTGGTGGAGAGGTTTAAAAATCTGGTAACCGACCAGGGTGGTGAAGTTCTGGAGATTTCCCAGTGGGGCAAAAGGCGGTTGGCTTATGAGATTAAAAAATTTCGCGAAGGTTACTATGTGTTGATGAAATTTAAAGGCAAGCCCCAGGTGGCCCAAGAGCTGGACCGGGTTCTCAGGATCACAGAAGACGTGATCCGCTTCTTGATAGCCAAAGAGGAAAAGGCGGGCTAAAATAAACCGAGGTGGGGATGGAGAATGCTGAACCGGGTTATCCTCATAGGCCGGCTTACCCGGGATCCGGAACTGCGTTATACCCCCACAGGAGTGGCGGTGACCACCTTTACCCTGGCGGTGGACAGGAACTACCTCAATCAACAGGGGGAAAGGGAAACCGATTTTATCCGCATCACCGTATGGCGGAAATTGGCGGAGACCTGCGCCAATCACCTGGGCAAAGGCAGATTGGTGGCGGTGGAGGGCAGGTTGCAGACCAGGGCCTTTGAGGGGCCAGACGGCCAAAGGCGCCGGGTTACCGAGGTGGTGGCCGAAGACGTGCGCTTTCTGGACTGGCCCCGGGAGAAGCCCGGAGAGGGGCTGGGTCTTCCTGGATTTGACTCCGAGGAAGACCTGGAGGATATAGCCACAGAAGTCAATCCGGACGACGATCTGACCTTTTAGAAATTATAATTCCACGAGGTGATCTTGGACTTGAGGCGGGATAAGAAAAAAGCTCGCAAGAAGATATGCAGTTTCTGTGCAGAGAAGATAGAATATGTAGACTATAAAGACGTGGGCCGTCTGCGCCGGTATCTGAGCGAGAGGGGAAAAATTCTCCCCCGCAGGGTTACCGGCAACTGCGCCCGGCATCAGAGGCAGCTCACCCGGGCCATCAAACGGGCCCGGATTCTCGCCCTCCTGCCCTTTGTGGCGGAATAAGGGCATCGGTAAAGAGATCTCCTTTTTCTGCTGCCATGGTCTAAAGTTGAAGACTGGGCAGCAGAATTATTATTTGGGGAGGTGTAGAGATGAAGGTGATCTTGTTGTCCGAGGTGCCCAACCTGGGGGGGCAGGGCTCGGTGGTGGAGGTATCCGACGGCTATGCCAGGAACTTCTTAATACCCAAGGGCCTGGCCATGGAAGCCACCCCTGCCAGGCTAAAAGAATTGGAAAGCCTGCAAAAGCGCCAGGAACGGAAGAGGAGAAAGGAGCAGGAGGAAGCCTTGCGCCTTAAAGAGAAGCTTCAGGGAGCCCTTTTAACCATAAGGACCCGGGCAGGGGAACAGGGAAGGCTGTTTGGTTCTGTTACCAACAAGGAGATAGCCCAGGCAATAAAAGAGGCTTTTCAAGTGGAGCTGGATAGGCGTAAGATAGAGCTGAAGGAGCCCATCAAGCAGCTGGGCCGATACCAGGTGATGCTGAGGCTTCATCCGGAAGTGCATACCACCATGGAGGTACAGGTGGTTCAGGAGGAGGGTTGATTTTGGCTGTCCCTGGAGAAGAGCACCTGTTGTCTAAGCAGGTGGCCGCCCTGTTCCAGATCCTTTGCGATTTTTACGGTACGGATAAGATTATATTGAAGGCCAGCAAGCTGGAGGCCCTGGAGCTCATCAAATCCGAAAAATTATCGGAACGGGTTTTGGCCCTGGAAAAGCTGATCTATGAAGATCCCACCCTTTCCCAAGTTCCCCCCGAGGAGGATATACCCCATATTCTGTCGGCCTTGGAAGAGGAGCTGGCGGATATAATAGCCCGCAGGACGGTGGAGGAGCGCCTGGAGCAGAGGATCGCCGAGAGGATGCAGGAGAAGCATGAGGAGTATATACAGGAGATCCGCCGCCAAATTCTCCGGGAAGAGGGGGGTGCGGAGACCGCCCGCACCTTAAAAAAGCTGGTGGAACTGGAGGCCAAGGAAAAGGTCAGCCTCTCCCGTAGCGCCCTGGAGATCTTGAGGCCTCGGAGCTTGAAAGAGATAGTGGGGCAGGAGGAGGCGGTTCAGGCCATATTGGCCAAGCTGGCTTCCCCTTTTCCCCAGCACATGATCATCTACGGACCCCCCGGGGTCGGCAAGACCACCGCTGCCCGCTTGGCCCTGGAGGAGGCCAAAAAGATAAGCTCCTCTCCTTTTGGCCCCCAGGCCCCTTTTGTGGAGGTGGACGGCACCACCTTGAGATGGGATCCCCGGGAAATAACTAACCCCCTTTTGGGTTCGGTCCATGACCCCATATACCAGGGGGCCAGGAGGGATCTGGCGGATAGCGGCATACCTGAGCCCAAGCTGGGATTGGTTACTGAAGCCCATGGAGGGGTGCTCTTCATAGACGAGATCGGGGAGATGGACCCCCTGCTGCTCAACAAGCTCCTAAAAGTTCTAGAAGACAAGAGGGTTTTCTTTGATTCTTCTTATTATGATCCTGAGGATGAAAGCATCCCCCGGTATATAAAAAAGCTCTTTGAAGAGGGAGCGCCTGCGGATTTTGTCTTAATAGGGGCCACCACCCGAGATCCGGAGGAGATAAGCCCCGCCCTCAGGTCCCGCTGTGCGGAGGTGTTTTTCTCTCCCCTGACCCCTGAACACATCAAGACCATCGTGGAAGAGGCAGCGGAAAGGTTGAAAGTGAAGCTGGAGCCTGGGGTATCGGAGCTCATAGCAGAATATACCATTGAAGGGCGCAAGGCGGTAAACATCCTGGCCGAAGCCTACGGCCTTTGCCTCTACCGGCAAAGGGATAAACGGGGCAGGCGCCGCCGCTCCATCGGCCTGGAACACGTGCGGCAGGTGCTCCGTTCCGCCAGGCTTACCCCCCAGATATCGGTTAAAGCCCAGAAGAAACCGGAAGTGGGCAGGATTATGGGCTTGGCCGTGTCGGGCTTTGTGGGCACAGTCCTGGAGATAGAGGCGGTGGCCTTTCCCGCCCGGGAAGAGGGCAAAGGGGTCATCCGTTTCAACGAAACAGCGGGGAGTATGGCCAGGGATTCGGTGTTCAATGCTGCGGCGGTGTTCCGCCTGCTGACGGGGGAAGATCTGGGCGACTATGACCTCCATGTGAACGTGGTGGGCGGAGCCAACATAGACGGGCCTTCTGCCGGCCTGGCCATATTGGCAGCCATAGTGAGCGCGGTCCAGGGCAAACCTTTACGCCAGGACGTGGCCGTTACCGGAGAGATCTCCATCCAGGGTAAGGTCAAGCCGGTGGGAGGGGTTTTAGAAAAGATCTATGGAGCCAAACAGGCGGGTATGGGGGCGGTCCTTTTGCCCAGGGATAATTACCTGGAAGTAAAGGGGGCCATAAAGGGAATAGAGCTTATACCGGTGGCCACAGTGGCCGAAGCCCTGGATTACCTCTTCCGGATTCCCCTGGCCTTGACTCCTCGAGGATAGGAGGTTTTGGTCATGGCTGTGCAGGCGGAAAAAATGCCGCCCCAGAGCTTGGAGGCGGAGCAGTCGGTTTTGGGGGCCATCATGCTGGACCGGGAAGCCTTGCTGGCGGTCCTGGAGATATTGAGGCCGGAAGATTTTTATAGGGAAGCCCACCGGGTGATATACAGGGCCATAATCGATCTTTACGAGCGGAATGAGGCAGTGGATATGCTCACTGTTACAGAAGAGCTGAGGCGTCAGGGCCTCCTGGAGGCAGCCGGAGGGGTGGCTTATCTGGCCGATCTCACCGGAGAGGTGCCCAATGTGGCCCATGCCGAGTATTACGCCCAGATGGTCAAAGACGCCGCCACCCTCCGCTCCCTGGTCCAGGCCGCCAGCAAGATAATAGACATGGCCATGGAGCAGGCCCAAGAGGTAGAGCAGATTTTGGATGAGGCAGAGCGCCTGATCTTCGAGGTGACCGGGGGCAAGCGCAGGAGCGGTTTTGCCCACATCAAAGACGTCCTGGTCCAGACCTTCAGCCATCTGGAAAAGATAAGCAGCCGGGACAGCAAGGTTACGGGGGTTCCCACCTTTGCCGATCTGGACCGCATCCTGTCGGGGCTCCAGCCCTCCGACCTGATCATATGCGCTGCCCGTCCCGGCATGGGCAAAACCTCCTTCTGCCTGAACATAGCCCAGCAAGTGGCGGTGAAGCATAAACTTCCGGTGGCCATCTTCAGCCTGGAGATGTCCAAAGAGCAGGTGGTCCAGAGGATGCTGGCCGCCGAGGCCATGGTGGAACAGCACCGCCTGCGCACCGGCCGCCTCACCCAAGAAGATTGGGAGCGGCTCATCGAGGCTGCCAAGGTATTGGGGGAGGCCCCCATCTACATAGACGACACCCCGGGCATATCCGCCCTGGAGGTGAGGGCCAAGGCCCGGCGACTGCAGTCAGAAGTCGGCCTGGGCCTGGTGGTGGTGGACTACCTGCAGCTTATGCGAAGCCACCGGAGAGTGGACAACCGGCAACAGGAGATAGCCCTGATCTCCCGGGCCCTGAAATCTTTGGCTCGGGAGATTAACGTGCCGGTGTTGGTCCTCTCCCAGCTAAATAGAGAAGTAGAACAACGTCAAAATAAACGCCCGGTAATGGCGGATCTCCGGGAGAGCGGGGCCATAGAGGCGGATGCCGATGTCATCATTTTCCTTTACAGGCCCGAATATTACGATCCCGACACGGAAAAAAGGGGAGTGGCCGAGGTGATAGTGGCCAAGCACCGGAACGGTCCGGTGGGCACGGTGGAGATGGCCTTTTTGCCCGAATACACCAAGTTTGTGGACCTGGCCCAGGAGCCCATCTGAGGAAGGGGGTGTGGTGTTGCAAAGGACAGGTACCGCTTTGCTCCCCCTCCATGGGGGCTGCTGCCCCCGCTGGCTATTCGAAAAGATGCAGAGATTGGGGATCGCCATCCTGGAAGTCATAGTGAGGGAAAGCGGCCCTCGGGAAGTGCTGCGACGGCTGAGCGATCCCCTTTGGTTCCAGTCCTTAGGATGCGTGGTGGGCTTTGATTGGCACTCCTCGGGCCTTACCACCACCCTCTGCGGGGCCCTTAAAGAAGGATTGCGGGGAAGGGAAAGGGATTTGGGGCTGGTAATAGCTGGGGGTAAGGGGAGGGTTTCGCGGAACACTCCCCAGGAAATATTTCAGGCTGTGGAGCGCCTTGCCTGGGGGGTGGAGGTGGAGGAGCTGGTTTTCAAGAGCCGGATGGCTGCCAAGATAGACAACGCCGCCCTTCAAGACGGCTACACCTTATACCACCACGTTTTTGTGTTTACCCGCGACGGGCTCTGGGCTGTAATCCAGCAGGGTCTGAATGAAGCCAACCGCCTGGCCAGGCGTTATCACTGGCTGGGGGAAAAGGTAAAGGATATGGTATGCGAGCCCCATGCAGCCATATGTTGCCCTGCCAAAGGGGAAGCTTTAAACATGGTGGCGGAAGAGGCCTCCCTTTCCCGGCAGGTGGTGTCCTCTTTAGCCCGGGAGCGGCCGGAAAGGATAGCGGGGGAGTTTAAAAAGATACTGGAGAAAGGGGTCCATCTGGCCCTTCCCTGGCGTCACGAGATCCCCCGGACCGAATACCTCAACAAGGCTTTGCTGAAGCTCTATGAGGTTCAGCCCCAGAATTTTTTACAGGTTTTGGGCGTGGAAGGAGTGGGCCCCAAAACCATAAGGGCTCTGGCCATGGTGGCGGAGGTGGCCTACGGGGCCCCCGCCAGCTTCAGGGACCCGGTTCGCTACAGCTTTGCCCATGGGGGTAAAGACGGTCACCCTTATCCGGTGGACAGAAACCTATACCAGCACACCCTGGAGATGCTGGAGAAGGCTTTGAGGGAAGCTAAAATGGGGCGAAGCGAGAAATTAGAAGCCTTCAGGAGGTTATCCGCCTTGGCGGGGTCCAGGACTTGGTAGGGGGTATATGGATTGGGTGTCACGGCCTATCTCGGGTTGGGATCTAATCTGGGCAACAGGAAAGCTTATATGGACACGGCCCGGGAACACCTCCAGGAACTGCCCCGGACGGAGATCCTGAAGGTCTCCTCTCTATACGAGACTTCTCCCGTGGGCAAAAGGGATCAGGCCTGGTTTTTAAACGCCGTGATAAAGCTCCAAACCTTTCTGCCGGCGGAGACCCTTCTGGATCTTCTGCTCGCCCTAGAAGAGCGTATGGGGCGGGTCAGGGAGGAACGCTGGGGCCCGCGGGTGATAGACCTGGACCTGCTGTTATATGGAGATTTGAAGATATCCACTTCCCGGCTTACCCTTCCCCACCCCCGCCTGACCGAAAGGCTCTTTGTCCTCATTCCCCTGGCGGAGATAGAACCGGAATTGATTTTGCCTGACGGGCGTAGTATAAAAGAAGCTATAAGGGGGCCTTTCCCTCACCAGGAGGTGCGGTTTTATTCCCCCTGGAGATAAGGGGTGATGCAGTTTTGCATTTATGGGCCACCATAAAAGAAGCCCGGGCCCATCTCCAACCCCTGCGGCAACAGGGTAAAACCATAGGTTTAGTTCCCACCATGGGCTATCTCCATGAAGGGCATCTGAGCCTGGTTCGGGCTGCCCGGCGGGAAAACGATATGGTGGTTATGAGCATATTTGTGAATCCCACCCAGTTTGGCCCGGGAGAAGATCTGGACCGCTACCCCCGGGACCTATACAGGGATATGGAGCTGGCGGAGAAGGCCGGGGTGGACGGGATCTTTGCCCCCTCGGTGGAGGAGATGTATCCTGAAGGTTATAGCACCTACGTGGAGGTGGAGGGGTTGAGCCGGGTCCTCTGCGGCGCCTCCCGGCCAGGTCATTTTCGAGGGGTGGCCACGGTGGTGAGCAAGCTTTTTAACATCATTCAGCCCCACCGGGCCTATTTTGGACTAAAGGACTACCAGCAGGCCCTCATCATCAAGCGCATGGTGGAGGACCTCAATTTTCCCGTGGAGATAGTAACCCTGCCCACGGTTAGGGAACCTGACGGCCTGGCCCTGAGCTCCCGCAATCAATATTTAACCTCGGAGGAAAGGGCCAAGGCCCTCTCCCTCTATCGATCCTTAAAGCGGGGAGAAGAGATGATCCTGAAGGGTATTCGCCAAGTCCAGGCCATAAAAGAGGCCATGGCCCAAGAACTCTTAAAACACGAGGTGAAAATAGATTACGTGGAAGTGTGCAACCCTGAAAACCTGAGCCCTTTGGAGGAGGTGGGGGATAGGGCCCTCCTGGCAGTAGCGGCTTGGGTGGGGTCTACCCGCCTTATCGATAATCTGGTGGTGGAGGTGACATGATGTGGCTCTGCCTTTTGAAGGGCAAGATACATCGGGCCAGGGTTACGGCAGCTGACCTCCACTACATGGGCAGCATAACCGTGGATCAGGAATTGATGGAGGCAGCGCGGATTTTGCCCTATGAGAGGGTGCAGGTGGTCAATATAAACAACGGCAGCCGGTTAGAGACCTATGCCCTTCCCGGCTCCCCTGGAGGCGGCGGAGAGGTGGTCTTGAACGGCGCGGCTGCCCGCTGGTTTTCCCCCGGGGATCTGGTCATAATCATGGCCTATGG
>Ga0209836_100112_pt1 | contig 14013 bp, 15 predicted proteins | sample ElbSprsedimmetaG_FD_184147 | JGI IMG/M metagenome (GOLD analysis project Ga0209836, IMG submission 184147) | Hot spring sediment bacterial and archeal communities from California, USA to study Microbial Dark Matter (Phase II) - Elbow Spring... ... | reverse complement strand
GCGCTGGAAGATCGTTTTGATCTGGTATTGAACGACGACGATATAGACGCCCAGTGGTTTGACACATTGGGTAGCTTGGCTGATGCGATACAAGAGCGGCTTGTTCGCTAAACTGTAATGTGTCGGCCCCAAAAAATCCGTAACCCGCTGACTTTTTCATCAATCTGAATCCGTGGTCTTGAAAGTTTAAGCCGATCCCAAACCATTCGTCGTGAAATTTCAGCCTGACGGCCCAGTATTTCTGTCGTTCGGCCGTTTCTGTCAGGGTGGCGAGTCGCTCTCTAATTTTGAGTAGCGGCGCGTGCGGGGCGGCATCAACGAACTTAATCTGCGTAATCTGCAGATAGTTCCTCTCTCAATGAATCATGGGGTTGTAGTTGATCGCGGTTAAGTGGAGCATGGATTCAATCTATAGAAAAGCATTTTAAATGACTAATGCGGTGTGTTTTGTGTTTTTTTGGCGGTTCGCAAATGATTGGGGCGAGAGATCGAAAAATAAGAATATTTTGATATGGTAATGTTCTTTGTTGTGGAACTATTAAATAACCCCTAAAATCGAACGTGCGATAAAGACACTAGGCACCCGGGAGGTGTCACATAAACAGGCGACAAGACTGGGGAGAGTTCGATGTCCGATCTCAATGGCATGTACGACGATCAGCTTGAAAAGCTCGAGGAACTGCGCAAGCAATCCGGTCTCTCGCGCCGTGATTTCTTAAAGCTGCTGGCTGCCGGCGGCATTGCCACTACTGCTGCTGGTGCCAATATGTATCCTGCTGACGTGCAGGCGTCGATTCGGACTAATGCGCACATCGTGATTGCCGGTGGTGGCGCCGGTGGTATTACCACGGCAGCCAAGTTGACCCGTTGGCTGGACGGGGCGCGAATTACGATCATCGAGGAACGTGACATCCACCTCTACCAGCCAGGCCTGACTCTAGTGGGTAGTGGTGTATACAGCGGCAGTGACGTACAAGCCCAGAATGCTGATTACATGCCGCGTGGCATCAATTGGGTAAAGGATAAGGTGGCTTCTTTTGATCCGGAAGCCAACAAGTTGACCACGGCGAAAGGGCAGGAGATCAGCTACGACTATCTGGTCGTTGCAACCGGGTGTTATCTGGACTACACCGCAATCGAGGGTATGGATGCTAGCCTCATTGGTCGCGAGGGCATCGGCTCTGTGTACAACGGTGTTGAGGCAGCGCTGGCGACTTACAAAGAGTCGCAGAAATTTATCGAGCGAGGTGGTCAAGCACTATTTACCATCCCCAGTACACCGATCAAATGTGCTGGTGCACCTATTAAGATGACGTTCTTGACCGAGTCCCGAATGCGCAAAGAAGGAACCCGTAACAAGGGTGAGTTTCTGTACTTATCCAGCTCGGGCATCCTGTTTGGTCAGCCAGACTTCCGTGAGCTTATTCGTGAGCTCTACGAGGAGAAGGGTATCAACTATGATTATCATCACGTTTTGAAGTCAATTGATCCGGGCGCACGTACCGCGACCTTTAGCGTTCAGGGTGCCGACAAAACCTACGACTACGACTACATTCACGTGGTGCCGCCAATGCGTGCGCCGGACGTGGTGCGTGATAGTGAGCTGAGTTGGAAAGAAGGCAACTTCGCTGAAGGGGGTTGGTTGGAAGTCGATCAGTACTCGCTGCAGCATCGTCGCTATCCGAATGTGTTTGGTGTCGGCGATATTATTGGTACGCCAGTCGGTAAGACTTCAGCTTCCGTCAAAATGCAGGCACCCGTGGCTGCTCGAAATCTCGTGTCTCTGATTGCTGGTGATGAGCTGGAAGCGCGTTGGAATGGCTATACCTCCTGTCCTTTGATCACTGGCTTGGGTAGGGCAGCCTTAGCTGAGTTCGATTTCGACTACAATCTCATCCCGACCTTCCCTCTGCTCAATCAGAAAAAGCCGAGTTGGCTCTGGTGGCAGTTAAAAGTCCGCGCGATCAGGCCGTTCTACTTCCAGATGCTTAAAGGCCGCGTTCCTGCTTGAGAAAGTTAACCTCAATAAGTAAAAAAACCGGGGCTTGCCCCGGTTTTTTATGTATGTGAAAAGGCGTATCCGCTTGAGCACTGAAGTCGCTAGATTCAAAGTTACTGTGCGTGCTTTTTGCGCTTCGGTCGTGCATAGGGTTTTGGCAGATTCGGTGTCAGTACCGTGTCTCGGTGACTGAGATGGCTCTTTGGCAGCGGGAAGTCGCGGGTGTAGTGCAGGCCGCGGCTTTCCTTACGCTTGAGCGCAGAGCGCACGATAAGATCGGCGATCTCTACCAGATTGCGCAATTCGATAAGGTTGTTGCTGACTCGGAAATGTGAATAGTACTCTTGGATTTCTCGACGCAGCAGCGCGATTCGATGGCGTGCGCGTTGCAGTCGCTTGGTGGTTCTGACGATCCCGACGTAATCCCACATGGCACGGCGTAATTCGTCCCAGTTATGGGTGACCACCACCGCCTCGTCGGGATCGGAAACTAGGCTGTCGTCCCAGGGTGGAATCGGTACATGCTCGATCCTGGGATCCTCGGCTCGAGCGATAATGTCCATCGCCGCCGCGTGGCCGAACACTAAACATTCCAAGAGTGAGTTGCTCGCCAGCCGATTGGCACCGTGCAGTCCAGTATGGCTGGTTTCCCCGATGGCGTAGAGGCAGTCTATGTCCGTGCGGCCACGAGTGTCGACCACGATACCCCCACAGGTGTAGTGGGCGGCCGGCACGACGGGTAGCGGCTCACGAGTCATGTCGTAGCCAAATTCCAGGCAGCGCTCGTAGATAGTCGGGAAGTGTTTGATGATAAAGTCACGTGGTTTGTGACTGATATCGAGGTAGACGCAATCCAGCCCTAGGCGCTTCATTTCGCTGTCGATGGCCCGCGCTACAATATCACGCGGCGCGAGTTCCCCTCGCGGGTCATAGTTGTGCATAAACTGCTGTCCATTCTCGAGCACCAGCTTGCCGCCCTCGCCACGCACCGCCTCGGAGATCAAAAACGATTTGGCGCGCGGCTCGTATAAACAGGTGGGGTGAAACTGGATAAATTCCATGTTGGCCACCCGACAGCCTGCACGCCAAGCCATGGCGATGCCGTCGCCGGTCGAGCCGTCCGGGTTCGAGGTGTATAGATATACCTTGGCCGCACCGCCGGTTGCCAATACGACAAAGCGAGCCTGGATGGGGAAGACCCGGTCTGTGTTGCGATCCAGCACATAGGCACCAATGCAACGGTTGTCGTCGGCACCCAATCGCTGGGTCGTGACCAAGTCAATTGCGAGGTGATGCGTCTTGACGGTGATGTTTGGGCGGGCATAAACGGCATTAATGAGGGTGTCGGACAGAGCCTTACCTGTTTGATCCGCCGCATGGACCACACGCCGTTCACTATGGCCACCTTCGCGGGTTAGATGTAAGTCACCTTTTTCGGTTCGGGAAAAAGGCATCGACAGTGATTCCAGCCATTGAATCTGTTTTCTGGCTTGCTTGATGACAAAGCGAACTACTTCCGGTTTCGGCAGGTTGGCTCCGGCTTCGATTGTGTCTTGAATATGCCGTTCTATTGCTTCACCGTTCTTTAACACCGCAGCAATGCCACCTTGCGCCCAGCTAGTAGCACCTGCTGAAATAGTGCCCTTACTCAGGAGGGTGATGTTCAACGATTCAGGTAGATGCAGCGCCAGTGAAAGGCCGGCTGCGCCGCTGCCAATGATAAGAACGTCGGTTTGGTGATCGGTCATTAAGTCAGCAACCAAGTTGGAGTTATGGAACTGTTATACTAACTCTTGCTGCTAGGATTCGCCTTGAGCAATTTTGGTGGAGACAACGCAATTTACAGTCATCATGATAAATTTTACTTGTTATATGCCGCAATGAGCTGGGAAACATGGCCCAAGAACTGACCGACAAAGTGCTTGTGCAGCGCGCCCAAGCAGGCGAGCAGGCCGCATTTGAGCTGCTTGTGCGCAAGTACCAGCATAAGATATTGCGGCTGATATCGCGGTTCGTTCGGGATCCAGACGATGCGTTGGATCTAACCCAGGAAACCTTTATCAAGGCCTACCGTGCCTTGGATACCTTCAGGGGCGACAGTGCGTTCTATACCTGGCTGTACCGCATCGCGATCAACACAGCCAAAAATCAGCTGAGTTCAAACGGGCGCTACGGTTATATTTGGTCATTGAACTCTTCGCCGGGTTTCGAATCAGAAGAACCAATGCCGGAACCGGAAGCTCTTAGAGATCATGCTACCCCTGAAAATGCCGTTTTGACTGATGAGTTAGAAGCTGTGATCAGGAAGGCAATTGCTGCCTTGCCGGAAGATTTACGTACGGCACTGACGCTGCGGGAGCTGGAAGGTCTGAGCTATGAAGAAATCGCGCAGGTTATGGGGTGCCCCATCGGCACCGTTCGCTCACGAATTTTTCGGGCGCGCGAGGCAGTGGACAAGCGCCTCAAGCCGCTTATTGACAATAAGTAGTATAAGGTTTTAGTACGAGGTTTAGTCCGTGTTGAATACACCCTTGATTCCAAAGGACGAGCGCCTGTCCGCCGTTATCGATGGCGAAGTGAGCGAAAAGGTCGTGGCCGAAACGATCGAGGATCTGATGCATGATCCGATTGGCCGCGCCCGGTTCGAACGTTACGGGATGATAGGGCAGGTGATGCGTGCGGAAATGTCAGATTTCGTCGTACCTGATCTTTCCTCACGCATTATGGCGCGCATCGAAGCGGAAAATACGATGCGGACAGCTGTTCCGGATGCCATTGTGGATGATAGCAAGCCTGCAGGCAAGTTAGTGCGGCTCTTCGGCCGTGGTCAGCCAGGACGCTGGCAGTTGCCTATTGGGGTAGCGTTGGTCGCTTCGGTGCTGATGGTCGCTTTTGTATTGTTGCCAGTAATGAAGCAGGTCAGCGATGTTCCAGCTTCCGGTATACAGGCTGCGAGTACACCGGCTTTGACTGCCGATAGCCAGCAGGTTGTGCAGGTGTCAGCGGCCTCTGACCAGTCGGTGTCAATGCCGGGCTGGGCCTTTGGTGGTTATTCTTCTGACCAGCCGGCACGTGCCAGAATAGATTTTTATTTGGATCCTTATTTTATGACGCATTTTGAGCAGACCGCTCATGGCAGTCAGGTTGGCAGTGTGATGCCGGGTGTTCGGCTCGCTAGTTTCCAGACCCGTTAAGCGATGTCTCGAGTGCGAACGAACCACTTGGCTTCTTTGTCCTTGTTATGGTCGTTGATGCTGGTTGCACCTGCTGCGGTAGCTAGTGCATCGGTACTACAGCAGTTGACCGATATGGTGGAGTCAATGCGCAACGCCAATTTCGAGGGCGTTTACGTCCACGTGCGTGGCGATGCCATTGAGACAATGGAGGTCGTGCACATCAACGACGGCCGGCATGAGTTTGAACGACTCACCTCGCTGACAGGGGAAAAGCGCGAGATTCTGCGGGATGATAACACTTGTCGCTGCACGTGGCCCGACCAGAGGACGGTGATAAAGGGGTATTTCCCCGGGGCTCGTACCAAGATATCGGGGGAGCGTTTCTCCAACCCGAGGCTGTTGCAGGAAAATTACCAGATTGTATCGGCTGGTTTCGATCGGGTGGCTGGTCGCGACTGTAAACTCATCGCGTTGGTTCCTAAGGATGCGCTGCGTTATGGTTACAAGCTATGTGTGGACCAAGATCACGGTCTGATACTTCGATTGAGCGTATTCAACGAAGAAGGTGTTGCTGTCGAGCATAACTTTTTCACGACCCTGACTATTTACGACGAGCCACTTCCTGTCGGTGCCTATGCTTCGCGGATCGATAATGACGATTTTGAGGTGGTTAGGGGCGAAATAGCAAGCAGGGGTGAGACAGCAGCAGCTCCCACCTGGAAGATCGATCCGCTTCCAAAGGGTTATGAGTTAAAGTACCATCTGCTCCGGGTTAATCCGATCACGCAGAATCAGTTTGAGCATTACGTCTATACAGACGGGCTGGCCACCATTTCTGTGTTCATCGAACAGGTAGGAGAAGACGAGCATCCCCTGCCCAAGATGCGTATGTCGCACGCGATGAATACCCAGACCCGATTCGTCGATGGTTATAGAGTGACGGTGATCGGTGAGGCGCCGCAACGGGTAGTGGAGCTGTTCTGCCAGAACGCCCGGCCAATCTCTGGGCACTAACGGGTGCTTACTTGCTGCATAATTCGGACGGTATCGGGGGTGTTGCGGATGATTGAAGAGCAGGGTCAGGTGGTTCGCACCGCACCGGGTGTAGCCTGGATTCGTACTGATCGTAAGCAAGCTTGTGGCGGTTGCCAGGCCCGCGCCGGCTGTGGTGTAGGCCTGTTTCATCAGGCGCTGGGTGTGCGCGGTCGCGATATCAGGGTGCTTGATCCCATCGGAACCAAGCCGGGTGATCAGGTAGTGGTCGGGCTGACTGACAACGCTCTGGTGTCCGGCGCCGTTCGCCTTTATCTGCTCCCACTGCTGTTGCTGCTTGCCGGCGCGACGGTCGGGCATTATTTTGCCGGTGAGGCTGGCTCGATATTCCTCGCCATTGTTGGGTTAATGGGGGGATTTGCGCTGGTGGCCCGTTTCAGTCGTCGTATTGCAAACAATCCTGACTTTCAGCCCGTGATCTTACGCAGGATCGAGGAGTCGGCGGGTGTTTTTAAGGGGCTGCCAGTGCGCTTCGAGGCCTCGTCGCCTGGGAAAGTTGGGTCTGATTGACACCGTCAGTGCAAGCTGCAAGTTCTCGGCTTCTCTAGTGTACGAGCATCAGCACGAGCCCTTCCTGGAAGCGCAACCCTCGGCGGATTTTGATGTTTTTGAATACGTGGCTGATGGTACCTTCAGCTGCATTTAGGCCTGCTTCCAGCTTAGTGGTACCCGGTATCAGAAACGGGGACTCTAAGATCCGGATCTTTCAGAGTGACAACCTGCTTATAGTCTTGTCTACCTGTCTCTTCGTGAGCGGATCGAAGCAGTGTCTCAATGAGAGGCTGCATCGCCTGGCGACGCCCCAAAAATTTGCCTTGCTGATCCGACGTAATGATGAGCATCGACCGTGGGCTTGGTGCTGCTTCGGTAAGTCTGGAACCATTGGCACCCTGAGGCGTATTGCCCTCATCCTGTTATACTTTCCAGTCGTTTCATCTGGTATGACGACTGGATCTGTGTTACTCAATGGTTAATGTAAATGTCTGACCGCCTTTCGCTGATCCGCAATTTCTCAATTATTGCCCATATCGATCACGGCAAATCTACTTTGGCTGATCGTTTCATCGAGATTTGCGGCGCGCTTCAGGAGCGCGAGATGGACTCGCAGGTTCTCGACTCAATGGATATTGAGCGCGAACGTGGGATCACCATTAAGGCCCAGAGCGTGACGCTTAATTATACGGCCAAGGACGGCAAGACCTATCGCCTAAACTTTATCGACACCCCAGGGCATGTCGACTTTTCCTACGAAGTATCCCGCTCGCTAGCGGCCTGTGAGGGAGCGCTGCTTGTAGTGGATGCTTCTCAGGGTGTTGAGGCGCAATCGGTAGCGAATTGCTATACGGCGATCGATCTTGGGCTCGAGGTCGTGCCGGTTCTAAACAAGATCGATCTGCCGGCTGCGGACCCGGAGCGGGTGGCTAAGGAGATTGAGGATATTATCGGCATTGAAGCCCAAAACGCAGTACTCACGTCGGCCAAGAGCGGTCTGGGTGTTGAGGATGTGCTGGAACGCTTGATTCGGGATATCCCGGCGCCAACCGGCAACGAGGACGGTCCGCTCAAGGCGCTGATTATCGACTCCTGGTTTGATAACTATGTGGGCGTGATTGCTCTCGTAAGAGTGATCGACGGTAAGATCGTGCCAAAGCGCAAGATCAAGGCGATGGGCACCGGTGGCGTGTTCACCGTCGACAAGGTAGGGGTATTCACGCCCAAGCAACTGGAATGTGACGGCTTATATGCTGGCGACGTGGGTTTTGTTATTGCCGGTATCAAGGATATTGACTCGGCCAAGGTCGGGGACACGCTCACTGACTTGGATAACCCCGCCGATGCTCCGCTCCCGGGCTTTAAGGAAATACAGCCGAGGGTGTTCTCCGGTCTCTATCCAGTTAGCGCCGATGATTATGAAGATCTGCGCGAGGCATTGCGTAAGCTGCGCCTTAATGATGCGGCGTTGCATTTCGAGCCGGAGGTCTCATCGGCGCTGGGCTTCGGCTTCCGTTGCGGCTTCCTCGGCCTGCTGCACATGGAGATTATTCAGGAACGGCTGGAACGCGAATACAATCTTAATTTGATCACCACGGCACCGACGGTGATTTACGAGGTGGAAACTACTGGCGGCGAAGTGCTGCAAATTCACAATCCAGCCGAACTACCGCCAGTGCCCAAGATTAAAGAAATCCGCGAGCCAATTATTGAGGCTTCGATCCTGTGCCCGCACGAGTACGTCGGCGCGGTGATCAAGCTGTGCATCGAAAAGCGTGGAGTACAGCAGAATATCCTCTATCTGGGCAACCAAGTCACGTTGAAGTTTGAACTACCCCTATCCGAAGTAGTGCTAGACTTCTTTGATCGCCTCAAATCGGTCAGTCGCGGTTATGCTTCCTTTGACTATCAATTTGTACGCTTCCAGGCTGCACCATTGGTGAAGATGGACATGCTAATCAATGGTGAGCCAGTCGATGCTCTGTCTATGATTGTCCACCGGGAGCAGGCGGAGTATCGGGGCCGCGAAATGGCGAGTAAGCTTAAGGAGCTGATCCCCTCGCAGATGTTCGAGGTGGCGATACAGGCGGCCATTGGCAGTAAAATCATTGCCCGAACGACGGTCAAAGCCCTGCGCAAGAACGTGTTGGCCAAGTGCTACGGTGGTGATGTCAGTCGTAAGAAAAAGCTTCTAGAGCGCCAGAAGGAAGGCAAGAAGCGAATGAAGCAGATCGGTCGAGTCGAAGTGCCGCAGGAGGCTTTTCTTGCCGTGCTTCAGGTTGATAACAAGTAATCTGTCGCGGCACTGATTTCTAGGCGATATTTGGGAGCATGGTGTTTTGGACTTTTCTTTGATACTGGTTTTGGCAACCTTGGTCAGCGGTTTGATCTGGTTGCTCGATGTACTATTTTTCAAATCAGCGAGAATGCGTCGCGAGGGCGCGACTAAAGCGAAAGAACCTGCAGATGCTGTCGCGGAGGACAGGCGCTATCGGGAACCTGTTCTCGTTGAATACGCCCGTTCATTTTTCCCCGTGTTGCTGGTGGTGCTGATTCTGCGCTCGTTTGTGGTCGAGCCATTCCGGATTCCTTCCGGGTCGATGATGCCGACACTGTTGGTCGGCGATTTTATCTTGGTCAATAAGTACAGCTATGGCTTGCGGTTGCCCGTGACCAACACCAAGATCCTGTCGCTGGGCAAGCCCGAGCGTGGTGATGTGGCGGTATTCAAATACCCCAAAGACCCGAAAATCGATTACATTAAGCGTATTGTCGGACTGCCAGGTGATCGCATCGCCTTTCGTGGTGAGTGGCTCTATGTAAACGGTGAGCGTATTGCGCAGACGCCGGTCGGTGTCTACGGTGGTGATGCGGCTGGCAGAATGAAAGGCGCGCAGTTATTGACTGAGAATCTCAATGGCGTCGAGCACCAGATCCTGCTGGATAACCGTAACAGCCGGCCTAGTGGCGAGTGGCTCGTTCCGGAAGGGGCCTATTTCGTCATTGGTGACAACCGGGATCACAGTAATGACAGCCGATTCTGGGGCTATGTGCCGGAAGAGTATCTAGTCGGTAAGGCGTTTTTTATCTGGATGAGCTATGACTGGGAAGCAAAACAGTTCCAGTTCGATCGAATCGGGAGCTTGATCCGGTAACCTTTGCAACGAAAGCGATTATGTCAAGGGAGATACGATGATGGCGACTGCTGGTTTCAACGACACGATTAATGGGCAGGGCGTGATGTCACGTCAACGAGGGATGACTGTCATCGGTCTGCTCATGGCCGCCATCACTATCGGCTTTGTGGCCTTGATGGTCATGCAGGTGGTGCCGATGTATCTCAATGACCAAAAGGTTGCCGCTATCTTCAAGGCCCTGGAGAACGAGCGTGGTACAGAGCGGCAGTTACGCGGTACCATTGAACGTTATCTCGATATCAATATGGTCAATCACGTGACTGCCCAGGACTTTAAATTCGAGCAGACTGGCCGTGGAACCCGGGTCTCGCTGGACTACGAAGCACGCGCCCGTATAGCCGGCAATCTCGCTATTGTAGCCACTTTCAGCCATCAAGTCGATGTCCCCCGTTAAGTCGTCAAGCCCCTTAGTTCGGCCGGCCGAGCATCTTGCCCGGCGCCTTGGCCTTACGTTCCAAGATACCGCGCTGTTAGATTCGGCCCTGCGTCACCGTTCGGCCGGTTCGAATAACAACGAGCGCCTGGAATTTCTCGGTGACAGCGTGCTGAATTTGATCATTGCTGAGCAGTTGTTTCGCCTCAGGCCGGATGCGACGGAAGGCGAGCTAAGTCGCCTACGTGCGACGCTGGTTCGGGAAGACAGTCTTGCTGAAGTGGCTCGTGAGCTTGAATTGGGAGACTACTTGACGCTGGGCAGCGGTGAACTTAAGAGCGGTGGTTTTCGCCGTGCCTCGATTCTGGCGGATGCCTTAGAGGCACTGATTGGTGCCGTTTACTTGGATCGCGGTTTCGAGCAGACGGTGGCACTGGTGCTCCGACTTTTCGGAGACAAGTTGCGTGATTTGCCTGAAGCGGCAGTGCTCAAAGATCCCAAAACGCAGCTGCAGGAATGGCTGCAATCCCGTCAGCAAGATTTACCCACCTACGAAGTGATCGAGGTGAAAGGTGCAGCTCACGCTCAGACATTCACAGTGGCTTGTATGGTCACTGGCCAATCACAGCCCAGTATCGGCAAAGGCAGCTCCCGTCGCAAAGCGGAGCAGGCAGCGGCGCGCGAGATGCTAAATCGGGTTAAAACGACCCAAGATCAAGATAAATTGAAAAAAACATGACAACTCGCTGTGGGTATGTAGGTATCGTCGGTCGGCCCAATGTCGGGAAATCAACGCTGCTTAATCGACTGGTAGGACAGAAGATCAGCATCACGGCGCCCAAGCCGCAAACCACCCGGCACCAAATTCTGGGAATCGTAACCAATGAGGCAGGGCAGGCGGTGTTCGTAGATACCCCAGGGTTGCATACTCGACAACAAGGAGCGCTGAACCGTTACCTTAATCGGGCGGCCGCATCAGTGCTGGAAGGGGTCGACCTGGTTTTATTCGTGGTCCAGGCTGGTCGTTTTAATAATGAGGATAGGGCCGTGCTGACCCGTCTCGAGAACGTCCATGTTCCCGTTATTTTGGTGGTCAACAAGATCGACCTCATGCCATCCAAGGAACAGTTGTTGTCTTTCTTGGCCGCGGTGTCATCCCAACGGGATTTCGCGGCGGTGCTTCCTGTGGTAGCACGTCGCAAGAAAGCAGCGGATCTGGTGCTAAAGGAGGTGTTTCGGCTCTTGCCGGAAGGTGATCCCTTATTTGATGAGGACCAGATCACCACGGCAAGTTTGCGCTTTATGGTCGGCGAGATCATTCGGGAGAAGTTAGTCCGCCTGCTCCATGACGAGGTGCCGTACTCAACCACCGTCGAAGTGGAGCGGTTTGCTGAAAAAGCTACCCACACTGCCATAGACGCCGTGATCTATGTTGAGCGACCGGGCCAGAAAGCTATTGTGATCGGTAAAGGCGGCTGCAAGCTTAAGGAGATTGGCACTCAGGCGCGAATCGACATCGAACGCATTATCGAGCGCAAGGTAATGCTGAAGCTCTGGGTCAAGGTGCGTGAAGACTGGGCGGATGATAATCGTGCTCTCAGAGCCTTAGGTTACCAGTTGCACGAATAAGAACCCAGGCCGTGATCGCAGAAGAAAACAGCGGCGGTTATGTGCTTCACAGTCGGCCATGGCGGGAGACCAGCCTAATTCTGGAGTTGTTTACCCGTGAAGAAGGGCGGATAGCTGCGGTGATGCGCTCCGCAAGGAAAGTCCAAGGCCGCTCGCCGACACGTCCTCAGCCATTCCAGCACTACGAGTGGCAACTGACTGGGCGCCGCGAGCTCAAAAACCTCAGTCAACTGGAACTGGCGGGTCGTCCCCGAATCCTTCCGCCTCAGCACCTTGCGATTGGTTTTTATTTGAATGAACTGTTGATGCGCGCCTTGTCCCGCATGGAGGCCATGCCGCGGCTTTATGATGCCTATGATCAAGCGCTTGCTCTGCTGGCCGATCAGAACTGCAATCTGTTTGGCTTGTCACGTAACTTCGAGCAATTATTGCTGCAGGAATTGGGCGCCGCACCCGATTGGCTTGTGACCGTCGAGGGGGAAGCGGTCGATTTGGAGGGGATCTACTATCTGGATCCGGAGTCCGGTGTTTCGAGGGTATCATCCAATGGCGCTAAGCCAGTCCGAGGGGTGGCGCTGCATGCCCTTGATTCAGGGGACTACAGCGAGCCGTCGGTACGGAGAGAGGTGCGGGACGTGATGGCTTTCCTGCTGCAGCCTCATATAGGCACAGCGCCCCTTAAGAGTCGCGAACTTTGGCTTGGCACTCGCTGACTGCAATATTGCAATTTCAATCCTGAGGAGTTTTCCATATGACTGTCCCCTCGCCGATTCTGTTAGGTCTTAATATCGACCATGTTGCCACATTACGCCAAGCTCGCGGTACACGATACCCGGAGCCTATTCATGCGGCATTGTTGGCTGAACAATCAGGAGCGGACAGCATTACTTTGCATCTACGGGAGGATCGACGCCACATTCAGGACCGGGATGTGTTCATGCTGATCGACTTGCTCCAAACCCGCATGAACCTGGAAATGGCGGTCACGGACGAAATGCTGGATATTGCCTGTAAGCTGCGGCCGGCCGATTGCTGCTTAGTGCCCGAGCGCCGTGAGGAATTGACCACCGAAGGCGGCTTGGATGTTGCTGGCAACCTACCACGTATTAAAGATGCCTGTGCCAGGCTGGCTGATGCCGGAGTGCGCGTTTCGTTATTTATCGATGCGGACAAGCGACAGATTGACGCTGCCGTGGAGGCGGGCGCGCCGGTCATTGAACTGCATACCGGTCACTATGCTGACGCCAGCAACGAACAGGTCAGGGCCAAGCTTTTGGCAGAGATTGAAATGGCCGCCCGGTATGCTGCGGATGCTCAGTTGCAGGTCAACGCCGGTCATGGTCTTAATTACCACAATGTCAAGCCGATCGCTGCGATCGAGGTAATCAAAGAGTTAAATATCGGTCATGCGATCATTGCCCAGGCGATATTCGATGGCTTGCCCACTGCGGTTAGCAATATGAAAAGGTTAATGTTGGAGGCGCGTGGAATTTGAGCATCCTTGGTGTAGGCACCGACCTGGTCGAGATAGCACGTATCGAAAAAATCTTTTGTCGATTTGCTGAGAGGCTGGTCACGCGGATTTTGCACGAGCAGGAGCGAGCCGCCTTATCGGGAAGGGATGTGACGGCCCGTCTGCTCGCGAAACGCTTCGCGGCGAAGGAGGCGGCCGCCAAAGCACTGGGAACGGGGTTCCGAAATGGGATGCGCTTAACTGATATTGCGGTCGATCATGACGCGCTGGGGCGGCCGATGCTGGTGCTGCATGGCCAAGCCCGTGTGCGGGCCGAGCAGTTAGGAGTGACACGAATCGATATCAGCCTCAGTGATGAGCGTTCTCACGCGCTGGCATTCGTGATCATGAGCCGCGATGGCTGAGGAGCAATGTAAGCGCTATGATAGACGGCCCTGAAAAATTCGCAACCCACTGATTTTTCTCATCAATATAGCGGATTTGGCCTTGATGAATGGCAAGAAAATGCCATCATAAGAGCAGTTTCCTTGCAAAAACCAACGATTTCCCATGGCCAGAATCCAGCAAGCACCCGCTGACGATCCAGTATGCAGCCGAGAACAAGATCTGTTCCGCTCTCG
>Ga0209836_100111_pt1 | contig 14019 bp, 17 predicted proteins | sample ElbSprsedimmetaG_FD_184147 | JGI IMG/M metagenome (GOLD analysis project Ga0209836, IMG submission 184147) | Hot spring sediment bacterial and archeal communities from California, USA to study Microbial Dark Matter (Phase II) - Elbow Spring... ... | reverse complement strand
ACGAAAAAGCCCGGGCAGCCCCCGGACTTTTCCAAACCGTACACGATCAGGGAGGGAGCAACCGTGCTGGATTTGGTGCAGGAAATTCACAAGGATTTCGTCAAGCGCCTAAAGTACGTGCGCCTTTGGGGTTCCGGTAAATTCCAAGGCCAACAGGTGCCCTTGGACCACGTGGTCCAGGACAAAGACGTAGTGGAGATCCACCTCTCATGATGGACCCGGTGCGGCTGGCCCAGGAGTTGGTGCGGATCCCCAGCCCGCCGGGCGAGGAAAAGGAGCTTGCGGACTTCCTTTTCTCCCAGCTTCGACGGATGGGGGAGGTGGAACGAGGGCCTCTGGGGACGATTATCGGCCACATCCGCCGCGGCGAAGGCCCCACCATCCTCCTTACCGGACATATGGACACCGTGCCCGAAGGGTCGGGATGGAGCGTTCCCCCGTTCTCCGGCGAGGTCCGGGAGGGATTTCTCTACGGAAGGGGCGCGGTGGACATGAAGTCCGCGATTGCCGCGCAAATCGCCGGCGCATACCAGGCCGCCCCGGAGATCCAAGGGACCCTCTACCTTGTTTACGTTCCCCACGAGGAAACCGCGGAGGGCTTGGCTTTCGGTCGCGTTCTCGATGGGATCGAAAAACCGGATCTCGTGATCCTCGGTGAGTCCACGGATCTTCGGCTGGGAATCGGACATCGGGGCCGAGCGGTGATACGGCTCGTGGCGCGGGGGAAGGCTGCCCATGCCTCCATGCCGGAGCTTGGGGAAAACGCGATCGAACGCATGCTCCATGCTTTGGCCCATGCTTTGCGCACCCCCCTTCCCGAGGACACCTTTTTGGGCACAGGTTCGCTAGCCCCGGTTTTTGTAAGCGCGGATGGCCGGGGCCCGGTGATTCCCGACCGCTGCATCGCCCTTTTGGATCGGCGCATCGTTCTTGGGGAGACGGAGGAAAGCGTTCTTGCCGATTACCATGGGATTGGCGCAGAGGCAGCCATCGAGCGGGTCAACCTTCGCTTTTACACCGGGGAAGTGGCGGAGGCCAAGCTCTTTTTCCCTGCGTGGTATATATCGCCGGACCATCCGTGGGTGCAGCGCGCCTGGGAGGCCCTGGGATCGCCGCCCTTCCGCGTGTGGCGCTTTTCCACGGACGGCGTGGAATCCTGCGGCCGGAGGGGCATCCCCACGGTGGGTTTTGGACCCGGCGATGAGCGGATGAGCCACCAACCTGATGAGCGCGTTTCCGTTGCGGACATAAAAATCGCCGCTTTAGGATACGCCAAGCTCCTCCGAGGCCTGCTCAAACAAGACCGTAAACTAGAGGGAAGCACTAAACCTCTGCGGGAGGGACGTGGCCCGCGTCATCGCTAAAAAGCGGCTAGCTTCGGCTGAAGGTGTCGCTGATTCAGCTCTTTTTCCTTTGAAGTCCTTGGTCCAAAGCAGCAGGTGGAATTTGCCGAGAAGGGCGCTATAAAGCCGCCTCTGGGGTGATTAGCGGGGCTTGTTCGGCTTTAGCCAGAGTAAGGTAAGCTGCGTCGAAAGCGGAGCGGTGATAAGCACGCAGCTAGCTTCAGGCTTGACTTCAGGGGTGTTCGTATCAATGGCCAACCTATCCACCACGGTTCTCCAAGGCTTCCCTCGAAGGGTAGTAAGTATCCTCCAAAGTGAGTCCCTTGAACTTCGCTTCCATCCTGCTCAACTTTTTAAAGGTTTTCCTCTTCAATTGGGCCAGGGCTGCCCTCTCCAAGAACGCGCTTCTTTTGCGAGGCTCCACAGCCTCGTCGCTCTACCTCTGGAAGGCTCTCTTATGGCCTATATTGCGGGGTTTTCTCATCTTGTTTCCCTATCCTCTCGAAAGGGAGCGGGCTCTTTAGAATGAGGTGGGCTTCGCCCATCTTGAAAAGTAAAAAGGCCCCGGGAGATCCCGGGGCCTTTTCTCTGGCTATTTAGTACTCCGGAGGAGGCGGGGTGGTTTCTTTCTTCTCCTCGCGGACCTCGGCGACCAGGGCCTCGGTCACCAGGAGCATCCCCGCGATGGAAGCGGCGTTCTGGAGAGCCGAACGAGTCACCTTCGTGGGGTCAATGATCCCAGCCTCGTACATGTCCACGAACTTTTCCTGAACCACATCGAACCCGACGGTGTCCTTTTCCTTGCGGAGCCGCTCCACGATCACCGCGCCCTCGAAGCCCGCGTTTTCCGCAAGCTGCCGGGCCGGAGCCTCCAGGGCCTTCCTGAGAATTTGGACCCCGAGCTTCTCGTCGCCCTCCACTTCCTCCTCTAGCTTATCCAGGACACGGGCGGCCCGAAGGAGGACCACACCACCGCCGGGGAGGATCCCCTCCTCTACCGCAGCCCTCGTGGCCTCAAGGGCGTCCTCGAAACGGTGCTTCTTCTCCTCAAGCTCGGTTTCGGTAGCTGCGCCGACCTTGATCACCGCCACTCCACCGGCGAGCTTAGCCTTTCGCTCTTCCAGTTTCTCCCGGTCGTAGTCGCTGTCGGTGGTTTTAATCTGCTCCTCGATCTGCTCGATCCTGGCTTTGATCGCATCGGGATTACCCTTCCCACCGATGATGGTGGTGCTCTCGTGGGTCACTCGCACCCCCTCGGCCTGGCCCAGCATGTCCAGGGTAGCGTTGCGGACCTCCATGCCCGCGTCCTCGGCGATGACCACGCCGCCGGTGAGGATGGCGATATCCTCGAGCATGGCCTTCCGCCGATCACCAAACCCCGGCGCTTTTACAGCGCAGGAGATGAGGGTTCCCTTGAGCTTGTTGATGACCAAAGTGGAGAGGGCTTCGCCTGTGACGTCCTTAGCGATCACAAGGAGGGGCCGGCCGGTCTGGGCTACCTTCTCCAAAAGCGGGATCATTTCCAAAGCGTTCTTAAGCTCGCGGTCAGTAATGAGAATGTAGGGATTCTCCAGGTTCACTTCCATCTTCTTTGGGTCGGTGACGAAATAGGGCGAGAGGTACTCCCGATCGAACTGCATCCCTTCCACGACTTCGTAGTAGGTCTCGATGGTATCGGAATCCTCCACGGTAATGACCCCGGATTCTCCCACGGTCTCCATGGCGTCGGCGATGATCCGGCCAACCTCAGGGTCATTGGCGGAGATAGCGGCCACTTGGGCGATCTCGTGTTTGCCGGAAATTTTGCGGGACATCTTCTGCAGCTCCTCCACCACAGCTTTCACGCCCTTTTCGATGCCGCGTTTGAGGGCCACGGGGTTAGCGCCAGCGGCCACCATCTTAAACCCCTCTTTGATGAGGGCATGGGCCAGGACGGTGGCAGTGGTGGTGCCATCGCCGGCTACATCGTTGGTTTTGGAAGCCACCTCCTTCACGAGTTGGGCTCCCATGTTCTCGAAGGGATCTTTGTACTCCTGCTCTTCGGCGATGGTGACCCCATCGTTAACGATGTCCGGGGAGCCAAACTTTTTCTCAATGCAGACGTTACGGCCGCGGGGGCCCAAGGTCACCCGCACCACATTGGCCAGCTTCTCCACACCAGCGAGGATCTTTCGCCGTGCCTCTTCCCCATAGATAACCTCTTTCGCTGCCATACCCACCTCCTTACTCCTCGATTACGGCCAAGATATCCGCGGTCTTCACGAGGAGGTATTTTTCCTCGCCCGCACGGACTTCCGTTCCGGCGTAGGCGGCAATGAGGACCTTATCGCCGACTTTCACCTCAAACTTTTCGGCGGTGCCGAGGGCCACCACCTCCCCCTTCACGGCCTTCTCGTCCTTCACGGACTCTGGAAGGACCAGGCCACCGGGGGTTCGGCGCTCCTCTTCCTCGATCTTTTTGACGAGCACGCGGTTACCCAAGGGCTTGATCTTCATCCCACCACCTCCTTGATTAGCACTTAGGGTTTTTGGGTGCTAAAACATTGTACGAGGTGGGGTAGGGACTCGCAAGGTTGAGGCCTAGGCTTCGGTTTCCCACAATCGATTGTGCCCAGAGCTTCCGTCCATTTCGTTGTGGAACTCGTCTGCCTTCCTTTTGTTATCCTTGTGGCGTACTTTTTGGGTCTGAGGCAAAATCTTTTTGCTCTTGGGCTAGGTTACCTCTTGGGGAGCTTTTTCCTTTCGCCGGATCTTGATCTTTGGCGGAGCCGGGCGATCCAGCGCTGGGGGATCCTGCGATTCCTGTGGTGCCCTTATACCTTCCTTTTCCGCCACCGCGGACTTTCCCATCACCCAGTCTTTGGCCCCCTCTCCCGTTTCCTCTACCTCGGGGTTTGGCTGGGCCTCCTCGGCCTTACCCTTTGGAGTTGCGGATTCCCTCTCCCTCAATTCCCATTGCCCTGGGTCCTTCCCGCTATTGTTGGGCTTTGGCTCCCCCAGCTTCTCCACATCCTTCTTGATCGCCTGCGGGTTGTCAGACGAAGGGACTAAGGGTATAACAAGCAGGAAGGAGGAGCGATGGGGGTCACCATCGGGCAAATCACTAAGGGAATGACCCTCGTTTACAAGGGGAACCTTTATGAAGTATTGGATTTCACGCATGTTAAACGCGGCCGGCGCGAGGCCTTCGTGCGGGCAAAACTCCGCAACCTCAAAACCGGGCAAGTCATCACTGAATCGCTCCGCGATTCCGATAACCTCGAGGCTGCCTTTCTTGAGGCGCGCCAAATGCAGTACCTCTACCAAACCGGCGATTCCTTCGTGTTCATGGATAAAGAAACCTTTGAGGAAAGGGTGATCCCAGCGGCGGTGATCGAGCCCATTCGCGGCTTCCTCCTTGAGGGAATGGAGGTCACCGGCCTCTACTACCAAGGGGACCTGGTGAAGGTGGAGCCCCCGAATTTCGTAGATCTTAGGGTAGTGGATACCCCACCGGGCGTGCGGGGCGATACCGCTCAGGGCGGGGATAAGCCGGCCACTGTGGAGACCGGCCTCGTGGTGAAGGTTCCCCTTTTCGTGGAGGTGGGCGATATGATTCGCGTGGATACCCGTACCGGCGCCTATGTGGAGCGGGTGAGCTGAGATGCCCGAGGTGAAGGTGGAGATGCAGCTGCCGTTGGGCCGCCTGACCATGCGGGCGGAGGTTTTGGCCGGAATTGTGGGGAACGCGGTGGATCAGATGGAGGGCGTCCGGCCTTGGCAGCCCCGGGGCTTCATGGGGGTCTTGGGCGGCGAAAGTGGGGTGGCCCTGGAAAGCCCTGAACCTGGGACTATTGATGTGAACGTCAAAATCGCCGTGATGTACGGCTACCCAGTCCATGAAGTAGCCCAAGGGGTTCAGCAGGCTATTCGGGAAGCGTTGGAGGGTTTGGCTGGGGTTAAGGCCCGGGTCAACGTTTACGTGCAGGAGGTTTTCCTGCCGGAGGTAGAAATGGAAGGAGGGGAGAATGGCGCAGCCCGAGGAAATTGAAGGCGAGTCAGGCCGCATAAATATTGCCAAGGACGTGATTTCGGCTGTTGCGGTGTTGCCAGCTTGCGAGGTTCCCGGGGTTTTTGCGCCAACCGGCGAGCCTTTTCCCCGGGGGCTAGCTGCCCGCCGCCACGTGGATGTGGAGCTTCTGGGTGGTGACCGGGTCCGCCTTTCCCTGCGCATCGCCGTGGAATACGGCCGCGTCGTCCCAGAAGTGGTTCAGGAACTCCAACAGAGGATCAAGACCGAGGTGGAGCGGATGACCGCCCTCCCGGTGGAGGCGGTGGATGTGGAGGTAACGCGGGTGGTGTTCACAAAAGAGCAAAGAAAATGAGCTTTCTTCTTTGGCTGGAAGCCATAATTCTGTTCTTTGCCGCGGCTTTAGCGGGATTGGGGGCAGGCTGGGTTACCCCTGAGATTACCATCCGGGACAACTCTTTGCCAGAGCTTGCGGTTCGGGCGGGTTTGGCCGTGCTGGCAGCCGCGTTTTTCGGGGGGTTTTTGGCCTGTTTAGCCCTTTGGCGCCAGCGCCTGGGAGTGTTAGAGCTCCTCCGCCAGCCCGGCCCCCGCGGGCAGGTCTTCATCGCCCCCCACACGGTCACGCAGCTTGCTCTCGGTCTCCTCGCCGAGGAACTCCCGGAACCCACCTTTCGGGTGCGCCTCCAGCCCCAAAAAGAAGGCCTTTTGCTTCGAGTCTTCCTCCGTCTCCCTGCTGAAGTCTCCATTCCCGAGGTGGCTGAGCGCGTTCAGGAGCTCCTCACTTCCGAGCTTTCCCGCCGCACCGGTTTGAAGGTTCAAGAGGTGCAAGTGGTGGTTCATGGCGCTCTTTCTCGCTGATGCGGCGCAAAGCCCGACAGGCAGCTCTACGGGCCCTCTATCGCCGGGAATTCCTGGATTTACCCCCTGAAGAGCTTTTGGCTGAAGCCGAACTCCCGAAAGAGGCCCAGGAGTTCGCCTTGTCCCTAATCCGCGGGGTTTTGACCCACCAACCGGAGATCGATCAGGTCATTGAGGCTCGGGCCGAGGGGTGGGGTTTGGATCGCCTTCCCCGCGTGGACCGCAATATTCTCCGCTTGGGACTTTATGAGCTGCTTTACACCGAAACCCCGCCGGAAGTGGTGATCAATGAGGCGGTGGAGCTAGGGAAACTTTATGGCACTGATCGAGCTCCAGCGGTAGTGAACGCTATCCTCGACAGGGTTTGGAAAGAGAGGCGCAATGGAAAGATGGGCTGACTTACATCTTCACACCCGCTGGTCCGATGGAACGCAAACCCTTCCAGAACTTTTGGCCCGGGTCAAGGCCGAGGGCCTAAGCGTTGTGGCCATCACTGACCACGACACCATCGGGCCGGATTTACGTGGTCCCGTGGAATTCCGGGAGGGGATAGAGGTCATTACCGGGGTGGAGGTAAAGGCCGAAATTTTGGGGGAGCGGGGGGAGATCCTCGGGTATTTTGTGGACCCTGGTCATCCGGCGATGCAGGCCCTTTTTGCCTGGATGGCCCGCGCCCGCGAGGAACGGATGAAAACGATGGTCCAGCGCTGCCGAGAAGTCCTGGGGATCCCATTGACCTACGAGGAGGTGCAGGCTAAGGCCCAAGGATCTGTAGGCCGGCCCCACCTTGCCGCTCTCCTCGTGGAACGAGGCGTTGTGCCTTCCCTCGACGAGGCGTTTTTACGGTACCTCGGGGATGATGGGGTTTGTTACGTCCCCCTTTCCCGGCCCACCAGCGCCCAGGTGATCGAAGCCATCCGGACAGCAGGTGGAGTGGCCGTCCTGGCTCATCCCGGCTTTTATAGTTTTTCTCAGTGGCGGGAAGTACTCCAAACCCTTAAGGAGCAGGGACTGGCGGGCGTGGAAATTTTTTATCCCTACGAAATAGAGCCAGACAAACCCCTTAACCCCCGGCTTTGGGAAATCCCGGGCTTGGTGGCAGAGCTAGGTCTTGTGGCCACAGGCGGCTCCGACGACCATGGACCTGGCTCGGTCAAAGAAAGCTTGGGAATGATCCGTATCCCTTACGCCGTGGTGGAGGAATTGCGGGCCTTCACCACCTGATGCACGGCGGCCAAGGCTACCTCAATCTGCTCCGGAGTAGGCTCACGCGTAGTAATCTTTTGAAACAGGAGCCCAGGCCAAAGGAAAGGCTTAAGCCAGGGGCTTTTTGAACCAAGCAGGAGGAGTTCATAGGTGAGGGAGGCCACCACCGGGATGAGGCCAATCCGCACCACCAATCTAAGCCAAAAGGTACTCGCTGGAATTAAGGAGAAAACAAGCACTGCCACGGCGACAAAGAGGAAGATGAAGTTCGTTCCGCAGCGGGCGTGGATTGGGCTTTGTCGAAGGGCGGTGGAAAGCTCTGGAGCCCCTTTTTCGTAAGCATGCACGGCCTTGTGCTCCGCCCCATGATATTGGAACACCCGGCGCACTTCAGGGAGGAAGGAAACGCCCCAAATGTACAGGATAACGAAAGCTAAGCGAATCCCGCCCTCAAGGAGGTTGAAAAGGATTTGGTTTCCTAAGCCCACCCGAGTGGCCAAAAAGAAAGGCAGGGCGATGAACCCCCCGAGGAGCAAAACCAAAGCAAGACCGATGGCCAAAAGAAAGTCCCAGCCAGTGCTTTTCTCCTCAGGGTAGGCAATCTCCGCGGAACGAGCAAGGGCCCGAAGGCCAAGGGAAAGGAGCTGATAAAGTTTTAGTGGCCCGCGCACAAGCGGTATGCGTTCGAGTCTCGGGAATTTTGGGAAGGGGAGAGGCTCAACCACCACCTTCCCATCTTGCGCGCGCACAGCCACTACTGCGCGTTCTCCATCGGCAATGAGGACGCCCTCAATTACTGCTTGGCCGCCGATGGGCATTATTTCTTACCGTACCGCTTGTGATACCGCTCGATGCGGCCTTCAGTATCTGGAGCCTCGGTGCGTTTCCCCCCAAACAGGGGGTGGCATTCGATGCATACGTCCACACGAAGCTCTTTTTTCGTAGAGAGGGTCTCGAACTCTGCCCCGCAGCTACAGCGCACGATCGCCCGATAAACTTCCGGATGGATCCCCTTTTTCATTCTCGATCACCGCTTGGAGTACTGCTCCTTCTTCCGAGCCTTTCTGTGCCCGTATTTCTTGCGTTCCACCTCGCGGGCGTCGCGGGTGAGGAGCCTGGCATCCTTGAGGGGCTTTTTGAATTCCGGCACAAGGTTCGCTAGCGCCCGGGCAATACCCAGCCGAAGAGCTTCGAGCTGCCCAGTGGCCCCACCGCCCTCGATCTTGGCCCGCACATCGTACCGGCCCATTGTTCCGGTGATGTAGAACGGCGAAAGAAGATGGCGGTTCAGGTAGTCTTGGGTAAAGGCGAAGGCCCGGAAATACTCCTCGGCAGGCCGACCGTTCACCCAGATCTTCCCAGTTCCGGAGCGCAAGAAAACCCGAGCGATGGCCTCTTTCCTTTTGCCCACGGCATGGGCCAACCAGCCCGCCGGAGCACCAGCAGCTACGTTTTCCATGACTTCGGGCACGGAAACCATCACCTCCTGAAATAACGCGGGGACCATGCTAGCCGATCTTCCCTCCCTCGTCAACGCTCGCCTTCTTAGGCCTTAAAAACCGGAGACGAAGCTCCCACCCCTGATCTACCCGGGACTGGGGCCAATTAGCTTGGTCGTTTATCCTCTTGAGGCTGAAGGAGGGCTTGGAGCTCTTCCAAAGAGGCCACCCCGAAGTAGCGGAGGAGCTCGGCAGTCACGGTAAGGATCTTGGTGGTTCCGTGGTCCTCGGCCTGAACGAATCCGCGGGAGATGAGTTCCTTTATATGGCCATAGGCCCGTTGTCCCCGGATCCGCACCACTTCCGCCTGGGCCACAGGAGCCTTGGCCACAATCACCGCCAATGTTCTTAGGGTCTGTTCGGAAAGATCCTGATGGGGGGCGAAGATCCTCACTTGGTCTGCGAGCTCGGCCTTCACCCGGAGTACGTATCCTCCCCCTTCCTGAGCGAGCTCGAGGCCCCGGTCGGGTTCTTCTAGTTCGTCGGCGATTTGGGCCAACACTCGAAGTATCACGTGCTCCTCAAGGCCCAGCTTTTGGCTGAGCTCCGCCACGGAAAGAGGGCGGTCGGAAAGGAAAAGGGCGGCCTCCACCAGGGCCTTAGGAATCATGGGGCACTTCGATGAGGATTTCTCCCAAGAACTCTGGCTGATGCAGCTGGATTTTCCCAGCACCATCAAGATGCAAAAGCTCGAGAAACCTTGCCACCCGTTCCCCAGGGTCTCCGCTCTCCACCAGGCAGGAGAAGGGCACCACCCGCTGGCCGTTCACCAGGGTGAGAAGCTTTCGCCAAAGTCGGAGGGCCCGGACCCGGAAAGGCTCGGCCTTCATCTCCATTTGGGGTTTCGGCTTTTCTCCTTTAGGTCGGCTGGAGGAAAGGGCCGCGACGAAGGCCCGGCGGAGGTCCGATACAGTTAGGCGGGCCCGCGGCCTTCGGCGCAAAGGGAGGCAAAGTTCGGGCGCTACATAGACCATGGGCTCCGCGCTTTCCTCCTCGGCTAGGACGGCCTCCACGGCCTCGGCGAGCGTGGCTTTCCCATCCATGCGCTCGGATTTCATCCGAAGCAGCACGGAACTGGCGAGAACCATCCGGCCCGGCACCCGCATCTCCACCGGGGTCCTCGTGAGGAACTCCCGGAATCGGCCGATGAGAACGGTGATGTCCAAGGCCCAGGGATCCAGACCTCGGGTGGCCTCCCGGAAAAGCTCTTCCCAGTCAGCTCGCGTGAACCGCTCCGGTTCCAAAACCTCAAGCATGGCTCACGAGCTCCATCCCCAGAACTTCGGAGGCGCCGCGGCGGAGGACAACCCCATAGACCCGGTCCGCATGGCGCACAAGTTCCTCGTTGTGGGAAACCACGACCACCTGGGAATTTTTCGCGAAATCCCTAAGAAGCTTGGCCAACCGTTCGGAATTAGCTTTATCCAGGGCTGCGTCCACCTCGTCAAGAAGATAGAAAGGCGCGGGCCTTCCGGCGGCTAAAGCTAAAACAAAGGCAATGGCCACCAGGGCCTTCTCCCCCCCGGAAAGGGAATCCAACACCCGCAGCTCCTTTCCCGGAAGCCGCACCTGGATGAGGAGGTCGGAGGCGATGTTCCCCGGCTCGGCGAGGGCTAGCCGGGCTTCCCCTCCGCCAAAGAGGCGAACAAAGAGGCGGTTAAGCTCCGCCGAGACGCTTTCCAAGGTCTCTAGGAATTTCTCACGCTTCTTGCGTTCGATTTCGGCAATGAACCCCTCGATTTCCTCTTTCTCCCGCTCCAGGGTGGCAACCCGTTCCTTGAGCTCCTGAACTTCCGCTAGGGCCACCTCGTACTCCTCGATTGCCCGGAGGTTCACTGCTCCCAGGGAGGAAATTTCCCGTTCGATTTGGCGAAGGCGGGCTTGGAGGACTTCGGGCGAGCCCTGAACGGGTTCGGGTGGTGGCGAAACTTCTCCAAGTCCGGAAAGCTCGCCGCGGAGCTCCGCCGCCTCCCGCTCGTAGCGCGCCAGCTTCGTTCTCTTCCGTTCCAATTCGCGGTAAAGATCCCTTCGTCGCTCCCGCAGGGCGAAAAGCTCGCTTTCCTCTTGAGCCCGGGCAGCTTGAGTTTCCGCCTGGGCCCGGGCCCGCTGGCTCAGCTCCTCCTCCGCTTGGGCAAGCTCCGCGGAGAGCTTCTCCATCTGGGTCGCGAGTTGCGCCCGCTCCGCCTCGCGCCGGCCCAGTTCCTCCTGGCGGGAGGTGAGGGTAGGATTCCGTGTCCGCCGCGTGCCCCCACCCCAAATCGCCCCGCCCCGCTCCAAAAGATCGCCGTCTACCGTAACCACTCGCACGCCTTCCGCGGTGCGCACGGCCTCGAGGGACTCCGCGACCAAAGTGTCCCCAAGCACGTAGAGAAGAGCCGGCCGGACCTCCGGCGGGCAGTTCACAAAGTCCACGAGGAACCCAAGCACGCCGGGAAGGCGCCGAGTTGCCTGGGCTTTGGCGGAAATGGGGGAAAGGGTGAGCTTGTCCAGGGGAAGGAAGCGCACGCGGCCCAGGCCGTTTTCCTTGAGGTAGCGCACGCACTCCAGGGCCAAGTCCCGGGTGGTCACCACCACATCGTGGGCGTGGTTACCCAGGGCTGCGGCGAGGGCTTGTTCTAGGCCGTCTCGGGCGCGGACGAGCTCGCCCAAGGTGCCAAGGATGCCATCCCAGCCGAGCCTAAGGACGGCCTCCACTCCCTCCGGCGGGCGACCCCGTTCGGGCGAAACTCGGCTGAGATCAGTGAGGGTTTGACGCAGGGTGGCGATCTCCCGGTCCAGGAGTTTCAGGGCCGCTTCTTTTCCGGAGAGCTCGGCGCGGAGGCGCTCCACCCGGCGGATGAGCTCGGTGAGGTCGTTTTCGGGTTTTGGGCCGGAGGGGCCGAGGGCCCGCTCCCGCACCTCAATCTCCCGATCAAGCCGATCTACCTCCGCGGCGAGGGACTCCACTTCCTCCCGGAGGCGCTCGACCTGGATCAGGGCATGTTCGAGGGCCTCACGCTTGGCCTCGTAGCGCCGGAAAAGAAGGGTGGCCTGGATTCGGTCCCGTTCGGCCGAAAGGCTTTGGAAAGCCAAAGCGGCCTCGCGCTGGCGGAAAAGCTCGGCCAGGCGGGTCCTGCGCTCGGCAAGAAGAATCTTTCCGGTGTTCAACCGCTCCTTCACCCGGGCGAGCTCCTCCACAGCCTTGGCCTTGCGTTCCTCATAGGCCGCGATCCCCGCTACCTCCTCCAGGATCTCCTTCCTTCGGCGGGCCGAACCCTCCAAAACGTCCGTGACCGTTCCTTGTTCCACGATCATGTAACCGTTTGGGTCGACATGAGCCAGGGAAAGAAGGGCCTCCACTTCCCGGGCCGAGGCCAGCCGGCCCTGAATTCGGTACACCGAGGAGCCGCGGGAGACGCGCCGCGAAATCACCACCTCGGCCTCCGGGCAGAGCTCGGAGAACACACCTGAGCGGTTATCCAAAACGAGGGTGACTTCCGCCTTTTCCACAGGGCTTCCGCCCGGCGGGGTGTGAAGGAGATGTTCCAACCGCTCGGCCCGAAGCCCCCGCGATCTTCGCCCTAGCACGAAAGTAATGGCCTCAAGAAGATTGGATTTGCCGGTGCCGTTTTCCCCAACGATGGCGGTGAAACCGGGAAAGAAATCCAAAGAAAGGCGGCGGAAGGATTTGAACCCCTCAATACGCAGGCGCCGAATGGTTGTGGTCATGACCGGGAGAGCGGGAAAAGGGGCGAAACTTTTCCTTCCAAGAGGTTCAGGATGCGCTGGAGGTTGTAGTCGTGGGGCTCCGCTAGGCCTTCCTCCCAGCGAATGAGGGTGGGGACGGAGACCCCAAGGAGTTTGGCCAACGCGCGTTTGCTAAGGCCGTGCTCAAGACGCCGGGTTTTCAACCTTGCTCCTAATTCCATTTAGGCCTCCGAGTGTAACTTTTGTTACACTCCGGGGCAAAGAGAAAGGGCGCGGAGAGGCCGCGCCCTTTCCCCTTATCCGCCGATCCCAAGGAGGACGAGGACGATGGCCCCAATCCCGGCAAGCAAACCAAGGACAGCCAGGGCCTGAACCATGTCCAACCGCCCGCTCAGGTCTTGTACATCGGCCCCAACCTTGCTCTCGAGAGCCGCAATCCGGGTGTCGTAGTCGCTCACTCGCGTCTCCAGGGTGAGGACGGACTCCTTGAGGGTGGAGACCTCTTGAGTGAGACTGCCGATAATTTTCTCTAGGGCTGCGATCTTCTCGCGGTTATTGTCGATTTTGATCTGGATGGCCTGGATCGCCTGCTCCAGGCTTAAAACCCGGCGGGAAAGGTTACCAATATCGTAACATTCCAAAACGCTTACCCGCGAGCTGAGCTGGTCCATTTGGGTAGCTAGCGTTGCGATTTTCCCCGCTAATTCATTGTCTGCGGCTTGACACTCAGCGATCGCATTCTCCAGGGACTTACGTAGCTCTTCGATGAGGCTGGTTAATTTGGCTTCCAGGGCGGAGTCCGCGGCCTGGTACCCGGCGATCACATCATTCACGGCTTTTCGCAAGGCCGCAAGCTGACTTAAGCAATCAGAGAGGCTTTTTTCCAGGGCAGGTATCTTTTGATTGCACATATCCTGGAGCTGGAAAAGCTTGACCTCGAGATCTTTTAGTTGACCAGCCAAGACGCGATATTTGCTGAGCAGGTCTTGATCGTTGTTATTGAGGGTCTCCACCGCGCCTTTAAATTCCACCAGGAATTCCTCAAACACGTTGAGGACCTTTGTCCAAGCCTCCCGTAAGGCTTCGACTTCGTCCTGGGCGGGGGCAAGCTGCACTGGGGCTGGCTCAGCAGCCGCCACTACGCCCAGCACGACTCCCAAGATCACTACCCATCCCAAATATTTCATCACCGCGACCTCCTTTCCGCGTCCTATGCCTAAAGGTAGCGGCTATCACATTGGCGGGCGCGGCCCTGTGGGCTGGGCTAGGGGCGGCTTTGTCGCCCAGGCCCTGGACATGTGTCCGAGGCTAAACCAGTCCGGTTGAATTGGACGGATCCGAGGGGTTGACAGCAGCAGCCGGTTTCGTTAACATTTCTTTCAGCCATGAAACTTTCTGACTGGGCCCGCAAGCAGGG
>Ga0209836_100110_pt1 | contig 14102 bp, 21 predicted proteins | sample ElbSprsedimmetaG_FD_184147 | JGI IMG/M metagenome (GOLD analysis project Ga0209836, IMG submission 184147) | Hot spring sediment bacterial and archeal communities from California, USA to study Microbial Dark Matter (Phase II) - Elbow Spring... ... | reverse complement strand
GAAGGAATTGGAAATCCAGGGGCTTGGGTACCGGGCCAAGCTCGAGGGTCGAACTTTAGTTATGGAACTGGGCTTTTCCCACCCCGTGCGCTTTCCCATCCCTGAGGGCGTGGAAGTAGAGGTTCCCGAGCCCACCCGAATCATCGTGCGCGGGATCGATAAGTATCTCGTGGGCCAGGTGGCTGCGGACATCCGCAAAATTAAGCCGCCCGAGCCCTATCGGGGTACAGGCATTCGCTACAAGGGCGAGGAAATCGTGCGTAAAGCTGGGAAACTCGGAGCGAAAGCATGACAAAGCTTTCCCGAAATGAGCGGAGGATCACGCGGCATATGCGCATTCGCCGGCGGATTATGGGTACGCCGGACCGGCCAAGGCTTTGTGTCTATAAAAGCCTTCACCACATCTATGCCCAGATCATCGACGACACTCCGCCTGAGGGGAGCCGCACTTTGGTGGCGGCCTCCACCCTGGATCCGGAGATCCGGGGCAAGATAAGGTCCGATAACATTGAGGCAGGGCGACTGGTGGGTACAGGCATTCGCTACAAGGGCGAGGAAATCGTGCGTAAAGCTGGGAAACTTGGAGCCAAAGCATGACAAGGCTTTCCCGGAATGAGCGGAGGATCAAGCGGCATATGCGCATTCGCCGGCGGGTTATGGGTACGCCGGAACGGCCAAGGCTTTGTGTCTATAAAAGCCTTCACCACATCTATGCCCAGATCATCGACGACACCCCACCTGAGGGGAGCCGCACTTTGGTGGCGGCCTCCACCCTGGACCCGGAGATCCGGGGCAAGATAAGGTCCGATAATATTGAGGCAGGGCGACTGGTGGGCGCTCTCATTGCCAAGCGCGCCCTAGGCCGGGGGATTAAAAAGGTCGTGTTTGATCGCGGAGGTTATCCCTATCATGGGAAGGTGCGGGCCTTGGCGGAGGCGGCCCGGGAGGGAGGGCTGGAGTTTTGATCACCCAGGTTCCTGAACAACTTCAAAACGAGGTTATTGACATTCGCCCGGTGGCGCGGGTCACCAAGGGCGGTAAGCGCAGGCGGTTCCGGGTGGTCGTGGTGGTGGGTAATGGCGCGGGAAAGGTTGGGGTAGGGATAGGCAAATCCATCGAGATCCCGCAGGCTGTGCAGCAGGCCATCCGCGACGCCCTAAAGAACATGATCGACGTGCCAATTGTGAATGGAACTATTCCCCACGAGGTTATGGGCGAATATGGCGCAGCCAAGGTCCTTTTACGGCCAGCCTATCCAGGGACAGGGGTGATTGCTGGTCGGACGGTGGGGGCGGTGTGTCGCATGGCCGGTATCAAGGATGTTCTCTCCAAAGCCCTTCGGTCCACGAACCCATTGAACCTGGCCCGGGCCACGCTCGTAGCTCTGTCGTATCTGGAGAGTCCGGATGTGGTGGCCAAACGCCGGGGTAAATCCGTAAAAGAACTCCTGGAGGCTGAGAATGGTGCTGAATCTTGACGATCTTCGTCCTTTGCCTGGGGCCAAACGTCCACGGAAGCGGGTTGGTCGGGGATACGGCTCCGGTCATGGCGGGCACGAGTCCGGCCGGGGGACAAAAGGTCAGGATGCCCGCTCAGGAGTGCGGATGCGGCCGGGCTATGAGGGCGGACAGACTCCTCTTTGGATGCGCTTTCCTAAACGAGGATTCAAAAACCCCTTCGCCAAAGAATACGCCATCGTGAACGTTGGCCTTCTGGAGAAGCATTTTGCCCCAGGGGAAGAAGTCACGCCTGAAAAGCTTATGGCCAAAGGGCTGGTGAAGGATCTGAAGGAAGGGGTCAAGATTCTAGGTGAAGGTGAGCTTACCAAACCCTTGATTGTGCGGGCCCACAAATTCAGCCGGGCCGCCAAGGAGAAGATCGAGGCGGCTGGCGGCCGGGCCGAGGAGGTCTAGGGTGTTCCGCCGCGTCCAACAGGTCTTCGCCGTTGAGGAGCTGCGGAAACGCATCCTTTACACTTTTGGAATGCTTCTTGTCTACCGGATCGGGGTGCATATCCCTGTTCCGGGCATAAAGACCGAAGCCTTAGGCCAGATCCTTTCCCAGGCGCTTGGCACTGGCCTTCTGCAGTATCTAAACCTCTTCACCGGTGGAGCCCTTCAAAACTTCTCGCTTTTTGCCCTTGGAGTTATCCCCTACATCAACGTCTCCATCATTCTTTCTCTCCTCATCCCCGTGGTGCCTGCTCTGAAGAAGCTGCGGGAAGAAGGTCGCGAGGGCCGAAAAAAGCTCACTCAATACACGCGCTGGGGCACGGTTCTTATGTCCCTCATTCAGGCTTATGCTTTCAGCTACATGGCCATCACTTACGGGTTAGCTGATCCCACGCCCCAGTTTTTCATCACTTCCATCATCGCCCTCACCACCGGGAGCATCTTCCTCATGTGGATTGGCGAGCGCATAACGGAAAACGGGATAGGGAACGGGATATCCATGCTGATCCTGGCTGGGATCGTCGCCCGTTTCCCCGTGGAGATCCAGTCCACCTACATCGAGATCTCCACCGGAACGGTTCATCCCCTTTGGGCCATAGGGCTCATCGTGGTGTTCGTGGCGGTGGTAGCTCTGACTGTGATCATGTACCAAGGGCAACGAAGGATTCTCGTGCAATACGCAAAAAGGACTACAGGCCGGAGGGTCTACGGTGGACACTCCACCTACCTTCCCCTTCGGGTGAACATGGGCGGCGTAATCCCCATCATCTTCGCCTCCGCGATTCTAAGCCTTCCTGGCTCCATTGCCGCTTGGGTTCCTAGCCTCCGTTGGCTTCAAAGCTACGTGGAACCCGGAAGCCTCGCGTATCTCCTTGCCTACGTAGTTCTCATCCTCTTCTTCACCTACTTCTACAGCTCCTTGGTGTTTGATCCCGAGGAGGTGGCGAAGAACTTGCGGGAGGCTGGAGGATTTGTGCCGGGGGTGCGGCCTGGGGCGCCCACCGCCCAGTATCTCCGGGACATCCTCAATCGCCTTAATTTGGTGGGCGCGTTTTTCTTAGCAGGGATTGCGGTTTTGCCCTTCGTCTTTCGCGCGGTTTCCGGAATTCGTGGGTTCGTGCTGGGCGGCACCTCCCTCCTCATCCTCGTGGGTGTAGGTATCGATACGATCATGCAGATCGAGGCCCACCTCATCATGCGGCAGTACGAGTCCCTCATCAAAGGCGCACGGTTCCTTGGGAGGAGGGGATGAGGAACGTCGTTCTCCTTGGGCCTCCGGGTGCAGGCAAAGGAACAGTGGCTACCCGTTTGGCCCGAGAATTCCGCCTTCTTCATGTCTCTACAGGCGACATGCTCCGGGAAGAGGTGGCCCAAAACACCCCGCTTGGGCAATTGGCCAAAGGATACATGGAGCGAGGGGAGCTCGTGCCCGATGAGGTTATCTTAGGCATGGTCCGCCAGCGGGTGGATGCCAAAAAGGGCGTGCTCTTCGATGGTTTTCCCCGGACCCTGGCCCAGGCCGAAGGGCTGGAGAGGTTCACCCACGTGGATCTTGTGGTCTTTCTGGAGGTGGGCAAGGAGGAGGTTGTGCGCCGCCTTTCCAGCCGTCGGATTTGTTCCCGCTGCGGAGCGGTTTATAACCTGGTCGCCCAGCCGCCGAAGGTGGAAGGCCGGTGCGACCTTTGCGGCGGCCCTTTGATCCAGCGGGAGGACGATAAACCAGAAGTAGTGGCCCGCAGGTTTGAGGTATACATGAAGGAGTCCGCTCCGCTCATCACCTACTACGAGCAACGCGGCCTTCTCCGGAGGGTCCGCGCGGATCGGTCCCCAGAGGAAGTGTTTCAGGCTGTGGTCGAGGTCCTGTGCCCATGATCGCCCTAAAGACCGAGCGGGAACTGGAAATTGTGGCGAAAAACGCCCGCCTCCTCCGGGAAATCCTCCTTGACCTTGCCGCCCGGGTAGAACCCGGGGTGACTACTGCGGAGTTGGATCGCCTGGCGGAGCGCTGGATCCGCGCGGCCGGTGCCATCCCCGCATTCAAAGGCTATCAGGGGTATCCCGCCGCTTTGTGTGTCTCCCTGAACGAGGAAATCGTGCACGGCATCCCGTCCGATGAGCGGGTGATAAAAGACGGGGATCTTGTCTCTTTGGATCTGGGGCTACGAAGGGCTGGTTATTATGCCGATGCCGCGGGGACAGTGGTGGCTGGATCTATTCGGCCTGAGGCCCGCAAGCTTATTGAAGCCACCCTTGCGGCCTTGCGGGCGGCTATCATGGCTGTTAAAATTGGCGCGCACGTTTCGGATTTGTCTTATGCCATTGAGTCCACAGCCCAAAAATACGGATTTTACCCGGTGCGGGAGTTCGTGGGCCATGGCATAGGATTGGCTCTCCATGAGGATCCGCAGATCCCGAATTTTGGGCCGCCGGGATTCGGGCCGATCCTGAGAGGGGGAATGGTGTTTTGTCCAGAACCCATGATTAAAGGCGATTCCCTGCCTGTCCAGATTCTTCCGGATGGGTGGACCGCGGTCACCGGCGGAGGGACCCTCGCCGCCCATTTTGAGGAGATGGTGGCGGTGACCGCCGATGGTCCATGGGTTTTGACCGAGTGGATTGGGGAGGAAATTTGGGCAAAAAGGATGTAGTTAGGGCCAAAGGCGAGGTCATTGAGGTGCTCCCGGATTCCATGTATCGGGTGCGGTTGGAGACCGGTCAAGAGGCAATTTGTGTGACTTCCGGACGGATGCGAAGGTATTTCATTCGGGTTGTGGTGGGAGACAAAGTTGTTTGTGAATTTTCCCCTTACGATTTGACCCGCGGACGCATCGTTTTTCGGGAAAGCTAGGAGGAGGCCATGAAGGTGCGGAGCTCGGTGAAGAAGATCTGTGAAAAATGCCAAGTGATAAGGCGCCAGGGGCGCCTTTGGGTAATTTGTCGCAACCCGAAACACAAACAGCGGCAGGGGTGAGCCTATGGCCAGAATCGCAGGGGTTAATCTTCCGGCGAAAAAGCGAATCGATGTGGCCTTGACCTACATCTACGGGATTGGTCCGTCCTTAGCCAAGAAGATCTTGGCGAAAACTGGGATCGATCCCAGCACCAAGGTTCTGGACCTCACTGAGGACCAGGTGGCGGCCCTCCGCCAGGAGGTCGAGTCCTATCCGGTGGAGGGGGATCTGCGGCGGCAAATCCGGGCCAATATCCAGCGCCTTGTTGACATTGGTAGCTACCGGGGAATCCGCCACAAGGTTGGGCTTCCTGTGCGGGGCCAGCGCACCCGCACCAATGCCCGGACTTGGAAGGGGCCGCGGCCGGATAAGGCTGGCCGCCGCAGCCGCAAGAAGGAAAAGGCCAAGGAGTGAGGGATGAGCCCCCAGGCCCGGACGCGCAAAAAGAAAACCGTGCGCCTCGAACGCGCCCACATCCATGTTCATTCCACCTTCAATAACACCATCCTCACCCTCACTGACCTCGATGGCAACACTTTGGCCTGGCAATCCGGGGGGACGGCGGGGTTCACTGGTTCCCGCAAAGGCACGCCTTACGCTGCTCAGCTTGCCTGTCAGGCCCTCATTCGGCAGATGAAGGACATGGGGATTCGTGCAGTGATCGTCACTGTGGATGGCGCCGGACCAGGCCGCCAGCCGGTGATCCAAACCCTGCGGGCCGCGGGCATCCAGGTGGAAGAGGTGAAGAACATCACCCCCACCCCTCATAGCTAGGAGGAATCATGGGAAAGTACAGCGGACCTAAATGTCGGCTGTGTCGCCGGGAAGGGGTGAAGCTTTTTCTCCGCGGGGACCGCTGTTATTCCCCGAAATGCGCCCTCTCCCGCCGGCCTACCCTTCCTGGGCGGCATGGGCGGTACAGGCGGCGCATGACTCTTTACGCTTTGCGCCTGCGGGAAAAGCAGAAACTCAAGAGGATCTATGGGTTGCGGGAGGAGCAGTTCCGCCGGTATGTGGAGTGGGCCAAGGAATTCAAAGGGGTTACCGGTGAAGCCCTTTTGAAATTCCTGGAGCGCCGGCTGGATAACGTGGTGTACCGCGCGGGTTTTGCGGTCTCCCGAGCCCAGGCCCGCCAGCTTGTCTCCCATGGCCATTTCCTCGTCAACGGCCGAGTAACTAATATCCCCTCTTACCTCGTGGAAGAGGGCGACATAATCGAGGTCAAGCCCCAGTCCAAGGAGAAGCTTAAGCTCCTTATCCAGGAGATCGCTGATCGCCGTCCCGTCCCAAGCTGGCTCACTCGGGATCTCGAAGGGCCTCGTGTCCAGGTGACCTCCGAGCCCAATCTGGAGGAGCTCGAGCACGCCGTGGACACAAGCCTCATTGTGGAGTACTACTCCCGCTGATATGGTGGACTTCATCTTTCCGGAAGAGGTGCGTTGGGAAGAGCATACCGATCGATACGGTCGGCTGGTGCTCGCTCCCTTGGAGCGGGGCTATGCCACCACCGTGGGAAACGCTCTGCGCCGGGTTCTTCTTTCCTCCATCCCCGGAGCTGCGGTGGTCCGCATCTACATCCCCGGAAAATTCCATGAATACGAGGTTATCGAAGGGGTGCGTGAGGACATCCTCAACATCATCCTTAACATCAAGGGGTTGGCAATCCGCGCGGAGAATTCCGGTTTGCACCGGATGTACCTGAACGTGAGTGGTCCCAAGGAGGTGCGGGCTCAGGATATTCAGCTTCCCGCAGGGATCACCATCGTCAACCCTGATCACTACATCGCCACTTTGGAAGAGGGAGCGAAGTTGGAGATGGAAATGGAGGTGGAGGTTGGCCGAGGGTTCCGGTCGACCGAGGAAAATAAGCGGGAGGATGCTCCGCTCGGCCTAATCCCCATAGATGCTGATTTCTCCCCTGTGGGGAAAGTGAACCTCCTTGTGGAGGAAACCCGTGTGGGTGGGCGTTCCGGCTATGAGCGCCTCGTCCTGGAAATTCGAACTAATGGTGCGATTAGCCCAAAGGAAGCGCTGCGCCAGGCGGTGGAGATCCTCCAGCGACATTTCTCCGTCCTCGCCGCAGAAGAACCTGGTGCGGAGGAAGTAGCCGCCCAGCCCAGCGACTACCTTCGGCCACTTACGGAGCTTGGGTTCGATGTTCGTGTTTGTAACCTCCTCAAAGAGGCAGGCATCATCACCCTTGGGGACCTTCTTGGAAAAACTCGGGAAGAGATCACCGATATCCACGGGTTCGGTGAGAAAACGTTGGCCAAGTTGGAGCAGCGCTTAGAGGAGCTCGGCTATCGGTTGCGCTCGGAGAAGGAGGCCTGATGCGCCATCGTCGGAAAGTTCCGAAACTTTCGATGAAGGCTGATCGGCGGAGGTTGGTTCTGGCCGGCCAGGCTCGTGATCTCATTCTTCACGGGAAAATCGACACCACGCCGGCCCGGGCCCGGGCTACTCAGCGCCTGGTAGAGCGGCTCGTGACCTGGGCCAAAGAGGATACCCAGGCCCACCGGCGCATGGCCTTCGCTGCCCTGCAGGATAAGGAAGCCACGGAAAAACTTTTTTCCGAAATCGGTCCGAAGTACAAGGATCGGGAAGGCGGGTACACCCGGGTATTGAAGCTCGGGCCGCGGCTCGGTGACGGCGCGGAAATGGCTCGCCTCACCTGGGTATGACCCGCCGCGCTGTCTCCCCTCCGGGAATCCATACGGTCGGGCCTTATTCCCCTGCCATCTTGGCCGGGGATTTTCTTTTTATCTCTGGGCAAATTCCTCTCGACCCCCAAACTGGGACGCTCCTTTCCGGGCCGATCGAGGCGCAAACGCGGCAGTGTTTGGAGCAGATCAAGGAGATTTTGGCCGCCGCTGGCGGTACTCTCCACGACCTCGTAAAAGTCACGATCTACCTTGTGGACATGCGGGATTTCGAGGCCGTGAACAAAACCTATGCCGAATTTTTCGACCTAGAGCCTCCAGCCCGGGCTTGCCTTGAGGTTAAAGCCCTACCCAAAGGATCCCGTATCGAAATCGAGGCCGTCGCGTACTTGGGTGGATAGCAAGCCCTTGCGCCTAAAGAGAAAGGCGCGCCCGTAAGGCGGAGAGCATGGCGTCCACCATTTTGGGAAGGTCGTAATCGGGCTGCCAGCCCCAGTCCTCCCGGGCCGCGGAATCATCGATGGACCGGGGCCAGCTGTCGGCAATGGCTTGGCGGAAATCCGGCTTGTACTCTACCAGAAATCCCGGAACCCTTTTTTGGATTTCCGTGGCCAACTCCGCCGCGGAAAAACTCATCCCCGTCACGTTATAGATCCGCCAGCGAAGCCGCTTTGGACCAGCTTCCATGAGCTGCAAGGTAGCCTTGAGACAGTCGGGCATGTACATCATGGGGAGAACTGTGTCCGGCCGAACAAAGCACGTGTACGGTTCGCCTTTTACCGCAGCATAAAAAATCTCCACAGCGTAATCGGTGGTACCACCCCCAGGCAGCGTTTCGCTAGAGATGATCCCGGGAAACCGCAGGCCTCGCACATCCAAGCCATAGCGGCGGTGGTAGTACTCGCAGAGAAGCTCTCCGGCCACCTTCGTGATTCCGTATATGGTGGTGGGCGAAAGGATTGTGTCCTGGGGAGTTCTTTCCTTTGGGGTTTTTGGCCCGAATACCGCAATGGAACTGGGCCAAAAAATCTGCTGGATGTTGTGGATTCTGGCCACCTCAAGCACGTTGTATAGGCCGTCCATATTCACTTGCCAAGCAAGCTGCGGGTCTTTTTCGCCGGTGGCGGAAAGGATCGCGGCGAGGTGGTAAATCACCTCCACCTTGTGCTCCACCACCACTCGCTCCAGTTCCTCCCTTTTTCTCACGTCCAAAGTTACAAACGGTCCCGCTTTTAATGCTGGCGGCGGCTCTCTTCTGTGCCCGGCGGCGATAACATTTTCCACACCATACTTTTTCCGCAAAACGATGGTTAACTCTGAACCGATTTGCCCTGTGGCTCCAGTAACTAAAATTTTCATAGCCATCGCGCCATTCTAGCTTTCCGTTCGCTTCAAGGCAAATCGGATCTTGCTTTTTTGAGATACCCGGGTATCTTAGGGCAAGGAGGAGGCCAATGGGAAAGTACGATTTCATCGTGGCGGAGTTGGAGTCCCTCAAAGCTCAAGGGATGTACAACATCATCCGCACCATTGGAAGCCCGGTGGGCGCCTGGACCGTGGTGGACGGGAAAAAGGTTCTCAACATGTGTTCCAACAACTACTTAGGCTTTGCTAACGATCCGGAGCTGAAGCGGGCGGCAATCAAGGCCATTGAGGAGTACGGCGTGGGGCCGGCGGCGGTGCGCTCCATTGCCGGCACCATGTCCCTCCACCGGGAACTCGAACGAAAGCTCGCGGAGTTCAAGGGCTGCGAGGATGCCGTCACTTTTCAGTCCGGATTCTGTGCGAACTTGGCTACGATCCCCCTCATTGCCGGACCTGGGGCCGTGATCTTTACCGATGAACTCAACCACGCCTCCATCATTGACGGTTGCCGCCTCACCAAGGCCGAGCGCGTGATTTACCCCCACCTGGATGTATCGGCCCTGGCCAAGGCTTTGGAGGAGAAAAAGAACGCACCAGTAAAACTGATCGTCACCGACGGCGTTTTTTCCATGGATGGAGATCTCGCTCCTCTTCCGGAGATCGTGGAGCTCGCGGAGCGGTACGAAGCCCTGGTGATGGTGGATGATGCCCATGGAGAGGGCGTTTTGGGCTCGCACGGAAGGGGTATTGTGGACCATTTTGGCCTTCACGGCCGGGTGGATATCGAGGTAGGCACGCTTTCCAAGGCCTTTGGCGTGATGGGGGGGTATGTAGCGGGGAAGCGGGAAATCGTAGAGTTTTTGCGCCAGCGGGGCCGGCCTTTCCTGTTCTCCAGCGCTGCCACCCCCGCCGATGTCGCTGCTTGCATCGCCGCCGTGGATATCCTTATGCGCTCCGAGGACCGGGTGAAAAAACTTTGGGAGAATACCCGGTACTTCAAATCCAAAATGGCGGAGCTCGGGTTCGATATCGGCAATTCTCAGACACCCATCACTCCAGTGATGCTTGGGGAAGCACAAACTGCCTGGAATTTCTCCAAGATGCTCTTTGAGGAAGGGGTGTTTGCCCAGGCTATCACTTACCCCACGGTGCCGAAAGGAAAGGCGCGCATTCGCGTCATGGTTTCTGCCATCCACACTAAAGAAGATCTGGACTTCGCCTTGGACAAATTCGCCAAACTGGGGCGCAAGCTCGGGGTAATCTAAAGCCCAAGTCCTGCGGAAATCCCTTTTATTGCTTGCAACACAATGTCCATGAACTCCAAGAGCTCAAGACCAAGCTTTTGGCACAGGGCCATATTTTCCCGGGAGGCTGAGCGGGCAAAGCTTTTTTCTTTGTAGCGATTGAGGACGTTTTGGGCAGAAAGGCCGGCGAGCTTCTCCGGGTGCACCAAGGCCGCGGCGACGATGAGCCCCGTGAGGGGGTCCACGGCGGTAAGCCCGATCTCCATGGGTTTCTCCGGTGTTTTGTGCCCAGCATGGGCTAAAATGGCGTTGAGGATTTCCTCGTCCGCGAATCCTTTTTCCCGAAGCATCGCCACTGTACGGTGCCCGTGTAGATCCGGCCGATCTTTCGTTTCCTCGTAATCGAGGTCATGAAGGAGACCAGCAAGGGCCCAGCGTTCCTGATCTTCTCGGAGGTGAGCGGCCAAAGCCCGCATCCCCGCTTCCACCGCCAACATGTGCTTCACCAGGTTTTTCGTTTTCACCATTTGCTGCACGAGCTCCAGCGCCTCTTCCCGCGTCATCTTCCCTCCTTTTTCTTCCCGTAAGGGCAAAGCCGAAGAAGAGGACAAGTTGTACACCGGGGATTGCGCGGCCGGCAAACCGCCCGGCCCAGGGCGATTAGATTCAAATGCAAAGCGTAAGCGCGGCCCTTGGGAATGAGCCCGGCGAGCGCCTCATGGGGATCACCCTTCCCATCCCAAAAGTCTAGCCTTTGGGTCACCCGCCGGATGTGCGTGTCCACGGGGAATTTCTCCAAACCAAAGCCAAAAAGGAGGGCCACGTACGCGGTTTTCTTCCCCACCCCGGGAAGGGAAAGGAGCCAGCCCTCCGCGTCCTTTGGGGGAAGCTCTTTCAGAAAATCCAAGGCGAAATCGCCCCGCTCCCTCTTGATCCTCTCCAGAACCGCGCGGATCGTTTTTGCCCGCTCCCGATAGAGCCCCGCCGGCCGAATCGCTTCCGCTACCTCCTCCTCTTCCGCTTTGAGAAGGTCTTCCCAAGCAGGGAAACGCGCGCGCAAATTTTCGTACGCCAAATCGCGGTTTCGGTCGGAGGTGTTTTGGGAAAGGATGGTGCGGATCAGAAGCCCCAGGGGATCCAAGTCCCGTGGCCGTGGAGGCTCCCCGAAGAATTGGCGAAGGAGCCGATCCACTTCGGCCATCTTTTCCCTTGCTTCCATGGGCCCCCGAGGATAGAAACGGAGGACATGGCGGGCAAGGAACTACGGGAGGAGCTTCTTCTCTTGGCCCGAAAGGTTTTGGAAGAACTTTCCCCGCTTCGTCTTGTTCCGCGCCATTTACAGCCCCGCGGAAACGCGCTTTTTGTGGGAGGGCAGGGTTACGATCTTTCCCAGTTTAGGCGCATCGTGGCTGTGGGCTTTGGGAAAGCCGCGGCGACCATGGCCGAAGCTTTGGAGGCAACTCTTGGCAATGTGCTCGAAAGTGGCCTTGTTATCACTACGCCCGGCCAGACGTTTTCCCTAAGACGCATTGAAGTGAGGGAAGGAGGACACCCTGTTTCCGACGAGCACGCCCTCCGGGCCAGCGGGGAGCTCCTCGAGCACATCAGGGATCTAGGGTCGGACGATCTTCTTTTTGTTTTGGTGAGCGGCGGCGGTTCTGCCCTCTTCGAAGTTCCTGCAGAGGGCCTTTCCCTTGAGGATCTGCAGACCGTAAACGAGCTTCTTTTGACAAGCGGCGCGACGATTCAGGAAATGAACGTTGTTCGCAAGCATCTTTCTGCGGTGAAAGGTGGGCAGCTTTTGCGCCACACCCGGGCAGGAACGATCTTGGTTCTTGTCCTTTCCGATGTGCCCGGGGATGACCTTGGCACCATTGCCTCCGGTCCGACTTTTCCGGATCCATCAACCTTTGCTCAGGCGCGGGAGATTTTGGAGGCGCGAGGCCTTTGGCCAGACATTCCGGAGCGCGTGCGCCAACGTCTTCGGGCTGGGGAAAGAGGGGAAATTCCGGAAACCCCTAAGCCCGGCGACCCTCTCTTTTCCCGGGTTTCCCACGTCGTTTTGGGCTCGGGGAGCATAGCTGCGGAGATCGCCCGGGATTGGGGAGAAGAACGGGGCTTTCACGTGGGGATCCTCACCACCACCGTGCGGGGCGAGGCCAGGGAAGTGGCAAAGGTCCTTGCGGGAATTGCCGAAGAGGAAGTACGTTTTTCCCGACCTTTTCCGCGGCCTTGCCTTCTCGTTTTTGCCGGGGAAACCACGGTCACGGTGCGGGGCCAAGGGAAAGGTGGGCGGAATCAGGAATTGGCGCTAGCTTTTGCTTTGGAGATTGCGGGCCTAGCGGGTATAGCCCTGTTGGCTTTGGCCACGGATGGGAAGGATGGGCCCACGGACGCTGCCGGTGCCATCGTGGACGGGGAAACGGAAGCGCGGTGCAAGGCCCAGGGAGTCGATCCGCGCCAGGCCCTTGGGGAAAACGATGCCTACCGGGCCTTGAAAGCCTCCGGCGACCTTTTGTTTTTTGGCCCGACGGGCACTAACGTGGCTGATTTTGTGGTCTTGGGGGTGGAAAAATGCTAGTGGCCAAAAGTGGGGAGACAGTTGTCGTGCGGCTTTTAGACGGCGAGAAGCTTCCTGAGGCCCTCAGCCACCTTCCGCCGTCCGTGGCGGTGGTCTGCGGGGTGGGGATGCTCCGGGAGGTGGTTTTGGGATATTGGGAAGCCGGGAAATATCTGGAGGAGAGGATTTCCGCGCCGGTGGAGCTCCTTTCCCTGCAAGGAAATATTGGAGAGGGGCCGGAGGGCGTGGTGGTCCATCTCCATGTGGTGGTGGGTGAGAAGGGCGGGCGAGCCCTGGGTGGGCATCTCCTTTTTGCTGTCGTGCACAACACGGTGGAGGCTGTGGTGCTTGGGCTTTCGGGGGTGAGGCTCTTGAGAAAGCCCGAACCCACTGGTCTTCTGGGCCTTTACCCGGAGAGCCGGGCTTGAAAGTTGATTTCCCCTCAAGGGGGAGGGATTAGAAGTGGCTTTGGTAAATTCTGGACAAGGCTGGGGGGCCGTGACTTCTCAAAAGTAGGTGTTACCAAAGCTTGCAAGCTTTTCTCTTAGGCACAGAGCGTGAAGTTATTCACCTTTAACGCTTTCCCCGCAGTTCGCCACAAGATTTACCTTCAAAAATCCCGGGCAGCTTCTGTCTTAAAGCCGGATGGCGGAGTAGTAACCCAGTTCATGGAGACCCCCACGGCAACAGTTCCAATGAGGCAACTCGCCCCTTGACATCCCTGGCTTTCCATGCTATGATTTGAAACTGAGAATTATTTTTGATTATGGGCCGTTGTCGGACAGGAACGGAAACGGAGGTGATCGAGGCCTGAAAGCCGGGGGATTCTGCCGTGCCCCTGGTAAGGCGGATCGAACCTAAATGAAAGGAGGGATACGTATGTTCAAGAGAACGCTTTTAGTTGCGTTGGTGGGTTTGCTGGTGCTCGCTGGGGGAATGCAGGTATTGGCCGGCGATGCCGGGGACCGTATCACAGTTTATATGAGCCCTATCACCTTAGCGCAGGAGTTGGAAGCGGCATTTGAGGCGGAGCACGGCGACGTGCTCACCGTGGTCTCCGGGCCGTGGTGCCGGAGGGTCCGCGCCGAGCTTGAAGCCGGCGGCGTCCAGGCCGATGTGCTCTACGGGGCTGACCTCTCGATATACCTGTTACTGAGGGATGCCAATCAACTCCTGCCCTATAGCTCCCCCGAGGTCGCGGCGTTGAAGCCCGAGTATCGGATAGGAGAGGGGCAGTTCACCCTGGCCAACGGCCGCTATGCCGTGATCGTGTACAACAAGAACCGGATTGCACCTTCTGCAGCACCCAAAAGCTTCCGCGACCTCCTCGACCCCAAATGGAAGGGGAAAGTCGTGATCGGGGATCCCCT